>Ga0209102_1000595_pt1 | contig 23278 bp, 16 predicted proteins | sample ConPoolayeHmetaG_FD_185483 | JGI IMG/M metagenome (GOLD analysis project Ga0209102, IMG submission 185483) | Hot spring microbial mat communities from California, USA to study Microbial Dark Matter (Phase II) - Cone Pool mat layer H metaG... ...
GCTCCTGTATCTGTAAAGGTAAAGAAAGCCGTTCCATTATCAGCAATTACAAAATCTCCAGTTGAGGTTAAATCTATGGTCAAGTTTCCAGTTAATGAATTGGTTATTGTTGTTGCTGCATCTAAAGAAAGGGAATCCGAAAACTCGCTGAAATTAAGAGAATCCGCTCTTATATTTACGTTAACTTCATTACCACCACCTTCTGTAGTTAAGTTGAAGAAGTTATTAAAGTCTAAGGTATCAGCTGTACCACTCACAAGTACATCGTCTTGTTCAACATTTATAATTGCGCTTGAGGCTCCTGAATCGTTGGCACACTCCCAGAGATCGGAAGATTCATTCCATTTTAATATTTGACCATTTGTGCAGCCCTGAAGCAGTGAAAGCCCTGATGAGAGAATTTCGAGTCCCGAAGCAGATGAGGTTGTGGATGAAAGACCATCTTGGGGGGAGACTAGTTGGATTGTTAGAGCACCGGATAATATTTGAAGAGCGTTGCCGGTGAAGTCGGATATTGTGTCTGAATTTATTGTAAGATTTCCAGCTATGGTTAGATTTCCTGAGTTATTAAGTGTGAGAAGGTTATTGGAAGATGAATTTTCAATCTCAAAGATATTTGAGGTTTGGGTGGAGTTACCCCTAACTAAAAGCTGAACTTCATCAGTATCCGCTACTATAGCTAATTTGCCCAGGTTTGATGATGTTCCAATACTGACATTATCATTAAAGTTTGTGAGTCGAACTATCGCTCCATCATCAGTCCAACCACTTCCACTTATATTTGAGCTTATATCAACCCAAGTAAAGCCACCGGTTGATGAGTTATAAGTTAAAGTATATCCATTAATGGGAGTGTTTGATATATTAAGATCCTCTTCTAATATAGTCCCATTTGTTATGTCTGTTGTGTCTATTGATGTGCCAAGAGTAGTTGTCAAGACACCATTGACATTTGTTAAACCTGGACCAACAAGATTGGTGAGATATTCATTATTAATATTAAGGGATTCTATTTGTAGATTTCCGGAAAATATTGCTTGTGAGCCAAAGAGAATTCCAGCAATTTCCAATTCATCAGAGATGAATAAATCTCCACTTGATGAATCAATATTGGAAGGAGATCCATTACCAACGATGCCGTATCCTAGAGTATATAAATTTCTATCAATAGTGATGTCTTTATTAAATATTGAATTTTCGGAGAACTTACTTTCAATATTTACGGAAAAAAGCATGTTTTCAAATGTGGAAGCTGGCAATACTTTATTGAAATCAATTTCACTTGGGGGGTAATCTTTTATTACTGATTTTCTTGGTAAATTTATTGCTAAGTTGTTATTGATATAATTTTGTATATTATTATTTAGTCTTTCAAAAGTATTTGGAAATTTGTTGGATAAAGTTAGAAGAATAAAAGTTATAGGTATAAATAAAATAATTAGTGAAATTAGAAATTTATATGGTGTGCTTAATTCTTTATAAATTTTGTTTACAATTTCCTTGTATTCCAAAGGAGAAAAAATTTTATATGTAGCGGAAGGAGAAGCTAAATCTTTAGTTGTAATTTTTGTGCTTGTTTTTGTATAATGCGGTTTATATGCGGTATTTATTATTTTATTAATATTATGTCTTTTTTTCCTGCTTTTTATCTCTTTTATTATAGATAATTTATATCTTCGATGTCCTCCTTTTGTTTTTAATGGGATTAAAATTCCTTTTTTTTCCCATCTTCGAAGAGTCTTTTCTGATACTTTTAAAATATCAGCCGCTTGTTTTATTGAAATTATCTGATCGTCTATTAACATTTTGGCAGGAATAAATAGATTTTCTATATTTAAAAATAGACATTTTATTTTAAATGTCCATATTTATTTATGCATTTTTAATATAGTATTGTCAATAGTCTTTTATAAAGAAGTTTAATAATAAATTAAAAGAAGATTTTATAAATTATAAAAGTTATAAAAAGAATTAGTGGAATTATGTGACTAAAATAAATTTAATAATCAAAAATATAGTTTTTTAAAAATCAAAAAAAGAAAAGAATATTTAATAAATTTGTATTTCTTGACTTTTTATTCGGTAAATATGCGTTATTTTTAAATATTTATATTAAATATGAGGTAATTATTAAGTAAATATTATGAGTTAATATAATTTTTTATTCATTTAATATTTTCTACGTAACCTTTTAAAAATAATTTGATATTTGAAATTAAATATATACGCAAAATAAAAAACTTTTATTATACATATTAAAGCTAAATGTACAGATTTATATGTAAGAATATTTAGTAAATTAAAAAGGAAAAATAGTTAATTAATTTATAATTAATTGATTTAGTATAATAATAGTAATATATTTTATAGTATAGGTTTAATAGAACAAATTATAAAAATGAAAAATAAACTAAATATATTAAAAGTTGTAATAATTCTAGTATTGGAGTTTTTAACTATAAAAGAAACTTTAAAAATTATATCTATAAGTGCAAAAGTTGATTCATCCGGAACTGCGATTTCAATACCAATTTCAGATACAAATGTAGAAGATGGAGATATTATATGCTCATATTTAGAAGGTAATAAAAAATGTTATCAGGAATACGATACTTCTATATATGGCGTGGTAAATGATAATCCAGCTCTATCAATAAAAGATTTTAGTTATGATACATCAAAATTAGTATTATCATTGGGTATAACGACGGTAAAGGTTTCTAGTGTAAATGGAGATATTAAAGAGGGTGATTTTATAACTTCTTCTACAAAACCGGGTGTTGGTCAGAAGGCTACAAAAAATGGCTATGTAATAGGAAAAGCATTGGAAGATTATAAATCCACTGATGCTAATGCGGTAGGAAAAATTCAGGTTGCCTTGAAACCTCAGTTTGTTAATGAGTTATCAAGTTCTTCAGGAAATTTACTTCAATTTATGAAAAAGGGTTTAAATGTGCCATTTTATGAACCGCTTAATGCATTAAGATATTTATTGTCGGCATTGATGGTTGTTATTTCATTTACCTTGGGTATGATATATTTTGGCCGTTCTTCTAAAGCAGGTATTGAAGCTATTGGGAGAAACCCATTAGCCAGAAAAGTGATACATTTCACAATAATTACTAATATTGTGTTAACAATTGTTATAGTATTAGTAGGATTGGCGATAGCATATTTGATACTAGTGCTTTAATTTAAGTTAAATGATAAAACTGCCCTTTATTGGTGTTAAAAAATTTAATATAAAACCATTTGTTCTTATTATATTGGATGGTTTTGGAATTGCTCCTAAATCAGAAGGTAACGCAATTAGTTTAGCTAGTAAACCTAATTTTGATTTTTATTGGAATAATTATCCTCACGGAGAGCTTTTGGCGTCAGGTGAATCGGTAGGTTTACCTGCTGAGGAAGTTGGAAATACGGAAGTAGGTCATCTTACAATTGGCGCTGGAAGAATAATACTACAGGATCTAGAGAGAATTAATTTGGCTATTGAAAAAGGTACTATCTACGATAATCGAGCTTTTATCTCTGCTTCTTATCATGTAAAGAAGTTTAATTCTCAACTTCATATCATGGGATTGGTTGGATCAGGAGGAGTTCATTCTTCAATAAAACATCTTTATGCAATATTGGAGTTTTGTAAGAGAGAGGAGATACCCAATGTTTGTGTACATATGTTCACAGATGGTAGAGATTCTCCACCTAATGATTCAATTTTGGTGGCAGAAAAACTTGAAAAGTTTCTTAAGGAAACTGGGATAGCAAGGATCGCTTCGGTATCTGGTCGTTATTATGCCATGGATAGAGATAGACGTTGGTCAAGAACAGAAAAGGTTTATAAAGCTATGGTTTTGGGTCAAGGTATAACAGCTACTTCAGCGTGTGAAGCAATCAAAATGGCTTATTCTAAAGGTCAAACCGATGAATTTATAGAGCCTACAATTATTATAGGTTCAGATGGGAAACCATCTTTAATTGATGATAATGATGCAGTGATATTTTTTAATTATAGGGTTGATAGACCTCGTCAACTAACCATGTCTTTTATTATGCCTGATTTTGAGAGACTAAAATCTTTTGATTTTGGTTATAACCCTGAAGCGAGTAAAGAAGAAGGAGAGGTTAAATTTTCTGAAACATTTATCAGACAGAAGATTTTGAAAAATTTATTTTTTGTTACAATGACAGAATATCAGAAAAATCTTCCTGTTTCAGCTATTGCATTTGCTCCGGAACGAGTTGAGGATCCGATTGGTTTTGTATTATCTGAAGCTGGAATGAGACAACTACATATGGCTGAGAGTGAGAAGGAAAGATTTGTGAAATATTATTTTAATGGTCTTAAAGAAGAACCATTTAGGGGAGAAGATGATGTAATTATCGCCTCGCCAAAAGTGTCAACTTATGATTTAAAACCAGAAATGTCTTTACCCAAATTGACAAATGAGTGCATTAAAAGGTTAAGAAAAGATATTTATAATTTTGTGGTGATTAATTTTGCTAATCCAGATATGGTTGCACACACCGGTAATTTAAAAGCAACTATAGAAGCTATCGAAATAGTAGATAAATATTTGGGAAAACTTGTAAGTGCGGTTTTAGATCAAGATGGCATGTGTATTGTTACAGCTGATCATGGTAATGCAGAGGAACTTTTAACATTTCCTTCATCATCTTTTTATTTTACGAGCGCTAGAGGTACTGTAAATACCGAACATTCAAGTAATCCAGTGCCTATAATAATAATAGGGAAGGTATTTTTTAGGAGGAGTTTAAACCTGCCTAAAGGTGGTCTTTCTGATTTGGCGCCAACTATTTTGGATTTAATGAATATACCAGTATCGGAGGGTATGAAAGGGAAAAATCTTTTAGATTTTGAAGTTGTTAAAGAAAAACCAACAATTTGAGTTTATGAATGTTATAGCTATAAATTAAATTTTTAAATATATTTATTAATAATTCTATAATTATATATGCAAATTGATCAGAGTACAGTTTATTTGGTAATCCTAATATTTTCTATATTAATAATTTTTATTTTAGGGTTATTTATGGCTTATCTTAAATTATTAAGAAATTATCTTGACACTAAGGAGGGTAAAGATAGATATATCGATCCAAAAGAACTTCTCTTAAGAGCCCATGCAAAGTCACAAAGGATTTTAGAAGATGCTACGGATAAAGCAAATAAAATATTGTCTTCATCTGAAGTTTTTAAAGTAAAAAACCTTGATAGTATACAAAAACAAATCGAAAAATTGCATTTTGATAATTTAAAGGTCTACCAAGACTCGGTAAGTAAGATTCAGGATGTTTCTCTAAGAATGCTGCAAAATGTACCAGAATATATCAAAACATTAATAACTAAAGAGATATTAATTGTAAAAGATGATCTTTTTGCGGAGATTAAGAAGGCTAATGAAAGTGCCAAAGATTTGGTGGCTCAAGCTTATAGAAAAGTAGATGAAGAAGTTGCGGAATATAAAAAATACAGGATGGAGGCTTTGGAAAATACCATAGTGAGCATAGTGCAGCAAATAAGCAGAAGAGTGCTAAATAGAGAGATAAATTTGGTGGAACACGAGAAGCTGGTTATGAAAGCTTTGGAGGAAGCAAAAAGACAAAATATTTTTTCTGATGAAAATAATAAAAACGGTGAAGAAGCTGTCAAAAGTTGATTTATATGGAATATGAAATTATTGGTAATATAAAGACTTTAGATTCCGCAGAGGTTCTAAAACAGGAATTAGAAGTTCTATTAAATTCCTTATATTCTGGTAAAGAAGAGTTTGAATCAGTACTAAGAACAAAAGTTCGTAGCAGTTTTGCGGATTTTATAAGGAGAAAAATATCCCAAGAAGATGTAAGAATTGATTTATTTTTAAAAGATTTTATTAAGAAGCTGGATAGTGTTCCGGTTGTTAAGCTTATATTGGCTTTTGAGCCTTCAGAAGAAACTGTTAATCGGATTTATTCATACATAGTAAGTGCATGTAAAAGAGAGGTTTTTTTGGACTTAGGCTATTCGCCAGATATTATTGGCGGAGCAATAATTATTTATCGGGGGAAGTATAAAGATCTTTCTTTTAAGTATGTTTTTGAAAGAGAATTTGAAGAAGAAAAAAAGAAAATTCTTGAATTTATGAAAATATGAAAGATTTTCAGTACTACCTAAACAATATAGGTGAAATAGGCTATGTAGCTAGGAGTCTAAATTCCATAGTCTATATTTCTGGTTTACCAAAAGCGCATCCAAATGAGATTGTTATTTTTGAAAATCAGGAGATGGGATTGGTGCTTTCAATGGATGAAGATTATCTTGAGGTTTTAGTGTTTTCAAATTTTGAAATTAGAGTGGGAAGCAAAGTCGTTCGTACGGATGAAAATATAAAAGTTGGAGTGGGCGAAGCCCTTCTGGGACGATTAGTTGATCCTTTAGGCTATCCTTTAGATGGAAAAGGTGATATTGAGAATCTAAATCCTGTTTTTGTTGATATAGATCCGCCGAAAATATCTGAAAGAAAAAATGTGGAGAAGCCCTTATTAACGGGAGTAAAAATAGTTGATATGGTGCTGCCTTTGGGTAAAGGTCAAAGGGAATTAATAATAGGGGATAGAAAAACTGGTAAGACAGAATTTTTGCTTCAAACGGTAATAACCCAGACAAAGAAAGGTACTGTATGCGTTTATGCTGTGATAGGGCAAAAGTTAATGGATACTAGAAAGCTGTATGAATTTTTTGTGAGTAAGGGAATAGTTGGCAATACAATTATTGTTGCTTCTAACTCTTCGGATTCACCTGGGCTAATTTTCTTAACACCTTATACGGCCATGACAATTGCTGAATTTTTTAGGGATAAAGGATTGGATGTTTTGGTGATATTGGATGATATGACAACCCATGCGAGAAATTATCGGGAGATATCTCTTTTATCCAAAAAATTTCCAGGTAGAAATTCATATCCCGGGGATGTTTTTTATATTCACGCAAAGTTGGTTGAGAGAGCAGGCAATTTTAATAAAGGTTCGATAACTTGCCTTCCGGTAGCTGAATCAGTGTTGGGAGATTTGTCAGGGTATATTCAAACAAATTTAATGTCCATGACCGATGGTCACATCTTTTTTGATATAGATTTGGTTAGTCAGGGTAAAAGACCGGCCATTAATCCATTTTTATCGGTTACCAGAGTAGGTAGGCAAACTCAAACTCTTTTGCAGAGGGATGTAGGGAGGGAAATTAGTGAGTTTCTTGTTACATATGATCGTATGAAGCAGTTTATGCACTTTGGAGCAGAGATTGGAGACGCGGCAAAAAATATTTTAAATTTGGGAGCTAAATTGGATGTTTTTTTTAATCAGGCCGAAGTAAAAGATGCGTCTTTGGATTTAAATATATTAATTTTGGGAGGCTTGTGGGCAGGATTATGGTCAGAAATAGAGGTTGATAAGTTGAAAATGGAACTAGAGCAATTGGAGCTTTTATATTCTACCGATGAAAATTTCAAAAAAGAGGTAGATCAGTTTATCGGATCCTGCGATAATTTTTCCGATATTGTAACAAGATTAAGACGTGATAACAGTATAATCTTATCGAGAGTAAGATTTATTAGGAAATAATAAAAAATGTTTTACTCAAGAAATATTGTTAAGGAAATAGCTGAAATTACATTATTAAAGGATTTGACTGAAGTTTACGGTGAAATTGCTTCAATCAGAATGAGAAGGATAAGAGATTATGTGCTTAAGAATCGCGATTTTTTATCCTCAATAGAATCTATATTCAAAGACGCACTAGATTACTATTTGAAGAAAATTTCGGATATGGTGAAAGGAGGAAAAATAAAAGATAGAAGTAAATTAACTTTTCTTGCGCACAATGGAAGAACGGTGGCTGTTTTGATATCTGCAAATACAGGTTTTTATGGGAATGTAGTTAGAGATACGTTTAGGAAATTTATACAAGATATTGAAAAAGAGAATGTGGAGGTTACTATTATAGGACGTTTAGGAAGGACTCTATTTATTGAAGAGAAGCCAAAGCATCCGTATACCTATTTTGATCTGCCAGATTATGGAATAGATGAGAGTAAGCTAAATGAAGCAATTAGGCACTTAGTTCAGTACGAAGAGATAAGAGTTTACTATGGAAAGTATTATTCTGTTATAACCCAGAAGCCGGAAATGTTTATAATTTCTGCGGGTCATGTTGTTAGTGATAAGGTAGACAAGGAAGTTACCGAATATATATTTGAACCAAGTGTGGAAAATATTTTAATGTTTTTTGAAACGCAGATCTTTGCGTCATTATTTGACCAGGCTGTGAGGGAGAGTCAGCTTGCTAAATTTGCTTCAAGAATTTTATCTATGGATAAAGCGAATAGTAATATTAGTAATAGGTTAAATAGCTTGAATATTGAGAAATTAAAGATTATTCATAATAGCCAAAATAAAAAGTTGATAAACTCGCTAGCGCCATTGGTATTCAGAAATTGATTTTTACAAAGGAAACGCAGAGGAGTAGATTATTATGTATCATAATATATCAAAATAGCTATGATAGATGCAAAATATTATGGAGAAATAATTGGTATTAAAGGTCAGGTAGTTGAGGTGGAATTTAGAAAAGTAAAGCCATCAATTTATGATTTGTTGTTTCTTGTGGATAAGCCAGATATTAAGTTGGAAGTATATTCGTCAGCTGGTGATAATTCGTTTTATTGTTTAGCATTATCTTCAACGAATCAGATGTTTCGTGGGGCGAAGGTGGCCAATAGTCAAACACAAATACAGTTTCCGGTTGGCCCGGAAGTTTTGGGTCGTGTTATGGATATTTTTGGTAGCCCTATGGATAAGAAGGGAGATATTAAGACTAAGGAAACAATGCCGATACACAATATTGTAAAAAGGGATATAGATATAGAAATAAAACAGAGGGTTCTTGAGACAGGAATTAAAATAATTGATCTTTTTACACCTCTTATTAGAGGAGGTAAAATGGGTCTTTTTGGAGGTGCGGGTGTAGGAAAAACTATTTTATTAACGGAGATATTACATAATATTGTGGGGAAAGCGAGGGAAAGTTCAGTTTCTGTGTTTGCAGGTGTGGGTGAAAGATCAAGAGAAGGTTTAGAGCTGTATCAATCGTTGGTTGACTCAAAAGTTATGGATAATTCTTCTTTAATTTTTGGTCCAATGGGAGAGAATCCAACTGTAAGATTTTTATCTGCTTTATCTGCGGCTACGTTAGCGGAGTATTATAGAGATGTCATGAAGAAAGATGTGCTTTTTTTTATTGATAACGTTTATAGATATGCTCAAGCTGGTAACGAAATCTCAACGCTGACCCAAAGATTGCCGTCTGAAGATGGTTACCAAGCGACTTTAGAATCAGAAATGGCCAGGTTTCATGAAAGGTTAGTTTCTACAAAATCTGCTTCAGTAACAACTCTTGAGGCTATATACGTTCCTGCGGATGATCTATTGGATCATGGTGTTCAAGCAATTTTTCCTTATCTGGATTCTGTTGTTGTATTATCAAGGGGGCTTTACCAGGAAGGTTTTTTGCCAGCGGTTGATATTTTGAGTTCGACTTCGGCTTCATTACACCCCAATATTGTGGGAGATTTGCATTTTGAGGTGGTCATGAATGCAAAATCTATTTTGAAGCGTGCCGAGAGTTTAGAAAGAATTGTTTCTCTGGTCGGAGAATCAGAGTTGTCAGGTGAGGATCAAGCTATCTATAGTAGGGCTAAAAAAATAAGATACTTTATGACACAGAATTTTTTTGTTGCTGAAGAACAAAAAGGAAAAGAAGGATTGTATGTTCCTTTAAAAGTAGCTCTTGAGGATCTGAAAGGCATTGTAGATGGAAAATATGATCAAATACCTGAAGAGAAGTTTAAATTTATCGGGAGTATAGCTGATATTAAAACTAATTAAGTGAATGGAAGAAGAGAATTTTCATTTAAAGGTAGTGTCAAGAAAAGGGGTTATTTTTGAAGGGGAGGTAATTTCTATCACTTCATATAATGAGAAAGGGGTTTTTGATGTGCTGGCAAGTCATGCTAATTTTATTTCTTTAATAAGTAAAGGAGTAATTATTAAAGATTTACAAGGAGTTGAGAAAAAAATTGATTTTGATAATGCGCTTCTTAAAGTCTTTAAAAATAATGTGGAAATTTATATAGGTGTAGAAGGTTTATCTTCAGGATTTATGAAATAAGCGATATTATGCATAGTATTATATACATATGTATATATTATTTATAATATTGTAAATTAAGTTTAAAAAATTAATTTAATCCATGATAATGAAAAAAAATAAGTTAGTTAATCAAATTATTAGATAATATGAATTTGTAATAATATTAAAAATAATCGCTTATTATTTTATCTTTAAATTAGAGGTAATTTTTAATGTTTAAGCAGACTTTTAGTTTAACTGCTAATTTTTTTCAATGGAGTATATTGCCTTAAAATTGGTGCTATTTTTAAAAGCTTTAAATTTTTTAAGAAAGTTAATATAATATTCAGATAAAGCATTTATTATATATAGTCTCTCGTAAAAAATATATATGAAAAGATTAAATCATAAAAAAATAGAAAGTTATTGGAGAGAAAAATGGCTTAAGAATAATTTATATAGTCCTGATATTAAAAAAGCTAAAAAACCTTTTTATAATCTTTGGATGTTTCCTTACCCTTCTGCCGAGGGAGTTCATGTTGGAACTATCTTTGCCTCAACTGGTTCGGATGTGTTTGGTCGTTTTAAGAGGATGAATAATTATGATGTTTTTCAACCTATAGGTTTTGATTCTTTTGGTATTCATTCCGAAAACTATGCAATTAAAATCAATGAAAATCCTAAATATTTTGTAGAAAGAGCTATAAAAAACTATGCAAAACAATTCAAAATGGTAAGTCATGGCTATGATTGGGATAGAACTGTTACTACTTCGGATATTAAATACTACAGATGGACTCAATGGCTTTTTACGGTTCTTTTCAAGGCTGGTTTAGCTTATAAGAGGGATGCATTTGTAAACTGGTGTCCTTCGTGTAAGACGGTATTGGCGGATGAGCAAGTGATGACACCCGCTCAAGCCGGTAAGGAACCAAAGGATAGTAATGGTAATTTAGTTGAAGGTAAAGATGATGTTTTAGTTTGCGAAAGGTGTGGAACTATTGTTGAGGAGAAAGAGCTTAAACAATGGTTTTTTAGAATTACTGATTATGCTGATAAGTTATTAGATAATCTGGAGAAAATAAGGTGGACTGAAAAGGTAAAAATAGCTCAGAGAAATTGGATAGGTAGAAAAGAGGGTGTAAATATAAATTATCGTATCAAGGAAACTGATCTTGTAGTAACAGTATGGACTTCAAGGCCGGATACCAATTTTGGTGCTACATTCATTGTAGCCTCTCCTGAATACGCAAAGAAATATTTGCTAAACATTGTTCCAGATAATTGTAAGGAAGATGTAATTAAATATATCAATATATCTCTTAATAAGACAAAAGAAGACAGAATAAAAGAGGGAAGAAAAAAAACGGGTGTATTTACCGGACTTTATGCGATAAATCAATTAAATGGTTATGAAATGCCAATTTGGATTGCGGATTTTGTTTTGGCTGATGTGGGAACAGGAGCTGTTGTAGGTGTTCCTGGTCATGATAAAAGGGATTTTGAATTTGCGAAAGAATTTAATCTGGAAGTTAAAAGAGTGGTAGTGGGTCCGGATAATGATACTTCAGAAATTGGTGAACTTTCACAAGTATATGAAGGTGAAGGAAAAGTAATAAATTCAGATTTCCTTAATAACTTAACTACCAAAGAAGCTATTAAAAAGATAACTTATTATTTGGAGGAAAAAGGTTGGGGTAAAAGTGCTAAAAATTATCATCTTAGGGATTGGTTGGTTTCCAGGCAAAGATATTGGGGAGCTCCTATTCCTATGATTTATTGTGAGGAATGTGCAAAATCTGGCAGGGGTTATTTTTACAATGGTTTTAAATCGAAAGGGGAAAATTTTAGGTTACTACACAAAGATCAGTCTGATTGGGATTCATCTGGGTGGTATCCGGAGGAAAACCTTCCGGTTGAACTTCCTGATATAGATGATTTTAAGCCCGAGGGAAGGGGTAAAGGACCTTTGGCTAATCATCCTGAATTTTATAAAACCAAATGTCCTTTTTGTGGATCAGCTGCCACACGGGAAACTGATGTTATGGATACGTTTGTGGATTCGTCTTGGTATTTTTTGAGGTACCCTTCAGTTAATTCAGCCAGTTCGGATAATCTTCCTTTTGATCCTCTAATTACCAAAAAGTGGCTTCCTGTAAATTTATATTTCGGAGGAGCTGAACATTCTGTTCTTCATCTTATGTATTCTCGTTTTATAACAATGGTACTTTATGACTTAGGTTTTCTGGTTTTTGATGAACCATTTCCTTGGTTTTTTGCACATGGACTGATGATTAAAGATGGGGCAAAGATGAGCAAAAGCAGGGGTAATATTGTTAATCCTGATATCTACATAGAAAAATATGGTGCTGACACTTTAAGGATGTATTTAATGTTTATGGGTCCTATGGATGGTTATCCCGATTTTAGAGATGCCGGAATTGAGGGAATGAGGCGTTTTTTAGATAAGGTTTGGGGACTTTTTTCTGATTATAAGAAGGGCAGATTGAGTTTTGTTGCGGATAAAAATCGTAAGAATTTATCTATCAAAATGCATCAAACTATTAAAAAAGTGACCGAAGATATTCAGAATTTTAGATATAACACCTCGATCGCGTCAATTATGGAATATGTAAATGAAATTCGTTCTTATATCCAATATTGCGACACAAAAAAGGGAAAAAAAGTAAATTGTAAGAATGAGTATAAGAATGATAATTTTTATAAGGCTCTTAAGACATTGGCTTTGCTTTTAGCGCCTTTTGCACCTCATATAGCCGAAGAAGTTTGGGTGAATGTTTTGGGACAAAAATTTTCTATTCACAAAGCGAAATGGCCAAAATATGACCCAAATTTAACAAAAGAAAAAGAAATAACTTTAGCAATTCAGATAAACGGTAAATTAAGGGCAACGATAATTTTGGATTGCGAGGATATAAATAAAAAGGATTTGGTAGTTAAGGTAGCTAAGTCAAACAACAAAGTAAAATCATGGCTTGAAGGAAAAAAGGTTATTAAGGAAGTTTATGTACCGGGGAGAATATTAAATATTGTAACTGAATAATATTTTGACTTTATAATAGATTATAAAGGATTTCTGATATGCCCGGTGAATCTTCTTTAGAGAATAATTTATTTGAAACCGAAAGAACAAAAATATTAAATTTTATCTTCGCGAATAAGGTTCTTATCTTTTTGGTTTTGATGGGTCTGATTTTTTTGGGTTCTGGTATTTTTTTATTTAAAAAATCTCAAAGCGATTCGGAAGTTGAATTTGTTAGTACAAAAAATATTAATGATGATGAGGGACAAGAAGTTATAGTGGAGATTGTGGGTGCAGTGGAAAAGCCTGGTATTTATAAATTAAAACAAGGTTCAAGAATAAACGATCTTTTGGTGATTTGTGGAGGTTTATCTTTTGAGGCAGATAGGAATTGGGTTGATAAATATGTTAATCGAGCAGCTAAGCTAGTCGATGGTCAAAAGTATTATATACCCAAGGTTGGTGAGCAGTTGAACAAAGAGAGTGCTATTTTTTTAGGTGGGGAGTCTGATGGGATTTTGGGAGTGGGGGGTGAAGGCCAGAAGCTTATAAATATCAATACAGCGAGTCAAAAAGAGCTAGAAGATTTGCCCGGAATTGGCCCTGTTTATGCGAAAAGTATCATTGATCACCGTCCTTACTCAAATGTGGAGGAGCTTTTGAGTAAAGGTGCTCTTAAGCCATTTGTGTATGAGAAGATAAAAGATAAGGTAAGAGTATATTGAAGAACTTAATCAATTTTTCTCTTTCTGGTATTGGGGCTTGCCGAATAAATTTATTTAAAAGGAAAGATTCTTTATTGATAAATTTAATTTATGCGCTATTTTTTTGTTTGTTTGATTTTACTTGGGGTATTTGTTAGAGTAGTAATCCATTATTATAAAAGAGTAGATTTTCCCGATGGTACAGTTGTAAGAATTAAGGGAAGTATATTAACAGAGACTATTAAATTTGATAAATCGCAGTATTTTGTTTTCAGGGGTTATAAGATCTATATTCCTCGGTATCCGGAGGTGAACTATGGTGATTATTTAGAGATTGAAGGAGTTGTTGAAGGAAAAAGCTTAAAAAATGCAAAGATTTTAAAGCAGGAAAGTTCAGATAAGATTCTAATAGGAGTTAGAAATAGATTAATCTATTTTTTCCAGAAAAGTTTGCCTTATCAGCATGCTGGTTTGATTGCCGGGGTTGTTTTAGGTTCAAAGGAGGCTTTGGACAGTGCTTTTTGGCAGAGATTGAAGGAAACAGGAACTGTACATGTAGTCGTAGCGTCGGGGATGAATGTTTCGATAGTTGCAAATTTTCTTATTTCACTTTTTGCTTTGGTTTTTTCAAGAAGAAAGGCTATTTTTTTTGCACTCTTGGGAATTTGGGCATATAGTTTTTTATCCGGGTTTGACGCTCCTATCATAAGAGCAAGTTTCATGGGAAGTTTAACATTTATGGCTCAAGGATTGGGGAGAAGATATTTTGCCGAAAGGGCTCTGATTTCTACCGCCTTGGTTATGATATTTATCAATCCAGGTTGGCTTACTGATATTGGTTTTATCTTATCTTTTGTTGCAACTGGTTCAATTCTTTTATTGAATGATTTTTTTGTTAGGGTTTTTAGGAAAGTGCCATCGGTTCTAAGGGGTGATCTCTCATCTACTCTTTCAGCACAAATTGGTGTTGCTCCAATACTTTTTGTTAGTTTTGGTCAGTTTAATATTTTATCACCTTTATATAATCTGGCGGTACTCTGGACGGTCCCATTTATGACCCTGATAGGAATGTGTGCCGGAATAATAGGATTGATATATGTACCTTTGGGTAGGTTAATACTTTTGTTGACCTACCCTTTTACGAGTTGGTTTATTTTTTGCACAAATATTGGCTAATGAAAAAAATTTGGTATTTCTCTTTTGTTTTTTTACTGGTAATTTCTGTATTTGTATGGTTTTTATTGATTACCTATCCAAGTAACAATTTAAAGATTATTGCTTGTGATGTAGGCCAGGGAGATGCCTTTTTAGTGTCAATAAGGGATTTTCAAATTCTCGTTGATGGAGGACCAAATGACAGAGTCTTGAAATGTTTATCCCGAAACATGCCCTTTTGGGATAAAAAAGTTGAGGTAGTTATCTTGAGCCATCCAGAGAAGGATCATTTTCTAGGTCTGATTAGCGTTTTTAAGTATTATGAAGTTAATTATTTGTTTACTACACCTCTTAATAATAGCAGTCATGATTGGAAAGTGCTAAAAGATGTTGTGGGGGGTAGTGATACAAAGGTTTTAAATCCTAGAGCAGGAGATAAATACAGGTTAGGTTTGATATATATAGATATATTTAGTCCGTCAGAAGATTTTTTGTCGGCTTATTTGGAGAAAAATAATTCTTATAATGGGAAAGATGGTTTGGGCTTGTTTGAATCAAAAAAAGATCCAAATGAGTTTTCTTTGGTCTTTTTATTAAGTTATAAAAATTTTGACGCATTATTTACAGGAGATATAAATAATTCAATTTCTGATATGATGGCTAAAAAATATTCTTCATATCTTGACAAGGAAAGGAAAATTGAATATCTCAAGGTGCCGCATCATGGTTCTAAAAATGGGCTTTCAAGTAATCTTTTAAGTGTTATTAATCCCAAAGTTGCAGTTATATCTGTTGGGGAGGCTAATCCTTATGGCCATCCGCATGAAGAAATAATAAAAATGCTTGAAAATCACAAAATAAAAATAATTAGAACAGATAAAGTAGGAGATATTTTTATGGAAACGGATGGTGATTATATGAGGATTAGAAATTAAATCTGGAGTTGTGCCTTTTTTTGGCTGTAAAATAGTAATATGTCATTTTACAAGGATAAAATATTTGAATGTGTTAAAGATTCGATAAAGACCAAGATCCAAGAATCCTCACTTGGAATTCCTGAAAGAGAAGAACATGGCGATTACAGTTTAAATATTGCCTTCGAGTTGTTTTCAGAGCTTAAAGGTCAGGAGAAAGATTTGAGTGAATTAAATTTTGATTTTGCTAAACTAGAATCACCAGTAGATTTAGCCGAGAAGATAGTTGAGAGGTTAAAAGCAAACGAAAAATTAAAGGATTTTGTGAGTAAAATTGAAGTAGCTGGGGGAGGATTTATAAACTTTTGGTTGAAAAAAGAAGTTCTTATAAATGAGATAAAAAAGATTTTATCTGGTCAAGAGGATTACGGAAGGTCGAATATTTTTCAGGGTAAAAAGTACCTTTTGGAGCATACTTCACCAAATACAATAAAAACTCTGCATATTGGTCATGTAAGGAACAATGTCTTGGGTATGGCGGTACATAACCTTCTTGAATTTTGTGGAGCAGATGTAAAATTGGATGCGATAAATAATGATCGTGGGATACATGTTATGAAGGCGGTGTGGGCTTATGAAAGATACGGTCAAGGAAAAACACCTGAAGGTGAGAGAGAAAAGCCCGACCATTTTGTTGACAAATTTTATGTAATTGGAGCTAAAGAATCGGAAGATCCTTTAAAGAAACAAGAAATGCAAGAATTATTGCAAAGATGGGAGAAGGGAGATTCTTACGTAAGAGGTATATGGAAAAAATTAAGAGACTGGACGCTTAAGGGATTTGCTGAAACCTACAAGAGGCTTGGTAGTTATCATGATCATCAGTGGTATGAGAGCGATTTTTATGAAAAGGGAAAGGAAATGGTTGAAAAAGGTCTTAAAATAGGAGTTTTTAGAAAGCTGGACGATGGGGCGGTACTTTCTGATTTAAAGAAATATAATCTTCCCGACACTATTGTTTTAAGATCCGACGGTACGTCTATGTACCATACACAAGATTTGTATTTAACCAAGTTGAAAAGAGATAAATTTCCCTCGGATTTGTATATTTGGGATATCGGGCCGGAGCAGGAACTTTATTTGAAACAACTTTTTGCCATGTGTGAGCAATTGGGAATAGGCAAATGTTTCGATTATTATCATTTATCTTATGGCTTTGTTTATCTTAAGGGGGTGGGAAAGATGTCTTCGCGCAAGGGAAATGTTGTTTCTGCGGATGATTTAATGGATCAGGTTGTGATGAGGGCAAAAGAAATTATTGAAAAATCTGATGCTGGTAGAGGTTTATCAAATGATGAGAAGAAGATTATATCAGAAATAGTGGGATTGGGGGCAATAAAGTATGGTTTTTTAAAGATGGGAAGAACAACAGATTTTCAGTTTGATATTGATGAATCACTTTCATTGGAAGGAAATAGCGGGCCATACATTCAATACACCTATGCAAGAATGCAGAGTGTAATAAGAAAGGCACAGAATTCCGGAGAGTTGGAGATTAGTTTTCCCGATTTAATGTCTGATGCCTACTTTTTAATTTCCGAGGAATATGCAATACTTCGGTATTTAGCCCGATTTTCAGATATAATTGAAATGTCAGCAAAAAATTACTCGCCAAACATTTTATGCAAATACCTTTATGATTTAGCGCAAAAGTATAATTATTTTTACCAAACGCAAGATATTTTAGAAGAGAGAACAAAAAATAGAGAAAAAAGTGAATTTCGTATAGCTTTAACGAAAGCGACAGCGCAGATTATAAAAAATGGTTTAAATCTTTTGGGAATTCAAGCGCCTGAAAGAATGTAGGTTGCTGGTCATAGTTTGTATTACTTATAAAATTACTTTTATGGAAGATGAGGTTGGTGAAAAGGCTGTAAAAGGTGGTATAGATACAATAGATGAAGTTAGAAAATACCAAAGGGGCGTTCACGCGGACATTCTTGCTGATAAATTAAGACAGCAAGCGGGGGTAAATTTGAAAGACAAGGAGGGTAAAGGAATAGGAACAGATGTAAGAGAAGCTGTTGCGGCTCTGGAAGGAAGAACTGATGAAGAAGGAGTTGAACTACGTGAGACATTAAGATTATTCATTTCTCCCGATGATCCACAAACCGATCTTGCTAAAGCTGAAATTACCCAGAAAGGATTATTAGATCTTGGCGATCTTGCCCAAATTAGAAGTAAAGTTTTAGAAAGTGTTGCTTTGTGGCTTTCGGATAAAAGTTCAGATGAGAAACTCAGAAAAATGGCAGAGTATCAATCGGAAATTAATGCGAAAGCTAAAAAGTCACTTCTTAAGATAGCAATACTAAGAAAAGCTACAGGTGATGACCCTTGTCTTAAACCAACCCTTGATCTATATGAGGAATTTATCCGTGAAGATCTTCATATAACCGAAAGTGAAGGTGTTACTTTGTATTCAGGGAAAAAAGGTGAAACTTACCAAGAGAGGGCAGAAAGACTTTTTAAGGGCGAAAAAGGAGAAAAAGCCAAAAGATTAATGGCGGCAATTATTAAACCAACCGATGAGTCTTTGGCAAAATATTCGGTTAAACTGGAGACTGATCTTTTAAGGATTGCAACTCAGGTAAATCATTTAAGGCTTGTTGAGATGGCTGATGAGTGGATAAGAAAAAATTCAAAAGAATTAAATTTGCATTCCTCAAGCCTTATGGAGATAAAAGATAAAATTACACAAATAATTGCTCGAGAGGAGGAAGGCGGTGATCAAAGAAAGGTAGAAGAAATTCTTGAAGCAATCTCTCCAGTTATCAGATTTATAGTAGATGTATTTCCTCACGATCATGCATATCTTCTTTCCCATTGTCTTAAGAAAAATCAGGCAATATGCGCAGGCAAAGAAATGATGCTGGGAATGATATTAAAGGATTTTGGCCTTGATCCAAAATACACATATACATTGGTGCGTCAAGATAATAAGATAGGAAGACATGTTGTAACTCATTTAAGGCTTGGTGATTATCTTGCTGAAATAGATTTGAATTACTCATCAGAAGACTTCTTCTGGCAATCTTTAAATTTCAGATGCCTTGTAAATATACTTGAAGCAACCGGTGAATCTCAAGACAGATCTCCATTACTTGATGAAATAAGGAATATTGATGATACCCAGTGGATAATTGAGGAAGGAAGATGGAAAAAATTCAAACTTGTAAAAGGAAAAAGACCTCATAAAATAAGCAGTGAAGGTGAACTGGAAGATATTGATAGTGTTAATCTTGCCAATTTACTTTGGAACAAAGATTACCTTGATTTAGCTGTAGATGATGATCCTGAAAAAAGAAAAGCAAATTACCAGGAAGCAGAAAGACTCTACAGAGAAGCAATTGATCTTAATCCAAATAATCCTTCACCTAAAAACAACCTAGCCAATTTACTTAAGAACACAGAATACTTTGATCTAGTTGTAGGCGATGATCCTGAAAAAAGAAAAGCAAATTACCAGGAAGCAGAAAGACTTTACAGAGAAGCAATTGATCTTAATCCAAACGATCCTTTATTCAAAAACAACCTAGCCAATTTACTTAAGAACACAGAATACCTTGACCTAGTTGTAGGTGATGATCCTGAAAAAAGAGAAGCAAATTACCAGGAAGCAGAAAGTCTGCTTAGAGAAGCAATTAAACTTGATCCAAACGATCCTTCATTTAAGAACAGCCTAGCCAATTTGCTTTGGAACAAAGAATATCTTGATTTGGTTGTAGGTGATGATCCTGAAAAAAGAAAAGCAAATTACCAGGAAGCAGAAAGACTCTACAGAGAAGCAATTGATCTTAATCCAAATAATCCTATTTACGATAATAATCTTAATTTATTACTTAATAATAATGAGTACAAAAAGCTCATGCGAGATAAAACAGAAACCCTTTTCGGGAGAATAAAACGATTATTTGGGAGGAGATGAAATATAAATTTATAATTGTTTTTACAGTCCACCAGATGTAAAAAATGACTTAATTTATTAGGGTAGATGATCCGGAAGGAATGTAAGAAAAATAAAGAAATTATTTGTTAAACTGCAAGGGGTAGCTCGGAATAATCATCAAATTGGGGTTTTTGAAAGATTGTGCCTTCTGGTTTGTCTATTACTACATAAGAAGAATTATCACCAGATTTGTCTTTTAGGTTTTGACTTGATAAATTACTATTTTCTATCTCTTTTAGAGCTTCATTGTATGCTTTAATGAAATCGTTTCTGTATCTTTTATCTAGGTTTGCGAACTCTTCATTGGTAAGTTCATCTATAGGAGGAAGAATCCCTTTTCTTGAAAATTCTTCTAATTTTTCTGCAAATCTTAAGATGATTTGGGCTCTTTTTTTGTATTCTTCCTCTTCTTCATTTTCTTTGCTTGGGATTATTTCCAATATTGAAATAGGATTTTCTTCTTTTTGTTTTTCTTTTAGGCGCGATACCCATTCTTTTTTGGCTTGGTTGTATATAAACGAATCTTGTTCGCTCATGTTCAAAAATCCCGGTCCCTGGGCAATTTGCATCATTTCGTCAGGTTCTCTTTCGCCCCATGGTTTGTACCAGGCAATCCAACTGGCGATTATCAAGCCGTTTGGAAGGGTTACGAGCATTGCGCTATAGCCGAATTCTCCACCTAAAGTATTCCTTTCGGGATCGGCAAGAGCGTGGTTGTTTTCGTGTTTTATTGTTTCCGATACCTCTTTGGGGAAAACTTGCGCAAGAGGTTTAAGGAGATTTCCTGGATCTAAAATTTTTTCCTGTGTTATTATCCTTATTTCTGATTCCACTATAAATTATATAATTTTATCCAATTGAAAACAATATCTTTTTGTAAAATCTTGTTGTAAAGCAAATAGTTATTGATTATTAAGTAAATCGTGTATAATTTGTTATTCGTATGAAGTGTAGATTAAAGGTATTAAAAAATAAGCTTAATCTTTTGACAGTTTTTTTACCTTCTTTAGAGTCTGCAACAGTATCTGTTTGGATTAAAACTGGTTCAAGAAATGAAAAAGATGAAATGCTTGGTCTATCTCATTTTTTAGAGCATATGGCTTTCAAGGGGGGTAAAAAATATCCTTCGGCGAAAGCTGTATCCGAGGCAATAGATCAAGTTGGAGGGGAGTTTAATGCTTCAACTTCAAAAGAAGTAACACAGTACTATGTAAGGATAAGGTCTAAACTTATAAAAAAGGCATTTGATGTTTTGTCTGATATTGTTCTTCAGCCAAATTTGGATTGTAAAGAAATAAAAAAGGAAAAAGATGTGATAATTGAGGAAATGAATATGTATGAAGATACACCGGTACGTAGAATCTGGGATCTTTTTGAACAGTTGATTTTTGAAGGACATCCTTTGGGTAGAGATATTATCGGTACAAAGGATACATTAAAAAAACTGGAAAGAGGGGATTTTATCTCATACCGAAACGAGTTTTATAAATCGGGTAATCTTTTGATTAGTGTTGCCGGGGGTTTTGATCAAGATTTGGTTGAGGATTTGGCTGATAAGTATTTTTCTGCTATTCAGGAGGGCAAGAAGGATTTTGATTTGAAAAAGCCAGTTTTGGAAAAAAGGAAGATCAGTTTGACAACTAAAGATGTAGAGCAGGCTCATATGATTTTGGGATTTCCTGCAGAACCTTTTGGAAGTATGAATAGGTACAAAGATGCAGTTTTAAATGCGATTTTAGGTTCAGGTATGAGTTCTAGGCTTTTTTTGGAGGTAAGAGAAAGGAGAGGTTTGGCTTATGCGATAAGAAGTGATTTTGAAAGATTTGCTGATGCTGGATATTTTGCGGTTTATGCGGGTGTTGATCCAAATAAAACTCAAGAGGCGATAAAGGTAATTCTTGATGAGCTGTATGGTTTGGCAAGTGGGGAAAAGAAGATAAAAGGTAAGGAGTTAGAGAAGGGTAAGGAATATATTAAGGGAAATTTAGCGCTAAGTCTTGAAGATACGAGAGGAGTAAGCGGATTTTTTGGTTATGAACAGTTGATGTTGGGGAGAGTAAGGAGTCCTGATGAAGTTTTTGAGAATATTGACAGAGTAGTTTGTGAAGATATTTATAATCAAGCAAAAAATATCTTTAGAAAAGAAAATTTAAAGATTTCCATAATTGGACCTTTTAAGAATGAAAGTGAGTTTGTTAAAATTCTTGAATAAGTAAAATTTTTATTTAAAAGGATTATGAAAGGATTGGAATTTCCGATTATTGGTACAAAGGTTAAGGGGCTAAAAACAAAATTTGATTTAGAGAGTCCTGAAGGTAGAAGAGAGTATTTTCTGGCAAAGGCAGGGGATGAAATTAAACATATTAAGAATTATTTGAAAGATAACACCTTTATAGCTTATCTTTTAGGTAAAAAATCATCCGGGAAGGGGACTTATGCCAAGCTTATAGCTGAAATCTTAGGTGAAGATAAAATTGCCCATGTTTCGGTTGGAGATTTGGTGCGGGAAACTGATGACTGGAAATCTTTTATTAGAACAGAAAAGTATCAAAGGCTCAAGAGGTATTACCGAGGATATGTTTCTTTTGAGGAAATTTTAAAATCTTTGTCAGGAAGGTCGACCGAAAAACTTTTGCCGACAGAATTTATTTTGGCATTGATTAAGGCTCATATTGACGATCTTGAGAATAAATCAATTTTAATTGACGGATTGCCCCGAAATATGGATCAAGTTTCTTACTCTCTTTATTTTAGAGACATTGCCAATTATAGAGACGATCCGGATCTTTTTGTCTTGATTGATATTCCTGAAACGGTAATTGAAGAAAGAATGAAGTTTAGAGTTGTTTGTCCGAAATGTCAAACATCGAGAAATACTAAACTTCTTGTTACTAGTAAGATTGGTTATGATATAGAAAGTAAGGTATATTACCTGGTTTGTGATAATCCTTCTTGCGAAGGAGCGAGGATGGTTAGGAAAGAAGGAGATGAGAAAGGTCTTGATCCCATAAGAGAAAGATTGAATAAGGATGAAGAATTGATGAAAATAGCCTTTAAACTTTATGGGATTCCGAAAATTCTCTTAAGGAATCATGTACCCATTAATCAGGCAAAGAAATATTTTGACGATTACGAATTAACACCTGAATATAGTTTTAGTAGGGATAAAGGCGGAAAGGTTTTGGTTCACAAAAAATCATGGATGATAAAGGATGATAATGGAGTTGAGTGCTTTAGTTTACTCGCTCCACCAGTTGTGGTTTCTTTTTT
>Ga0209102_1000596_pt1 | contig 23248 bp, 17 predicted proteins | sample ConPoolayeHmetaG_FD_185483 | JGI IMG/M metagenome (GOLD analysis project Ga0209102, IMG submission 185483) | Hot spring microbial mat communities from California, USA to study Microbial Dark Matter (Phase II) - Cone Pool mat layer H metaG... ...
CAGCCTTTGAGGGGCAGGTAACAGCACAGGCTCCACAGCCCTTACAGAGCGCCTCGTTGACCCGGGCAACCTTTCTTTTTTCATCTATCTCTATCGCCCGGTAGGCACAGATAGAGACACACAGCCCGCAGGCATTACACACTTCTTCATCAATGAACGCCGTCGCTGCTTCAATTTCAACTGACCCTCGGCTTATCATCGCCAGTACCTTGGCGGCAGCGGCGGAAGCTTGAGCTACGGTATCCGGTATGTCCTTTGGACCCTGGCAGCAGCCAACAATGAAGACACCGTCCGTCATGGTGGCTACCGGGTCAAGCTTGAGATGTCTCTCCAGGAAAAAGCCATCGGGGTCACGGGAAATGGTAAATTTTCTCATCACCTCGGTAGAGTCTCTTCTTGGCACTAAGCCAGTGGCTAAGACTACCAAGTCAGCTTCTTCCTCAATTAACTCTCCCATCAGGGTATCTTCAGCCCGTACCACCAGTTTATCGCCACGCTTATATATTTCCGAGACGCTACCCCGGCGGTAGAGTACCCCCTCCTTTTGCACCCGCTCATAGAATTGCTCGTATCCCTTACCAAATGCCCTGATATCCATATAAAAGACGGTCACCCTGGCATCGGGGATTTTGTCTTTTATCTGGTGGGCGTGCTTTGCCGTATACATACAGCAGACACGGGAGCAGTACTCATTACCGATACTCTTATCCCGGGAGCCAACGCACTGGATGAAGACCACGTTCTTGGGCACTTTCCCACCTATTTCAACGACCCCCTGGGTAGGACCAGCCGCCGACAGTAACCTCTCCAGTTCCAGACCGGTGATAACGTTAGGATAGGTACCATAGCCATACTCTGGCTTGAGTCTAGCATCAAAGGGGTCATAACCGGTAGCAACCACTATGGAACCAACTTCTACTTCAACTATCTTGTCTTTTTGCTCAAAATCAATCGCCTTGGCTTCACAGAACTTCTCACAGGCCCGGCAGGTGCCTTTCAGAAAGTAGGCACAGTGTTCCTTATCAATAACGGGAATGTTAGGCACCGCCTGGGGGAAGGGAGTATAGATAGCCTTCCTCTTGCCCAGTCCCAGATTAAACTCGCTATCCACCTTCCACGGGCATTTCTCCTGGCACAAGCCACAGCCAGTGCACCTCTCCTCATCCACATAGCGTGCCTTCTTCCTGATTTTGACCTTAAAATTGCCGATATACCCTGAGACCTCTTCCACCTCACTATAGGCCATAAGCTCAATAAAGGGATGCGAGCCGACCTGCGTCATCTTGGGGGTGAGAATGCAGGACGAGCAATCCAGCGTGGGGAATGTCTTGTCCAGTTGGATCATGTGCCCCCCGATTGAAGGCTCCCTCTCCACGAGATAGACCCTGTGTTTGGACTCGGCAATGTCTAAAGCTGCCTGGGTGCCAGCAATACCGGCACCAACGACCAGGGTATTGGGATTAACCGGTATCTCCCTGACCTCTAATGGCTGATGGTGGTAGACACTTCTGACAGCCGCCTTTACTAATGCCTTAGCTTTCTCGGTAGCCTGCTGACTATCGCTGTGAACCCAGCTACAGTGCTCCCTGATGTTGGCCATCTCAAAGAGATAGGGATTCAGCCCCGCCTCCTGACAGACTCTACGGAAGGTAACCTCATGCATCCGCGGTGAGCAGGAAGCAACAACAACCCGGTTAAGCCCCAGTTCCTTGACGTCATTCTTGATAAGTGCCTGCCCTGGCTCAGAGCACATGAACTGGTAATCACGGGCGACCACTACCGAGTCCAGCGTCTTAGCATATTCAACGACTGCTTTTATATCAACGGTGCCGGCAATATTTGAACCGCAATGGCACACATATACTCCGATTTTTCTTTCCATTTCCAAAAGCACCACTTTGTCCTGGAGTCCCCTTGACGCGAGAACTATTGCTAAATTGCCGTTGATACTAGCTCCATTATGTCCTTGACCTCAATTCTGTCTCCGTAACCGGTAGTTTTGGCGGCATCTTCCAGATTCAGGAGACAGAAAGGGCAGGCAGTGGCTAGTATCTCGGCCCCGCTATCTACCGCCTGCCTTATTCTCATTTCGGCTAACCGTTCTCCTGAATCAGAAGCCTCCACCCACATCCGCCCTCCGCCTCCCTCACAACACAGGCTTCTTTCCCGCGAGCGGTCAAGCTCAACAAAGGTTACCCCCGGGATAGCACTGATTATGCTTCGCGGTTCATCAAAGACCTTATTCTGCTTCCCCAGAAAACAGGGGTCGTGATAGGTAATCACCTTCCTTATCTCACCAGAAAAGGTCAGTCTCCCCTGTTTAATGAGGTCAGCGACAAATTGGGTATAGTGTTTAACCTCAAGGCTGGGGTCCCGGTACTCATTCTTGAAGACATTATAGCCGTGAGGACAGATAGTTACTATCTGACGTATGCCATAGCTGTGCAGCAGGTTCAAATTATCCTCGACCAGCATCTCAAACAGTCCCGCTTCCCCTATCCGACGCGCCTCGCTGCCGCAGCAGCTCTCCTCGTTCCCCAGGGTCCCGAAATCAACTCCAGCCCTGGAAAGGGTGTTAACCAGCGCCTTAGCCACCTCCTGTACCCTGGGGTCATAGGAAGCGGCACAGCCAATGAAGCAGAGTACATCCGCCTTGTCTCCTTTACTGACGTCTTTGATTGCTAGACCGTTCGCCCATTCCGACCTCTTGCTTCTGATTCTGCCCCAGGGATTACCGTGTTTAAACACCCCCTCAAGGGCATCCCTTGCCGTTACCGGGATATTTCCCTGTTCAACAAGGGCTGCCCGGATACCAATGACTAGTTCATGAGGTTTTATTCCCCGCGGACAGCGAAGGGTACAGGTCGAGCAAGTAGTGCAGTCCCAGAGCTCTCTCTGTTCATAGATTTTGTTCAGTCTATCGACAATAACTTCTCGGATTAACCTCCTGATGTTAAGAGCGCTTTTTAGAGATACAGGGCAGCCGGCGGTGCAACGACCGCACTGGATACAGCCCAATAATTCATACTTCTCACCAATGCTTTGTTGTGCGTTGCTCATTTCTACTCTAGCTTGCCCAGCAGGGCTCTGGCAATAGTATTTTTGTGGATTTCCCGGGTCCCCTCAACAAGTTCAAACTGCCTTGCGTCACGATAGAAACGTTCCACCTCATTCTCAAGCATATAGCCATGACCACCGAGGATTTCGATAGCCTCATCAGCCACCTCAACAGATACCCTTGCCGGGTACCATTTCGCCATTGAGGAGAGCTGGGGCTCGATCTTATTCTCCCGGTCATACTGCGCGGCTGCCTTATAGACGAGAAGCCTGGCAACTTCTATCTTGGTAGCCATATCTGCCAGCTTGTGTGAGATTGCCTGAAATGCGCCTATCTTGCGCCCAAAAGCCTCTCTGGTTTTGGCATAAGCCAAAGCCCTCTCAAAGGCGCCCTGAGCTGTCCCCACACTGCAAGCTCCTATCTCCACCCTGAAAGCGTCAAGAAAGTCTATGGCCTGGTAAAAACCCCGGTTTTCTTCTCCCACCAGGTTCTCTTGGGGAACTCTCACATTGGCAAAGGAGACCTCAGTGGTAGCCGACGACTTCCACCCCATTTTGGTAAATTCGGTGATACTCACACCTTTCTGCTCAGCCAGCTTCTCAATAATGATTGTACTCTGCCCCCGGTAGGGAGGCTTGACTTCGGGGTCTGTCTGACAGAGCACGATGACAAACCTGGCGATATCAGCGTGAGTGATAAAGGTCTTGGTGCCATTGATGATATAGTCGGTGCCCTCCTTTACCGCAGTGGTAGAGAGAGGGGAAGTGACCAGGTCGCTCCCCCGGTCTGGTTCGGTAAAGGCGCCAGCAAACGGCAGCCCTTCACCACTACACACTAGAGGAAGGTACTTCCTCTTTTGCTCTTCACTCCCTGACCTTAGCACGAGTTTAGCGGCAAATTGACAGGTGCCAACACTCACACCGACCCCAGCACCAACCCGGCAAAACTCCTCCAGCACTAGAGCTTTTTCCAGAAGTCCGTACCCCTGCCCCCCGTATTCCTCAGGAAAATCTATGCCAATAAATCCCAGCCTGCAGGCCTTTTGTAGTAATTCCCAGGGGAATTTGTGATTCAGCTCAAGGTCAAGCATATAGTCTTTATCAAACTCAGCTTCAGCAAATTCCCTGGCTGCTTTCTGAATATCCCTTTGCTCCTTGCTAAGTTCAAAGTCCATTAGCTCACCCGCCTTTCAATTGTGTTACCTTTTCTTTTAACAACGGAACCACCTTAAACAGGTCACCTACAATACCATAATCAGCTACCCTGAAGATAGGGGCTTTCGGGTCTTTGTTTATGGCGATGATAGTGCCTCCTTTTATCCCGGCCACGTGCTGGAAGGCACCACTAATCCCGATGGCAATATAGACCTTCGGCTTGACCGTCTTACCCGAAGTCCCCACCTGTCTATCTTTGGGCAGCCATCTCTTATCCACCACCGGTCTGGAACAGGCTAGAGTCCCGCCTAAGGCTTCCGCAAGCTCAGCCACTAAGGGTATATTCTTATGCTCACCAATACCTTGACCTACCGATACCAGGATATCAGCTTTTGTTATATCAACCTCGCCTACAGCCGCCTCGATATATTCGATAAAGCTTTTGTGCTCTGCCTCTCCAACGGCAAGGGTTAAACTTCTTAATTCTCCACGCCGGACTTCGTTTCCCTCTATGGGGAAGGAGCCAGCGCGTACCGTCAGCAGGTATTGCTTCGCCCCAGGAAAGGAAACCTTGGCATTCACCTTACCCCCATACATCTGCCTAATGACGGTCAGTTCCCCGTTTTCCAGACACAGGTCTATACAGTCGGTAGACAGGGGTATTCCCAATTCAGTAGCTAGACTGGGGGCCAAGTCCATGCCCATACTGGTGTGCCCGATAAGCGTAAGCTCTGGCTTATATTCGCTGACCAGGTGGGATAACACCCTTTGATAAATTTCACTATTGAAATTCTCTAGCTTCTCGTTCTCAACCAGCAGTACCTGGTCAGCCCTTTGAGCTAGCTGCTCAGCCAGGTCTTTCACCCCGTAGCCCAGCAGCACGGCGACTAGCTCAGCGCCCGAGGTGGTAGCAAGCTCCCTCCCTTTGTTTAGCATCTCCCAGGTGATGTCTCTAAAGCTTCCTTTTCTGTGTTCGGCAAGAACGAAAATTTTCTCCACTCTAGGCTAGTCCTCCTTTCTCTTTGAGGATTTGGGCCAGCTTTGTAGCTACCTCTTCGGGACTACCCTCCAGGATCTCAGCCTGCCTGGTCACCGGGGGAAGGAACAACCTCTCTATCCTTGTTGCCGAGCCAGTCTTGCCAACCCGGTCTTCCGTTAAAGAGAGTTCCTTTAGACCCAATGTCCTTATTTCCTTTTTTGCTGCCTTCCTTACCCCCATAATGCTAACGTATCTGGGCTCGTTAATCCCTGTCTGAATGGTTAATACCGCCGGAAGCTTTACCTCAACCACCTCGACCAGCCCCCCTTCCAGCTCCCGGTGCACTCTCGCCTTCCCATTTATGACCTCAATATGGGTCACCAAAGTAGCATGGGGTATACCGAGCAGTTGTGCAAGTGTCGGTCCTACCTGGGCATAGCCATCGTCACTCGCCTGGGCACCGGTCAATATCAGGCCAAATTTCAGCCCTTTGATCACTTGGTATAGAATTCTGGCAATGGTGGCACCGTCCGAGCCTTCAAAGGCTCTGTCCGTTAGTCTGATGGCATAGTCAGCGCCAGTAGCAAAGCACCTCCTCAAGGTGTCCTCCGCCTCCTCAGCACCTAAAGTCACCACAGTTACCGAACCCCCGAGTTTTTCTTTCAAGAGCACCGCTTCCTCTACCGCATATTTATCCCATTCGTTAATGTCAAAGACCAAATCCTTTTGCTCTATCGTTTGCCCTTCTTTGGCGATGACAACCTCTGCTTCACTAGTATCGGGAACTCTTTTGACACACACTACTATGTCCATTTAGCTCCTCTCCAGAGATAAGTTACTTTCGAAAACCTTGGTAGTCCCTGTACTTAAGACCTCCCAACTCGTAAGAGCATTCTATTTTAGACTGAACGGGGAAGCTTGTCAAAAACTGGGCGGCGCGGTTGCCCACGTTCTTTACGGAGTGCGGCTCCTGCACAGTTTTCAACCGGCAGTGCGGGCACTATTTACATTTGAGCTTTTTCATTGCTAATATTATGATACTTATACTTAAGATAGTCATAGACAGAAATTATTAAATTTAAGCGTCACAAAATGGCTTCAAATCTCACCGAAGAACAGGAGATGCTGAGAGCTTCGGCTCGCGAGTTCTTGGAGAAGGAATGCCCCGAAAGCGTTGTCAGGGAGATAGAGGCGAGCGACCTGGGCTATTCTCCAGACCTGTGGAAGAAAATTGCCGACCTGGGCTGGCTGGGACTTGTCTACCCGGAACAGTACGGTGGTGCCGGAATGAACATCGTTGACCTTACCATCCTCTATGAGGAGTTCGGTCGGGCGATGTTCCCCAGCCCGTACCTCTCCACAATAGTGCTCAGCGGCTTAGCGATTCTTGAAGCCGGTAATGACAGGCAAAAATCTGAGATGCTGCCCAGGATAATCAGGGGGGAGACCATCATCGCCCTGGCTCTGAGCGAGCCGGGCTCAAGCCCGGAAGGTATGGTCTGGAATCCTGAGGATGTGACCATTTCAGCTACTCCCGACGACGATGACTACCGACTCGATGGCGCCAACCTTTTTGTCCACGATGCCAACATTGCCAGCTTTCTCCTGGTTCCCGCCAGAACGAGGGTCAGCAGTCGTCCTGAGGATGGTATAACGCTGTTTCTCGTTAATGCCAGGAGCCCGGGCATTAGCGTGACACGGCTGGCGACCAGTTCTGGTGACAACCAGTGTGAGGTTATTTTTAACAAGGTTTGTGTCCCGAAGGAAGATATTGTTGGCGAGCTGAACGGCGGCTGGGCACCACTGTCACGGTCAATGCAGGTCGGGGTTGTCCTGCTGTCCGCTCAGATGCTCGGAGCGGGAGAGCGGCTGCTTGAGCTTTCGGTGGAAGACTATGAAACCCGAATCCAGTCCGATATGCCCGGTGAAGTCAGACAGTACAACGAGGAATACCTTGCCCACCTGCGGCACGACATTGACGGTTGCCGATGTGCAATCTATCAGGCCGCCAGAAAGCTAGCCAATGGCGAGCCGTTTGACTTTGAAATGAGCGTGGTCAAAGGCTGGAGCAGTTATGCTTCCCGTTGAACGTCCTGATGTACCCTCTTGGCGGTCATAAGAAAGAGCGGCAGAGAGTACTTCGCTGAAATCGGGAAGAGAGAGCGGGAGAGGAAACGCTCTCTGGGCATAATCTCGGAAAGAATGTAATACACAGATGGGTCGGTGCCAAACCCCGGATGAAGTTGAACGGCTCTTTTTTCGCGGATTAACTTGGATACCTCGCTATCAGGGTCGTCGAGGTCACCAAAGAACCTGGCTTTCGCCGGGCAAATGTTGACGCAGGCTGGAGTCGCTTCCCAGTCTACCCCTGGTTTCAGCCCCCTCCTGGTGCCCTCGTCAATTCTGTCCACGCAGAAGTCGCACTTCAGGACTACATCATTTCGAAGAGGGTACAGCTTCTCTCCGAGTTTTTCGTACTCGGTCAAACCCTGACCGGGGAAGTATTCCTTCCTGTCAGAATAAAATGAACGCATCTGATAAGGGCAGGCATCCACACAATACCGGCAGCCGATACACCTATCCTGGTCAACCCAGACTATTCCGTCCTCGCGTTTCTGTGTAGCATTGGTCGGGCATGCTTCCACGCAGGCTGGTTCTTTACAGTGATTGCACAACACTGGATACACGTGCTTTATAATGTTGGGATAGGTACCGGTCTCTGAAATCATTAGCTTCCCCCATGTCATACCCGGGGGCAGGAAATGTTCCTGCTTGCACTTCACGACGCAGCCGTAACACCCGACACACTTATTCAGGTTTATTACCATGCCATATCTCACTTTGCCCTCTCCACCTTATATGCTTTAACCTTCACACAAATTTCAAAAGCGCCGCAGATGGGGTCAATGTGTTTGTGGTCAGCCGGCAATAGCTCGTTGAAGTTCACGCCCTTACCCCTGGCAATTGGTCTTCCCTTAGCCCAGCCGCCCAGACCAACTACCGCTACCGCCTGACGGTGTACGAATCGGGATAATTTCACACGTCCGGTCACCCTGTCCCCCCGGAAATTCTCCAGACAGACTGTATCCCCATCAATGATGCCCCTTTCCTTACCCGCCTCCTCATGCATTACTATGTTATAGGTGTAGGGGTTGGTCTGACTCAGCTCGTCTACCCAGGGATTCTCGGCTGAAAATCGCTGAGTGTGCAAAACATCCCGGATAGAGATAGCCACCAGGTCAAACTCCGAGTCAGGGGCGACATCGGTATAAAAGGCTGCCGGAAAATAGCTGATAAGGGCAGTATACTGCTCCCAGTCCGCATGGACCCCGATTTTTTCTGCCCTCTTCCGTACCTCCTCCCGGTCCTGTTCGTGAATCTCATAGTAGATGGGTATCCGGGCATCAACATAATATCTCCAGTAGCATTCTTCAGGCTTCTTTTCCCAGCTCATCATCCCGTGTTCCATAAACCATTCTATGCCACGCGCTTCACCGAAATAGAACTTCAACGTCCGGTCAGTGAATTCGTAGCTGCAGATTCTCTCCTCGGGCCTAATGATGTCGAAATGGGATGGTTTCGCTTCCTCCTGCTCCCACTTCATAAGTTTGGTAGAGAACCAGTTTTCCAGGAAGGTATTATATTGCTCCCTGATGCCGACCCTCTCAGCTAAATCAAAGAGTATATCCAGAGTGCACCTTCTCTCATATTTAGGCTCGCAGACCGGCATCCCCACATGGAAGCACCATTTATCCATGCCCAGCGGGTAGTTGAAAAAGAAGCCCTGTGATGAGCTCGGGTCCAGATTCTCCAGGAAATGGCATTCGGGCAGCACTATATCGGCAAACCCCTCGGTGGTCTCATTGTGGACGGTGTTAATAGAGAATATGAAAGGCACCTTCTTGAGGAACTTCTCCGCCGCTCTTGAATTGCCGGCACTCATTACCGTGTTGGCACCATAGAGCCCCAGAGCCTGTGGCTCGTAGGGGCGTCCAGCGTTGCTCCAGAGCTCGTCCCAATCCTCACAATAGGGATAGGGATTTCTCCCGGCGTGGGGGAAGATATCGGTAAAATTCAATAGACCGGGGCCGGCCGGCTTAGGTGGTGGCCATGGTGCCTTGGAGAACCAGACCCCAGGAGTCAGCATTCCGTCATAGCTGGCATAGGGCTGAAAGCTGGGACGTCCCGTCTCCGGGTGTCCGAAACTCCTCACCGTCCCCGAGCCAAGTATGCCACCGCAGACGTCCTGATTCCCCAATAGTGAGTTCAACAGGGTTAACGCCGCATACTGGTGGAAGCCGTTGGTATGCGTATTCACACCCTTGTAACCGACAACGCCGGCTGGGCGATAGGGTATCTTCTTACCGTTAATCTCAATGGTACTGCCTATCCTGGCTTCGTCAACGAGCTCCCGAGCCAGCCGCCTTATCGTCTCTTCGGGTACAGTGCTGATTTCAGCCGCCCATGCCGGCTCATATTGCCTGAGGTGGTCTTTTAAGAGTTGAAAAGCCGGGTGACACTTGACGCCGTTAACTATGTACTCCCCCTCAAGGGCAGGGTGGCTCAGGGTCGGGTCATCGTAGGTCTTGGCTTTGTCATCCTTCTCATCCCAGATAAGCGGGTGCCCGGTGGTCCAGTCTCTCACAAACCGGCGGTCAGGACCAACCAGATAGGGCCCGTTCGTCTTGTCCCTGATGTACTCCGCATCATAGATTCCTATCTCGTTCACGATGAGGTTAGCCATTGCCAGAAACACCGCCAGGTCAGTACCCGGTAGAATAGGGATCCACTCCGTTGCCTTACTTCCGGAGACATAACCCACCGGGTCCATCACCACCATTCTCACTCCCCGGTCTCTGGCGCTTGCCGCCAATCGTATTGCCGTGGCTAAACTGCGCCCGCCAGCTACCCCTTCGTTACCCCCACAGCGGAGAACGAAATTGGTGTACCGGTAGTCCGGAAGTATATCCCAGGCACCGTGCACTAGGGCACCGATATGGTGAGCCACCGCCCCGCAGGATGTCCCCACACCCCCCGAAGCTCGATTTAAGGTGCCAAAGGAGATAAAAAAACCGCTGACTAAGAGCGTGGCTTTGAAGGTTGTGCCCGGGCTGGGGGTAAAGCCAAAGAGGAGTTGCCTTGGGTCAATCTCCTTTATCTTGATAAGCTTTTCAGCAACGGTGCCCAGTGCCTCGTCCCACGAGATTCTCTGCCACCCCGGGTCTTCCCCGATTCCTTTCCTGGGATTTGTCCTTTTCACCGGGTAGTCTACCCGATTAGGGTCATGATAGTCCATAATGGTGGCTACACCCTTCCCGCACATCCCTCCCTGACCGCCAAGGTCACTCTCCGGGATGCCTTCGATGGCTACCGGCGAGCCGTCAACCACTCTCACCCTAGCGCCACAGAGGCAGTAACAGCCCCCGCAAACAGTATAAGCCCAGTAATCCTTTTTACCACCCCGGGCAAAAATCCGGTAATCTTCCCTTTCCCTGCGGAGCTTTTCGTACTCTATCTCTTCTTTCATCAAGCAAAACTCTCCCTTTCTTGCCACCACTTACGGCTGTTGAATTTTCGGCACAGGATACCACTCTCTTTATCAATGCCTTTCCGGGGTGGGGTCAACGCAGTCAAACATCAGCATCATATGCCCAGTCTGTCTATGACCGCCGCTTCTGCCTATGTGTATATATGTACCCTATACGGAATATAACACCACCACAGTGGTCAGTCAAGGTCAGTTGCGAGGTCTCTTTCTCCCGAAGACACGCGGATTTTGGGAGCTTGGTGTGAGGTTGACAGCCAGGTCTCAAGGGTTATATACTCCGATTGCCGAGACCGATGCGATACGTATCTCCCGGAGGGCGGCTCGAAATGGGAAATCCCGGATAAAGTTAGCGTGTTCAAACACGTGGTGTCTCGGTACCCCAGACATAATCAAGACAAAATCGGAGCTACGCGGGAAGAACTCTGGCTCAATTGCTTTTAAGATGGCTGGTTGTGGGCTATATTTATACTGGAGGAGGTCGGATAATTGAATTCGCTAGAAGGTATAAGAGTCTTAGACCTGTCTCGTTTTCAGGCGTGCCCGCTTTGTGGCATGCTTCTCGGGGACTTGGGGGCTGAGGTTATCAGAATCGAGGAGCCGGGAGGAGCGCCGGATAGAACCTGGGGGCAGTGTGGACCCGACGGGGAAAGCCTGCTATATAAAGTTATCTGTCGAAATAAAAAGTGCGCTACACTGCGTATAAATACTCCTGAGGGGAGAGAAATCCTTCGAGAATTGGTCAAGCGTTCAGACGTCCTTCTTCACAATTATACTCCTGGTGCTCCCATAGCCGCGGAAGTAGACTACGAACGCCTCAAAGAGGTTAATGAGGGAATAATTGTGGCAGCGCTTTCCGGCTATGGCCAATACGGACCGAACGCACAAAGACCGGGCTTTGACGGTACCGCACAAGCTAGGTCAGGGGGTATGGTGCTGACCGGCTTTCCCGGTGACCCCCCGATAAAAACAGGTGTCCCATTCGTTGATGTCTCCGCCGGACTGTTTACCACCGTGGCCGTCCTGAGTGCTCTTTACCACAGGCAGAGGACAGGTAAAGGACAGGCGATTGATGTCTCGCTATATGATACGGCAACTTTTATTGCCCAATCAATGGGAACTCTCCTCCTTTACCATTTCTATGGCGAGATACGGAGACAGATTGGAAACCGCGGCTTTCACTCATACAACGCCTGTCTGGAGGCTAAGGACGGGTGGGTAGTGCTCTCTGTAGTCACCAATAGCATCTGGAAGAGATTCACGGAGAAGATTGGCAGACCGGAGATGGCTAATGACCCCAGATTTGGGAGTGATATGGACCGCTTCCGTAATGCTGACCTCATAAATGAGGTAGTTGGAGAGTGGGTAGCAGCAAGAACGGTGGATGAACTAGTCAAGTTGTGCGAACAGGCCAGGGTCCCATGCGAGCCAGTACAAACAATAGCTCAATTACTAACTGACCCTCAAGTACAAGCCCGTGAAATGGTGCAGTATTTCGATTATCCTGACCTAGGGAAGATTCCCATACCCGGCATACCTATGAAACTTTCGCTAACACCGGGCAGCATCAGAAACCATGCCCCTGCACTTGGTGAACACAATGAATATGTGTATTGTCAGCTTCTGAGCCTTAGCCAAGAGAAAGTCTCCAGCCTAAAGCAGCAGGGCGTAATCTAGGGTTAACGAAAGGCGTGAACAATGAAAATAGACATTTTCTGCCATATTTTGCCCATAAAATACAAGGAGGCTTTCTACAAGATAACACCGGATAACTTCTATCTAAAGAATGTCATAGACTCTCTGCCGACGCTCTATAACCTGGACCATAGATTCCGAATAATGGACAAGTATGAGGGCCTTGTTCACGTGCTGACTCTTAGCCTACCGCCTGTCGAGGCTATTGCTCAGGGTGAAAAGGCTATCGCCCTGGCGAAGTTGGCTAATGACGAAATGGCTGAGCTCGTTCTTAAATACCCGGATAGATTCCCCGCGGCAGCCGCCACATTGCCAATGGACAACATAGATGCGGCTCTGATAGAACTGGACAGGGCGATAAAAGACCTAAATCTCAAAGGTGTCCAGTTGCTTACCCCGATGAACGATAAGCCTCTTGACCTCCCGGAGTTCATGCCAATTTATGAGAAGATGTCTCAATATGACCTGCCGATATGGGTCCACCCCACCCGCACTGCTGACTACGCTGACTACAGAACTGAGAACAGGTCCAGATATATGATATTCAGTAACCTTGGCTGGCCCTATGAGACCGCCGTTTTCATGACGCGCCTCGTCTTTAGTAAGGTGCTGGAAAAGTACCCGAACCTGAAAATTATTACCCATCACTGTGGTGGCATGATTCCGTTCTTGGCACAGAGGATGGTAGGGTCATACGACCATGCTGACATACTACGTGGCGCAAAGTATAAGCACGGGTTCACTAAACCGCATATTGACTACTTTAAAATGTTCTATTACGATACAGCACTTTATGGGAACACTCCTGGATTAATGTGTGGCTATGACTTCTGCGGTGCAGACCATTTGGTATTTGGGACGGATTTTCCTTTTGATAGCGAATTCGGGGATAGATATACTAGGCAGACCATACACTCCATTGAGCAAATGCAAATCAGCGAGGTGGACAGGAAGAAGATATTTGAGGACAATGCCAAACGCCTGCTCCATCTCACAATCTGAAGCCCGGGCAATCAACCCGGGTGAAGAAATGCTCTTAAGGGCAACTTTCAACCAGGCAAATAATTAAGGGAGTGCTGGGGCACTCCCTGATTGTGATGTCTTACGCCTTTGCCTTCAGTCCGGCTAAAGACTCAAGTAGGCTAAATCTGGAATTCACCACCTTCTGAAGCTGCCCCAGTTCCTCCTCTCTAAGATGCCGGAAGCGCCCCATCAACTTTGTGAATTCTTGGATAGGCAGAGAGTTCTTCGGGCGGTAGGTCAACCTATATTCCCCTCTCTCACATTCCCACAACGGGAAATAGTTGGTTTCTACAGCCATTCGGCTTATCTCAAAGGAACTGTCCTCCGGTGCCCTCCATCCTGTGTGGCAGGGCGAGAACACATGGATGTAAACCAGCCCATCCGTCACGTGCTTGGCTTTTTCTAACTTCCTGGCATAGTCTTCCAGGTGACTAAGCGTAGCAGTAGCGGTATAGGGTATCCCGTGGTCAGCCATGATTAGGGGCATGTACTTGGAAGACCCCACCTTTCCCCTCCTCTGCTTTCCAACCGGCGAAGTGAAAGTCCAAGCACCAAACGGCGTAGTGCCGGACTTTTGTATGCCGGTAGCCATATAGGCTTCGTTATCGAGACAAATGTAAATAATGTTTTCGCCTCTTTCAGCGGCACCGGAAAGTCCTGCGAAACCGACATCTGCTGTGGCGCCGTCACCAACTAGGGCTACCACCATAATATTTTGGCCTGTTTTCTGGTAGTACCGTTTTGCCCCGGCTGCGGTCGATGCGGCATTGGTCATGAGGCAGAAATAGCATGGAACACGGGCGCTAGCCTTAAGATTAATCCCCTGGGTAATACGCGAACAACAGCCAGGGGTCCCGAAGAGGACGACGTTATCCCCCAGAACTTTGCCCGTAAACCGGGATATGGTCTCGATGGCACAGCCAGCGCACAAGCCTACCCCCGGTGTAAACAAATCCTCAGTACGCAAGTAACTGCGAATGGACTCAGTGTTAGTGACGAACTCTAACACTCCGTGAGGGCAAGCCTTTACACATGCCGGCTCACCATCACACCTCTCACATTTGAAAGCGACCCGTGTTTCCCGGTCGAAGAACATATTCCCATACGAGCACGCTGAGACGCACGCCTCGCAGCCGATACACTTACTCTGTATGACTCGTACTACCCCGTCTTCCTCACTCTTGACTATAGCCTCAGCAGGACATGCCTGCATACACTCGGGCTGGCTGCACTGAAAACAGGCTATAGTTTTAGACCTGGGGACTTTGTGAACTTTTTCAGCCTTGATGACAGGTCCGACTGAGCCCAATTTCGCGGCACATGCCTCCTCACAAAGATGGCAATCTGGTGGGCAGTCCCTCCTTTTTACCAAGGTATCATAGAATTTTGCCATTTTCGCATTACCTTCCCGTTAGTATCCTTCAGCCCGGTGAATATCATTTTCTCCTATTCTAAGTTAAGCCAAGTAATCTCCTTATGGGGTTTACCCTCAGCGGCTAAACGGGTAATGTCAACCGCTCTTTCCACCATCTCAAGACGGCAATCACAACCCCCTATACCAGCGATAAACCCTGTCATGGGTACCCTTGTCGGCAAATCCTGAAGAGCGGCTTTTGTTTCCATAAAAACAGCGCCGGACTGCCAGCCGAAGCAAACATTCCGGTCGATAACGCCTACAGCCCTTTTCCCTTCCAGTGCCTTGACCAGCCTCTCTCTGGGGAACGGTCTCAAGACCCTCACCTTAACCAGCCCTATCTTTTCCCCTTCCTGCCGCCGGCGGTCAACCACCTCTCTTATGGCCCCGACTTGGCTTCCCATACTGACCATAACTATATCAGCATCCCCGCACCTATATTCTTCAATCTGCCCTCCGTAGCTTCGACCAAAGAGGGCTTCAAACTCCCTGTCTATCTCGTCTATCTTTTCCTTGGCTTTGTGTTGAGCGGCAGAATGTTTGTAGCGGAATTCACAAAACAGCTCTTCTCTGGCATTGGTAGGGACAGTTAAGGGGTCTTCTAGACATAACTTCGGACGGTTGGCGCTGGTTACTGGCGCCAGGAAGGCATCTACATCCTCTTCATACGGTAGCTCTACTCTTTCTGTCAGATAAGACAGATAGTAACCATCGAAGCAAACATTGACCGGGAGCAGAATTTCAGGGTCCTCAGCCAGCCGATATGCCATAATGGTTGTATCAAGGATCTCCTGGACACCTTCGCACACTAGCTGAATCCACCCGGCATCTCTAGCGGTGACGAAATCCTGGTGTGATGCCACAACGCCATCGGGGGCAGCATTTTCCCTGGTAGCTAATGCCATCACTATCGGGAGCCTGTTGCCAGATGCCTTGAGATATGCCTCGTACATATAGGCCAATCCTTGAGACGAAGTACCAACGAAGGTACGCCCTCCAGCCGCTGAGGCACCTATGGCATGGCTGAGGCCATTGATCTCTCCGTCGGCTTCGACAAGCTCAGCGTCCAGGCGTCCGTCGGCAACGTATTGCCATACCGTTTCCACAAGTGGCGTCATCGGGGTAATGGGTACGCAAGCTACTAGGTCCGGCTTGCATAATAGTAACGCGTAGGCACAGGCCCTATTGCCATCTAACACCCTTACCTCTTTTACTCTTGGGGTAACCTTGCTTAACATATTGATTGCGCCTCCTCTCTTACCATGCTGATGGCATCATTGGGACACTCCCTAGCACAGAGCCCACACCCCTTACAGTAAGACAGGTCCACCTCGCAGTAAGTGCCTTTGTCTCTGATGGAGCCAACAGGGCACTGAAGATAGCATATACCGCAGTGAGCACATTTTGCCGAGTTGACTACCGGCCGTGTGGCTCTCCACTCCCCGGTAGGATAGGCAAATAGGGTGGGCTTTGGAGTTGCCCACGGCCCCTCATATTCGCACTGATATTCTACCATCTACTCTCCTCCAAACCGAATAACCCTGGTTTCTTGATAGCCCCGTCGGGCACACGCTACATTCCCTGCCAAAACCCTGTCGGTAAAGTAGTCTCTGAAGACCTCCAAGACACTATCCAGTTTTGCCCAACCCGTGGTATATAGAAGGGCTCCCAGCATAACGGTATTAGTAATGGGACGACCCAGTTCGGCTAAGGCGATCCCGGTAGCGTCTACGACTGCCAGTACTCGGGTGTTTTCATGAGGCTTCTCCTTTGGCACCCGCGGAAGGTTCATAATTACAATACCTCCTGGCTTCAATCCAGCGAGCGCATCTGGAGAGGTGGCGAGCACCGGGTCGGTAACGATGCAACAGTCAGGGTAATATATCTGGGACCTCAACCTTATAGGCTTATCATCAAAGCGTACAAAAACACTCACAGGCGCCCCTCGCCGTTCACCGCCAAACATAGGAAAACAGGTAGCATATTTCCCCTCTTTTACTAGCGCACTGGCTAGCATCTCGGCGGATGAGTATGCACCCTGTCCTCCTCTCCCCAGCATTCTTATCTCCATCATTGTTCTCTCATTGCCTCCTTACAAGTCGCGGCTAAAGATAACTCTACTAAGCACAAGGAGGCAATAAACCTCCTCCACATATAAAACTAGGTAATATGATACCACAGGGCGAGCATCAAAGCCCGCCTCAGTGTAAAGAATCTATGCCCGGTATCTTTCCATAGACCCGATTAGCCACAGACTGCTCTTCCAGTATTCTGCTGGCTCCCAGTTATAGAGTAACATAACGCATAACTTGAGAGATATGACCAACCTTCTCCAGCCCCATTAAAGCTTCGACAGCTTGGTCAATCTTGCCCTTGGTTAAAATTCTCGCGGCGTTGTGCCGGAACTTGTCGATAATTTCGTCGTCGGTCAGTCTTGCTTCCGTGCCAGTGGTGCCTCGCCGATACTTCCTCTCTACGGTAAACGTCTTGCCCCTAGCTACAACCTCAGCCTTGGCGAGTGCGGACAAGGGGTCTTTTTCCAGCTCTTTCATATAGTCAGGGTGTGTCAGCACGGTAACCTTATCCATAAATTTGAGGATATTTGGATTTTCCATTGTATCCGGCTCAACCCACTCCACCCCTCTCCTGACGCGGTGAGCGGCAACGGCAATGTTGTAAGGCAGGTTAAACTGAGCCGCAGCGATGCCCTCAATCTCCTTTTTTACTGGCGAAGGCATTCCCTTGCGCGGGGGTGCGGGGCCACCGCGACCGAAGAGCCTGACACTCTCGATTTCCTCAGGCATAAGATTGTTCTGCTCGATAATATCGCAGAAGCAGTCTAATACCGAATGAAACACGCCACAGCAGGGATACGGCTTGTAGTGCAGTCTATAATTAAAGCACCAGGTCTTGCCCAAATCGGTTGTTATCTCATCAGGATACCAGTTCGGATAGCCCACGTAATAGCAAAACCCGCGTTCCGGGTCATCAAGCACTGTAGTATCCCCGGTATATCCCATCTCGGCAAGCAGCACTGCTGTCACAGCCCCGGTATTCTGCCATCCGGGCACTCCGTATTTAGCCATATAGCCGAACCCACCGGCTCCCCACCTGGCGTATGACAGCACCATGCAAAGATGACCGGCTATACCCATGGCATGGAGCATTTTCCCCTCGTCAAACTTGAGGAGCCGTCCGGCCCCAGCCGCGGCGCCAAAGTTGGAGTAGGCATTTCCGGTGAGTCCCGGCTTACTGCCCCTTTGCCGCTGAATATCCTGAGGGGTGATATTATGCCTCCCGACGGCTCGGGCGAGCCTCGCCGAGATTTCCAGACCTATGGCAGTAGCCAGGATTAAGTCCTTTCCCGACGCATCAATGCTCTCAGCTATCGCCAGTACTGCCGGGATAACATACACTCCATCATGCCCGCCAGCAATGATATCATGGTAATCCAGGGTTATCATCAATTCGCCGTTAGCCAGTGCGGCACTGGAGCAAGAGACCTTATCACCTATGCCCAATATTGATGCCTCCGGTGGACCCCCGTACCTCCTGCCCAGAGATACCATCATTTTTCCCTTGTCGGTAGATAACGCTCCCAGGGCGCATCCAATATGCTCCATAAGAACCAGTTTCGTTTCCTTAACGATAGAGGCAGGTAAATCCTGCCACCCGGTCTCAACGGCAAACCTGGCTAATTCCCGCGTAATTTCACTCACCGGCATCACCTCCTAAACGACTTCCTTAGAAAAGCACCGAAAAAACCCCTCCTACCCGTCAATTTCCTTTGCGGGTACTTATGGCGTTGCGTCTCACTTTCTTAATGGAAGGGTGGCAGACCTGCCTTTTCGGTTACCACAATGGGGCTCTTTCCCTTGGTGATGAGCTTGGGAATGATTTTCTCATTCAGTTCAAGTCCCAGACCGGGTCCATCGGGTGGATAGAAATACCCATCCTTATAAACGGGCGGGTTTACCGCAAGGTCATCATGTATGGGGGGGTTAGTTGTGTCCCACTGGTCATGAAGGAGCGGGGGGCCAAGGTTGGCATGGGCAAACTTACTCATCCATGGGTCGGCAGCAAGGAAGTGTGCTTGAGCGGCTGATTCATAGCCGGAGCCTACCATTGAGCCACAGGAAATCCCCAGATTAGCCGCCTCGGCAATGGCCGCCCACTTCAGCGACTTGAAAATCCCACCAGTCCAAACTACCTTAATACACACACCATCACAGGCATCTTTTTTGATGCACTCCAGCAGGCCGGGAATTTCGATAGCCGATTCGTGAGCCCATACCGGGGTACGCAGTTTTTTTCGCAGGCGGGCTAAGCCGTCCACATCCCACGTCGACACAGGTTGCTCGACCTTGTACAGGTTAAATTGCTCCAACCTCAGGCAGAGGTCCAGAGCGGTGGAGTAGTCCAGACCACCGTTGGCATCAACTCCTAGATATACCTCATCGCCCACGGCTTCCCTAATTGCTTTCAAATTCGCCACATCATCAGCGACCGAGGCGCTTCCCCATCCCGGCCCTACCTTGCACACTATATTGCGGACACCGGCACTTACCACCCGCTCTGCCTGTTTCGCCCTCTCTTTAGGTGTCCCGTGGGAAATCATTACGCTGATACCAAGCTTCTCACAGGCTTTCCCACCCAGAAGCTGGTAGACTGGCATTTTAAGTGCCTTGCCTATGATATCGTATAGGGCGAAGTCTATGGTTCCAATAGCAGTAGCGTTAACACCACCAAACCCTCTGGAGAGTCTGTTTACGATTATCCCGATATCGAAGGGATTCTCACCAATAAGCATTGACCCCTGGGTCTTAACGGCGAGCATAACGGCATCCTGAGCACAGGTCCCGCCGTCGGCAGCACCAACAATACCCTCATCAGTATATATTTTTACTAGGACAACATTGGAAGGTGGCCCACCTTCCTTTCGAGGCAGGGTGCAGGGTATAGCTTCTATCTTGGTAATCTTCATTTCTTCCCTCCGTTTAAACTGTATTTCGAATCTGAGCGGGATTCTCAACTGAACCTTTGTCCATTTTTACACTAACTCCTAGCTGGTGGAACTCCGGGCGGACCTCCTGCCCCCGGAGGAGGTGGGGGAGGCAGTTCTTTTTGTCGCTTCGCCAGCAGCTTTTCGATAGCAGCAATATCTTCCTGAGCTAGTTCCCAGTCTCCAGCCCGGATACTGTCTTCAATCTCGGCTGGAGACCTGGCGCCGTTAATGGCTGAGGTTACTTCAGGTCGTCTTAAAGTCCAGGCAATAGCCAGCTGAGCGACACTCCTGCCATATTTCCCAGCGATGACAGCCAGCTCATCAGCCAGTTTGAGGTTGAGGTTGAACTCCGGTTCCTTAAAGTGGGGATTATTGCGCCTGAAATCGTCTGGAGCCAGTTCATCAATGCTTTTTATGGTCCCGGTAAGTAATCCCTGTTGCAACGGGCTGTAAACGATAACTCCCATTTTGTGTTTGCGGCAGTAGTCCAGCACTTCGTTTTCGATTCTGCGTTCAATCATACTGTAGGGTGGTTCCATAAAGGCGATAGGATGAATAGGCTGGAGGCGCTCCATTTGCTCAATAGTAAAATTTGATACCCCGATATAACGAATCTTGCCCTCTTTCACCAGTTCACTACAGGTCTGCCACCCCTCTTCCATATACTCCAGGGGATATGGCCAATGAACCAGATAGAGGTCAATGACATCTATTCCCATCCTTTTCAAGCTCGATTCACACTGGGCCCGCACGCTCGCTTTATCCAAACGAAATGTTGCTTTCTGGTTCTCGTCCCAGGTCGACCCGCACTTGGTGCAGATAATCGGGCGCTTCGATAATTTCTTGAGAGCCGTACCCACAACTTCTTCGGAATGACCCCGTCCATAGGTGGGAGCGGTATCCAGCCAGTTGATCCCCCCTTCAACAGCACGTATTATGGTATCTATCGATGCCCTATCATCCTGCGGCCCCCAATGCATCCCAGCCGAAACACCTCCCATTGGCCAGGTTCCGAGCCCTACCGTTGACAGGTAGATATCCGTCTCACCTAATCTTCTCGTTTTCATAGTTCTCCTTTGTTCACTCCCGGAGGCTGATTTCGCTCCTCTTTGGCATCCCTGCGATTGCAGGGTTAGTATCCCATGGCCTTCTTCATCGCCTCATCAAGCCAAATGTAAATGCGGTACTCATGTGTACCAATATGACCGAAGTTGGTTTCACCATGGTAATTCTGCACCCATGGCCACCACATCCAGTACTCAAGTGGTGTCGGCACCCATATTCCCCAGGCATTCTCAAGGATGTGGGGGACTACGGTCTTGACCGCCTGCCTAACCTTAGCATCGTCCTTTCCAATGTACTTCAGAACCTCGTCATAGGCTGCTCTGGTCTCCGGGCTTCCCCAGAAACCGGGGTTGCTCATACTCTCGGGACGGCAGTTATGCATATTAAAGTAACCATAAGGATATGTGTCAGCCATTATCATCTCCGGGAACGTCCTGCCCTTAAGCATACTAAAATGCGCACCCGCTTCAACCACATCAAGCTGCATATCGACACCGACAACAAGCAGGTACTCTCTAATGATAGAGAGGAAGTCTACCTGACTCTGGGTGCAGGTAATCTTGGTCTTAAAACCGTTGGGGTAGCCTGCCTCAGCTAGAAGCTGCCTCGCCTTCTCTGGCTTATACTCAAACAGCTCCTTGACTGCCTCGGGCATCTCTTCAAGCGGGACATAAACATCGGCAAATGACGGTTTAGGGACAAAAGGATAAGCCAGCATAGTGCCCTTACCCTTGTAGTAGTCCTCTAGAATCTCCCGCTGGTTTACCGCCAGGTTCAGTGCCTGTCGAACCCCTACGTCTTTGAAAGGTAGCTCTACCTTATCTACCCTGCCACAGGGATATTTAGGAATCCAGGGAAACTGGTCCATATATCTTAAGTCAGGGCACTCTGCCTTAAACCGCTCCCAGTCCTCAAAGCTAAGACCACCTAGCATATCGATCTTGCCTGTCCGGAAGGCCGCCTGTATGGTAGACAGGTCAGGTATAACCAGCACCTTAATACCGTCCAGATAGGGCAAGCGGTTCTCCGGATGAATGGGATCGTACTGCCAGTAGTTAGGGTTCCTTGAGTAGGTTAAGGAGCTTCCTCGAACATAATCGGTCAGCATATATGCTCCTGTCCCAACAACATTTCGCCAATCGTCCATATCCCCGTACTGATCCACCACTTCCCGGGGGAGCATCTGTATATACCAACCGTCAAATAGAACATGCTTCCCCTGTACGTGTTTAGGAACTTTAAGCTCAAGAGTGTATTTATCAAGTGCCTTAGCAGATATTAGCCACTCGTCCTTTGGAGTGCTAGCCCGAGGATAACATTTATCAGATGCCCACTCTCGTGCCAAGCTCCAGGCGGCGTCATAAGCGGTAAACTCCCGCCCATTAACTGGTGGCTTATTCCACCATTTCACCCCTTTGCGGATATGAAAGATGATGGTTTCATCATCAGGCATCTCATAGCTTTCAGCCAGAGCACCCTTCAGTACACTTACCATGCCCATATGGCCGAGCTGCCAGTCAACCTGGCCGGTGCCCGCCGGCCCCTTTGCCCAGTCTCCTATCAATAACGGTTCATTCATGATACGAGTTTCCGTTATCATAATCGACTGTCTGATACCCGGGTCAAAGCCCACAAGGTCTCCGCCTGCAGCGGTGAATACACCCCCATACTTCGGCACCTCAGGAGGCAGCCGCCCCTTTTCTTTCTCCACCACCTCTTTCTCCGCCACCTCTTTTTCTGCCTTTTCTTCCACTTTTACGGTTGGCTTCTCTTCTGCCTTCTTCGCCTCTTCCTTCGGGGCGCAGGAAGTTATCACCAGGGAGAGCACCATCAAGCAGCTTACCACCATCCACATAATTCCCTTTTTCATGGTTGCTTCACCTCCACGGTGAATTTTAATGACGCCTACTGTTCAGTCTTCCCTTCACATGCCCACTTTGTCACTACTTTTTTCTTCCACCAACTTTAATTGTTTTTTGCCCCGATGGCATCACCTCCTTGGCGGCAAAACGCTTCTATTAGACTCAAAAAGGGCATCAGGAGCCGTTATATTAATTAGCGACTCCGATGCCCTTCATCCGCAGCATCTTTTCTCTCCAAGCTTTATATGATTTTTACTTTTTCTACATGTGTAAAGGACTTTAGCATTATCCTTGGAATTTGTCAACAGGATATCGGCTCTATGTTAGGAATTTTTGAAAATTAGACTGTCTACAGCTATCTAATTTTTCAAAATTGGACTCTTGGGAACTCGTTTAGCGGATAGGTAACCGACTTTACCATCCGGTTCTCCCACCAGATTCGCACCTC
>Ga0209102_1000597_pt1 | contig 23185 bp, 14 predicted proteins | sample ConPoolayeHmetaG_FD_185483 | JGI IMG/M metagenome (GOLD analysis project Ga0209102, IMG submission 185483) | Hot spring microbial mat communities from California, USA to study Microbial Dark Matter (Phase II) - Cone Pool mat layer H metaG... ...
CAGGTGCGGGGCGAGGCGCTCGAGGGCGGCGGAGAAGGTGAAGCGGCGGCTGGCCTCCCAAGCGCGGCGGGCGGCCTCCGCATAGGCGACGTCATCGCCGAGGGCGCGGTCCACCGCGGCGAGGTACTCGTCCTGAGTGTTGCAGAAGAGGGGGTAGTCGCGGCCGAGCAGGTCCTCGTGCATGGGGACGCGGCTAAGGAGCACGGGCTTGCCCTGGGCGCCGTATTCGAGCACCTTGGTGGACAGCTCGGGGCTGTCGTCGAGGGCTGGATGGCGCCAGGAGCAGCCGACATCACAGCTGCGCACCAGCTCCTGGGCCTGCTCCCGGCTCATCGCGCGGTGCCAGACTACGCCGGGAGTGGTCTCGAGTAGCCTCTGCATGCGCTCGGGGAACTCGGGGCTCGGGGGGAAGTTGTGAAACTTGTCGCCGGCGACGTGCAGCTCGGCGGCGGGGTGGGTTGCCCGCACCTGCGGCATGAGGGCCGCCATCTCCTCGGTCATCCAGAGGGGGGCGAGCTTGCCGACGTAGACAAGCCTCTGGCCGGCGCGGGCGAGCGGGGGCGGCTCGGCGGGCAGGTCCGGTATCATCGGCGGCAGGAGCAGGAACCGGTCGTCGGTGGCGCCCGCGAGGCGCCGCAGGTGGGCGCGGATCTCGGGCGTCTGGCACAGCAGCCGGGCGGCGCCGCGGTAGACGGCGGCGACGTCGGCCGCGTCCTTCTCCTGGAAGTCCGTCAGGTAGGCCCACACGCGGCCGGCCAGGGATGGCTGGTCCACGACCGCGCGGCACAGCCGCAGCCCGCGCACAAGAATGAGGTCGAAAGGCTCTGCCTCATCCAGGACGGCCATCACCTGGGCCGCCTCCTCGGGCTGGAGCCGGCCCCGCGCGCGCCACCCGCCCGGCGGCCCCCCGACGGCGCGGTCGGAGAACGGGTCGAGCAGGGTGATGTTGGGGACGCTGCGGAGCGGCTCCGTCAGGTAGGGCCGGGAGATGGGGCGCTTCAGGAGGAGGGTCACACGAACCCCGTCCGCTCTCGCCAGCACCTGCGCGATGGAGGCGGTCCAGACGGAGGAGCCGTCTATCAGGTTCAGGTCGGCATCACAGTAGAGCAGCACCCTCGGCATCGGTCGCTCAGGTCCGGCCATCCTCGCCCCCGCCGCTAGACATCACTGTCCCATTCAGCTCGGTCCCCTCCGCCCCGCACGTAGTTGAACCGGTCGGCCGAGAAAAAGCGCGCCCCCGCGGCGGCCCAGGACTCTAGCAGGCCGGGGTCGTGGAGGCGCTCGCCCGGCCATCCGAGCTGGAGAAGGAGGTCCCGCCTCGCCAGCGTCGCGGACGGCAGCAGCCGGGCGGTGTAGGAGTACTCCGGCCCCTCGCGGACCAACCTGGGCGCGCCGCCCGCCTCGGCGGAGAAGAAGCACGCCTTGCCGACCACGTCCGCGCCGGCGTAGCCCAGCGCCCGCGCCAGGTCAGTCAGGTAGTGCGGCCCATAGTGGTCGCCTGGGGCGAACAGGGCCAGGTACTCGGCGGAGCTGGCGCGAAGGGCATCTTGCCACCACGCGCCCGCGGCGGGGTCGGAGGCGGCCAGCACGACAACCGGCCTGCCCTGGGCCGCGCGCTCCACCTGGTCGCGGATCGCCCCCACCTCCCCCGGCGGCGCGGCCACCACGAACTCGATGTCCAGATCGCCGGCAGCGGCGAGCCGCGCCGCGGTCGGCGCCGGGTCGGACGTGCCGTCCGCCCAGAGCACAGCGCCTATGCGCGGCCCGCCCGGCGGCTCGACCGGGAGGCCGAGCCGGGAGGCGATGCCGTGGAGGCGGTGGGCATAGGTGTGTCGGGCGGCGACGAGGCGCTGTCCGGCCAGCCCGAGCTGCTCGCGCCAGCGCTCATCCTCGAGAAGTCGGGCGAGCGCGGCCCGCGCCTCCTCCGGCGAGGACACGACTTGGACCACCTCCCGGCCGAGCAGCTCGTCTATGCCGCGGGCCGGCGTCGAGACCACGGGGGTGCCGCAGGCCAGCAGCTCGAAGACGCGCCGGGAGAACATGGTGGGCGAGTCGGCAACGGAGTTGACGTTCAGGAAGGCCCTATAGCCCTTGTAGACCCGCGCGATCTCCCCGTAGGGCACCCCGCCCACCACCGCGGAGGCGAACTGCGGAGGGAAGCCCAGGTCGCCGGCCCCCTGGTCCGCCGCCCCGAAGGTGCGGTCGTAGATCTCGAGCCCGAACTCGAGGCCGGCCGCCAGCAGCCAGTCCATCTCCGCGCGGCGCTCGGGGTGTCGGTTGCGGTAGTAAGAGCCGGCGAAGCACACAGCCTTCTCCCGGTAGCCCGGGACGCGGATGGGGTTGTGCAGCCGGGGCTGAGCGGCGAAGGGCAGGGCATAGACGCGCTCGTGGCCCAGCGCCTCTCGATACCTTGGGATGCAGTTGGCGTCGCTGGTGAAGACGAAGTCGAAGAGCCGGGCGGAGGGCAAGAACCGCTCGAAGTGGACCGGGTCCTCCTTGTTCCAGAAGGCGGTGGGGACGCCCTGGTCGCGGCACCACTCGACGAGCCGCTCCAGTTCCTCCCGGCCGGGGTAGTCATATCGGGCCACCCGGTATTCCCACGAGCCGCCGTTGCCCTTCCAGGCCGACTCGACGAGGAGGAAGTGCGGGCGCTCTCGCCTCAGGACGGGCCGCCAGTTGTCCGGGCGGATGGTGATGAGGTGACACTCCGGCCCGAAGCAGGCGAGCGAAAACTCGTCCATGATGACCGCGACGCGCAGGTCCCGCGTCCTTCGGGGATCCTCATATCGGCCGGCGACAAGCAGGCGATCGGTATCCGTTTCCTCCTCAACCGCGGGCAGGCTGGGGCGGGGCTCGGCGCGAGAGGCCACAGCCCGGGCCCCTGCTTCTTCCCTCGGCCTGGGGGGTGCAGGCGCCGGCGGCCGCGGGACAGGTGGTGGCTCAGGGCGCCGCCCGCGGCGCCGCAGCTTCGCCCCGGCCGCCCGGCCCAGCATCGCCACCATGCGGAACGGCAGCAGCGGCAACAGGTAGGGGCGCTGAAGCGAGCGGACGATCAGCAGCCCGAGCCGGTAGCTGGTCGCCCCCTCCATCATCGCCAGTCGGCGCCGGAGGTGGGTCAACGCTCTGTCTTGCTCACGACCGGCGGCGCGCAGCTCCTGCTCCCTCTGAGCCGCGGTGCGGAGCTTGACCCGCAGCTCCTCCTCGCGCGCACGGGCAGCGGAGAGCTGGTCCCCCTGCTGCTGCACCCGGGCCTGTGTTGCTTCGAGGAGAGCCCGCAGCCGCTGCTGGTCACCCCGCGCCCCCTCCAGCTCCGACCTGGCCCGCTCCTCCTGCGCGCGCGCCCCCTCCAGGTCTGCCTGGAGCCGCTGCTGCTCACCCCGCGCCGCCTGCAGCTCAGACCTGACCCGCTCCTCCTGCGCGCGCGCCGCCTCTAGCTCCAACCGCAGCCCCTGCTCGCGCTCTCGAGCCCCCGCTAGCTCTGCCTGGAGCCGCTGCTGCTCACCCCGCGCCGCCTGCAGCTCAGACCTGACCCGCTCCTCGTGCGCGCGCGCCGCCTCTAGCTCCGACCGCAGCCCCTGCTCGCGCTCCCGCGCCACCTCCAGGTCTGCCTGAAGCCGCTGCTCCTGCGCGCGCACCGCCTCCAGCTCCCGGGCGGATTCGCGCGCCTGCGCCTGACCGGACTTGAGCTCAACCTCCCGCGCGCGGAGGCGCTGCTCGAGGTCGTAGGCGCGCCGGGTGGCGCGCTCGAGCTGGGAGACGTAGCGCGTGTCGGCCGCGGCCGCGGCCTCATCGTAGAGGGTCAACCACCTGTCGTCGGCCGGCAGATGAACGGGAGTCGGGCTGGGCTGCTTGCGGGCCACCGCGCCGATGAGAGGGGCCGGCGAATCGGCCCCCTCCGCCGTGTGCAGAAGCCGCAGCCGTTCGATGACGAAGTAGGGCGAGAGCGTGCTCACCAGCCCCCCAAGGTAGAAGGTCTGCTTGTGGTCGGGATGTGGGTGCAGGCCGAAGGGGACGGTGACCACGAGCAGGCCGTCGTCCCGCAGCAGCTCCCAGCACCGCTGGACCAAGCGCTCCGGCTGGACCAGGTGCTCGAGCAGCTCGCCCGCCAGGATCGAGTCGAACCGCCCCAGGTCGGCCGGCGGATCGAGCAGGTTGCCCACGAGGAAGCGCACCCTCGACCGCACGGCCTCGGGCTCGGCGGCCAACGCCTGCTCCGCCTCGGCGATCGCCTCCGGCTCGACATCCACCCCCACCACCTCGAGCCCCTCGCGGCCCAGCAGGAGCGCGGCGATCCCCTGGCTGCAGCCGGCGTCCAGCACCCGCGGCCCCCGCGCTTGGCTGCACATCCAGTGGATGCGGGCGCGCAGGTGCCGCTGGAACACCGGCCCCATCGCCTGGCCCGAGTACACCTCCGACACCCGGTCCCGGGAGGGAGCGCCCTGATCGGGTCGCCTCGCCTCGGAGTTCATGCCTTCCCCTTCGCCGCCGCGACGTAAGCCTCCGCGATCTGAGCAGGCGGGCCCTCCGCGTGCACCTTCCCCTCCTCCATCCAGACCGCCCGGGTGCAGTAGCGGGTCATGGCCTCCATGCTGTGCGTCACGTACACGACGGTCTTGTCCTCATGGGCCATCTGGTCGAAGATCGTGCCGACGCGACGGCGAAACTTCTCATCCCCGGCCCCGAGAACCTCGTCTATCAGCACGATGTCGCTGTCCACGTTCACCGCCACCGAGAAGCCCAGGCGGGCGCGCATCCCCGCCGAGTAGGTCATCACCGGGGCGTCTATGAAATCCCCGATGCCCGCCATCTCCACGATAGCCTCTATGCGCTCCTCGATCTGCTGCTTGGTCATCCCCAGCAGCACGCCGTTGTTGTAGACGTTCTCGCGCCCCGGTCGCCGCAGGTCGAAGCCAGCGCCGAAGGACAGCAGCGTCGAGATCCGCCCCTTGGTGTGCACTCGCCCTCGGTCCGGCATGTAGATGCCCGCCATCACGCGCAGCAGGGTGCTCTTGCCGGCCCCATTGGCCCCGACCACCCCCAGCACATCCCCGCGGTTCACGGTGAGGTCCACGCCCCGGAGCGCCCAGAAGATCTCGGTATCCTTGCGCCTGCCGCGCCGCAGCAGCGACGACACGGCCGAGATCGCCGTGCCTCGCAGGGTCAGCCGCTTCCGGTAGAAGCGAAGCCGGAACCCAAGCCAGACGTCCTCGAGCACAATGGCCGGGTCCACGGACGGCGGCACATCCTGCCCGAGGCCGCGGGCTCCCTGAATCTCAGATGTACTTGGCAATCTGCCCCTCCCCACGGCTGAAGACCAGCACACCCAGCACGAGCACAGCCACGCTGGCGGCGATACCGTAGAGGATGAAGCCCACCTCCGGAAGGTTCCGCTCCAGCACCAGCGACTGGTAGCCTCTGAGCACGCTCGTCATGGGGTTCGAGAGGTAGGCGTAGTACAGGTGCGGATAGTTGGCCGTCCGCCGCTGGACGAGCGACAGCGGGTACAGCACGGGCGTCATGTAGAACCAGAGCCGCAGGCCGACGTTGAGGATATTCTGGATGTCGGCGAAGAACAAGCCGACGTAGGTGGTGATGAGGGTGAGCCCGGTGACCAGGAGCGCCTGCATGAGCACGAACAGCGGGATCAGCATCCACCAGACGGTGGGCGGGTGGCCGAAGACCACCGCCAGCGGGATCGCCACCAACCACCCAGCGGCGAAGTCAAAGAGGCGCGCGGTGACCGTGGCCAGCGGTAGCGCGGTCTTTGGAAACGGAATGTCGCGAATCAGCCCGCCCTGCCCCCGAAGTATCCCCGCGCCCTGGCTGACCGATGTGTTCAGGAAGCGAAACGCGATGACGCCGACGTAAATATGGAGCATGAACGAGGGCGGGCGGTTGGCAATCAGCTTGCCGAAGACGAGGTAGTATACCCCCATGAAAAGGAGTGGATCAAGCAGAGCCCAGCCAAAGCCCAGCGCCCTCGTCCGGTAGCTCGAGGAGAGCAAGACGTTGACGAAGTGCCACAAGATCGCCCGCTTCAGCCAGACCTCGCGAGTCGTCCTGAGCATACCTGGAGGAACCACCTCTGCCAGCGGTCGGGCCCGATCGCGCGGCCTGGCGCGACCGCGCCCAGCCTGTGCCACGCGGGCGTGAGGCGATTATAGCACACACCCTGTGCGCCAACAAGCCGACCGCGCCCCGGCGCCGCCCCAGGCGATGAGCCGCCCCGGGACAGGGTCCCATGTCATCCCAGGGAGCCGTGCGGCAGCGGTGCTGTGACGAGGTCTTGACCGGCGTCCGGCTCTGGCCCGCCTGGCGGACCGATCGGCGTCCCAGACTGACCCACCCCGGACCAGCGGGAGCAGCTCGGCTTACCCCTCAGAGCCTTCGTCCCTGTCATCTGCTCATCGCTCCGGGGTGGGTCACTTTCGGATGCCGACTGACAGCGCTGCCACGAAAGCCATCGAGGCCGGCTTCCGCGCCCACTTCATCACCGCCCATGACTTGGTGACAACGGATCTGGGACGGGCGGCGCGACAGGGGCGGCTGGATCGCCGGCTGCGGGTCTATGTGGCCCCGAAGCTGCCGGTGGCGGACGAGATCGGCGCAAGCATCTTCTTCGAGCTGGTGAGCGCACCTACGAGCGCGGCTCCGTCATCCTCACCTCCAATCCGCCTCAGGCGGACTATGGGGAGTGGGGCAGCATGTGCGGCGACCTCACCATCGCCACCGCGATCCTGGAGCGGCTGCTGCACCACTCCACCATGGTCAACATCCGGGGCGAGAGCTGCCGGCTCAAGGACCGCCGCAAGGCTGGCCTCACCCCCCAGCCCGCCTCAACGGGTGTGCCTGAGGCACGACCGGAAAGGAACAGGGAGAACAAGTGATCCCTCTCAGGGTGGGAAGTCTCCAACCGGCGGTATGGGGAGCTCTTGACCGGCCTTGACACACGCGCGACCCCTCGCGCGGCCGAGCGCCCGACGCCTCACTCGTGCCCCATCCTCGCTCGACCGCTCGTGCTGGCTGCACCTGCTCCGGGCGCCCAGCCCCGGTCTCCGGTCCCCCTGGCACCCACACGTAGTGGCTCCCTCGTGTTCACGATGCTATGTTCTCGCGATCATGGAGGCAACCGTCTCGGGCAGCCGACGCAGGTCGGCCGGAGTGGCGCGTCCGCCGGATGCACCCCACGGAAGCCCTTGTTCGCTCGGGAAAAGGTCATCGGTCAGGAAACGGGACACGACCCCATCCAGGCCGTGGATGACGACGAAGTAGTCGTCGCCGTCTTGGGACCGTGTGGCATTGGGTTCAGAGACCTGATGTATCTTCTCTCCCGCGATAATCGCCAGATCGCAGAGGTGCACAAAGGGCCGTGAATCCACAAGCCTGGTCACCGGGCGCTCGGCCGTCTCTCCCACATAGGCGAGGTAGGCCGCCATGTTGGCCGCAAGAGAGCTGTCTCCGGCCTTCCCCTCTTCGCCCTGGACCTGGCCGAACTGGTCCATCTATGTCCCGCTGGCTGCGAACCTGCGCGACCCCGCGGCGGCCCAGGCTCACCTGGGGCTGGCGATGGGCGCCGGCGCAGCTGTCGTGCTGCTGACAACCTACCTGCAGAGCCGGTGCATGTGGTGGCCGCTGAGCCCCTACGGCTTCGTCATCGCTAGCACCTACATGACCAACCACATGATGTGGGCGAGCGTCTTCATCGGGTGGCTGGCGGCCACGTTGGCGCTGCGCTACGGGGGCCTGAGGCCGTTTCGCTCCCTGCAGCCCATCGCGCTGGGGCTGGTGCTGGGCTACTATATCACGAAGCTGCCGATCACGGTCCTCTCGGCCATCTTCGGCGTCACCCAGCGGTGGGGGCTCTTCGCGTACTGACCGAAGGCCCGGCCGCCAGTCAGGAGATCCGCGTGCCTGCACCGGGCAGTTGGCTATCGCCCGCGTGGACTCGCAGGGAACTTATCGCGCAGGCGGCGAGGACTCTCGTCGCCGCGGTCGTCTCGCCGAGCGCTCTCCGCGCCTTCGGCCGCGCGGGTCGGCACGCGAACGTCGGGGTGAAGGCTGTGGGCGCGAGGCAAACGACAGGATTGGAGCAAGGTGTGATCAGCCAGCGCGTCAAGTCGGGAACTCCGCTGGGCAGTCTGTACCCTTTTCTGCGAGGGCTGCAGCAGCAGTCCGCGTTCGCGCTGTCGTTCCTGCGCGAGGAGTTCCGCGATCTGGAGCAGTGGAAGTCTCTGGCCAGATCGCGTCTCTGGGAGCTGATCCCGGAGAAGGTGGCACCCGGGAACTTCGACGCCGCAGTGGTGGCGCGGGTGGACAAGGGAGACTACCTCCGCGAGAAGGTGTACTTCGACTCGGCGCCGGGAACGCGCGTGCCGGCCTATGTGCTGATCCCGAAGAACGTCCAGTACCCGGTACCCGGTCTGGTCTGCTTCCACGACCACGGGGGCATGTACTACTGGGGCAAGGAGAAGATCGTGGAGGTGGAGGACGAGCACCCGGTGCTCAGCGAGCTCAAGCAGCGGTTCTACGGCGGACGCTCGTACGCCACCGATCTATGCCGCGCCGGGTTCGCGGTGATCGTCATTGACGCCTTCTACTGGGGAGAGCGGCGCTTGATCTCCGATGAGGACATCGCGCGCGGAGTGAACGATCACGCCCGGGTGGAGACTAGGGAGGATATCCAGCACGCCAACGCACAGAGCGGCTGCGCCGAGGACATGTTCGCCCGCGCGCTGGGTGCCATCGGGCACACCTGGCAGGGCATCTGGCTGAGGGATGAGATCCGGAGCCTCGATTACCTACTGACCCGCCCTGAGGTTGACCCGGAGCGGATCGGCTGTGTGGGGCTCTCAATGGGCGGCTTCCGGTGTGCGCAGTTCGCGGGGATGGAACCGCGGGTGAAGTGCGCGGTGGTGGTCGGCTGGATGACAAGCTATGGCGAGATGTTCGCCTACAGACCGCTCAATACCCACCACTGCCAGTATGTGAGCGGGGCCTATGGGCTCGTTGACCTGCCCGACCTAGTCTCGCTGTGCTGCCCCGGGGCCCTCATGGTCATCCACGGCCGACGGGACCAGCTGTTCACGCCGAGAGGGGTTGCGGAGGCCTACGCCAAGATAGCGGCGGTCTACGCCAAAGCGGGCGCTCCCGAGCACGCCGATCTGAGGTACTACGACGCGCCGCACGAGTTCAACGTCGCGATGCAGGCCGACGCGCTCAAGTGGCTTCGCAGGTGGCTCGCGCCCCAGCAGCCTCCAGGGGATGCCGAGCCGGGGCAGTGTGTCCAGAGCGGGTAGGGTCGGGACACGCCTCATCCTGTCCGGGCCCAGGGGTGACCTGGCCCGAGGAAGTGGACACCTTGCAGGCGGCCCGGGCCTGGTCACCGGCCTCGGACCCAACCGGGGTCTGGTACCCCGGCGACGAGTGCAGCCCCTGCAGGCTGCAGAGGACTTCCAGATACCCAGACGTCTCCCTGCGCGCCTGCTGCCGCGTCGGTCGGAGCCGATGCAGGCCCAGCTCGGATTCGAGGGCGGCGAATCCGCCTGCGGCGGACTTGAGCTCGCTCGCGAATCGCCGTCGCTTTCCCATGGCTCACCTCGATCCTGTTGTACCATCCATGCTATCGAGGCGTCCGCCAAATCGGGGCCGGCCCACTCCTCCTGTCGAGGGCGGAGCTTCCTTCCCTGCTTGTCTGCGCAGCCGCCTACGGCCGGTGATCGCCCCCCACCCTCACTCATCTGGCGTGCCAACGCCGCCCTCAGAGCGCGCTCTCCCGATTCCGGCCTGACCCCCGACTCCGGGCGGTTCCGGCCCGGCCGGCGCCGATCGCCGAAGTCGACGCGCCGGTCTCAGCGCTGCCTGCGCCTCGTCTTCACAACGGCCCCGCGGCCGGGCTGCCGGGCAGAAGGCTGAAGTCTCCCCGCCCGGGATCGCGGAACAGAGGGTCCTGTCCGTAGATCCCGTCCAGCTCCGGAGAGGGAAGGTCGGGGTGGCTGAGCTCAGGGCGGTCCATGCAGTACCAGAGGTTGCGGGCGAACGTAAACGTCTCGGGCGCGGTGTTGGGGCCGACGTTGACCCCCCCGGACGCCCACTCGGTGGAGCGGAAGACGACGATGTTGTCCGTGAACTCCCCATTGCGGGAGGGCACGAATCCCTCCTCGGTGGTCTCCTGAAGGATGCGCAGCGCCCATCGCAGCGGCCGGTAGATGATGTTGAACCGGACCACACATTGGTCCTGGCCTACGAAGGCGACGGCCGCGGTCCCGCTGACAAAGGTGTTGCCCTCCACCCGGATGTCCTTCGCCTCGTAGTGCTCCTCCCCCAATACCAGCGGGGGCCGGAAGAACTGCAGGCCGGTGCTCCCGCCGATGTTCACCCCCCGCGCTCCGCCGCTGTCGAACAGGTTCCGCCGCACCACGATGCCCGTGGTACCGCCCTTCGCCTGCACGGCCTCGCCCGCCTCCGGTGAGCGGGAGCGGAACACGTTGTCCTCGATCACGCCCCGGTGGCACCCCACCATGTCAATGCCCGAGCCCCCGGTCCCCCAGCGCTCGATCGTGCAGCCCTCGACGCGGAAGTCCGCAACCCCGGAGAGCTTGATCCCGTCCCGGTTCCCCTCCGGGCCGATGTCCTCAACCCGCAGTCCGCGGAGTACGATGTGCCGGGCCGGGGTTTCGTAGCTGCCGCCGTCGTCTATGCTCAGACCGTTGGAGGTGCCACGGACCAGGGTGAGGTCGCGCAGCTCGAGGTGCACGCAGTTGCTGAACTGCATCACGTTGCCCCCACCGCTGAACACCGGCGGGTTCTCGGGGTCCTGGGCCGCGATCACGATGGGCCGACCGGGCTCGCCCCGAACGTCCCCGAACCAGAGCCCGCCCGCGTACTCCCCCGGGGCAACCAGGATGCGGCTGCCCGGCGTCGCGCTCAGAACCGCCTGCCGGACGGCTTCCCTGTCGCAGGCCACCACCGCGTCGGCCCTCGCCCACCCGGCTCGGCCTACCAGGAGCGTTAACGCCAGCCAGATCATCGGTCTCATCGGCGCCTCCTCATGCGCCTCCGGGAGCTAAGTTCGTCGCGCAGGCGTGCAGTCCCGCATCCATCCGCATACCCTGGCGCATAAAGCGATCCCCGGCTAGAGGGCCTCCCCCGAGGGGTTGGCGACGGACGAGCCCAGGCAGACCCGCGCTCCCGGGCGCCGCCACACCGCCGGTTGCGCGCGTAGGTACCGAAGACGAGCGGATACTGCAAGCGAGGGTTCGCTGCCATCGCGCTGCAGTCGCTCGGCGCCAGCGCGGCCACGCCGTCCATCACTTCGCAGGTGGGGCCGCCGGTGAAGGCAGGCAGCAGCGTGTCAGTAGCCGCCCCATGTGTACCACCGGCCACCCCCTGATGTGTACCATCGTTCTGTGATTGCGGGTCGTTGCGTGCAGTGATCGACGATCACTGTTTGCTGGTCGGCTTGGGGGCTGGCCTCACCTCCTTCCTGCGATGGCGCTGGCGGTAGCTTTCCCCGGTGATCACGGTCACCCGGGCATGGTGGGTGAAGGTGCCTCAGGCACCCCGAGGCCAGGAGCGCGTCCCCGAAGACCTCCACCCACTCCGCGGGAGAGCGGCTGGAGGTGAGCAGGATAGAGCCGCGCTCGCAGCGGCCTGTGATCCGCTTTGCAGTGCGCGGCACGCGCGCCACCTGAGGCCATCCGCCATGGTTGTGCCACCCTCCCGTCCCCACGCCGGCAGGATGCAGTAGCATCCCAAGCGCGAACTTCCACCAACGGGACGGCTCAGGGCGACCTCAGCCGACGGCTGACCGCTGCAGGCGGAACGACAGGGCCCCTCAGGGCAAGTTGGCCAGAACGAAGCAGGTCAGGCCTCAATGCTGACCGTGGGTCAGTCACATGGCTCAGGCGTCCGCCAGCCGCTGCAGCAGCGAGAGCGCGGAGGCGACCATCGCGGGGCCAGTGGCGGGGGAGGCCGGGGTGGTGTAGACCTCATAGGAGGGGTTCTCAAAGGCCTGTGGGGTCGGGATATACCCCAAGCAGTCGTTGGCGAGCTCGCACGTGAGCGTCCGCGGGAACGGGGACTTGCTCTTGATCTCCAAGCCCAGCTCCACGAAGATCTCCCCCGGCAAGCCCACCACCGCCACCTCCCCCACGCGCAGGGCCTGGATCTCAGTCTGCCACGCGAGCGGCTGCTGGCTGAGGCTGAGGATAGCATGGCTCTCCAGCCACGCGCGGTCGGCGAGGTTCTTTGGCGTGTCCCCTCCCGCGAAGCGCCGCGCGGCCTCGATCTCGGATGGAGTGAACTCGCGGCGGCGGAACTCGAAGTCATCGCTGGCCACCGCGATCTTGGCGTGCCGCACGAAGTCCGTGGTGCGAATGCCGCGCAGGGCCTTGTAGGCCGCAGCCGCCACCACATCTCCCACCCGCTCGATCTGGTACCAGGGATGGGGATAGTCGGGCGCGGGCCGGAAGACGTCAATGTTGTTGATGTCGCCCGAGCACCCGTTCATCATAATCGCGAGGAACTCAGCCCCGGCCATGCGCGGGAGGGAGCGGCGGAAGGCGCCGAAGTAGTCGGCCGTCAGGCTCACATCAACCGGCGTCATCCCGGCTGCCAGTGAGCCCACCGCCCCGTGTTGCCCTCCGACGTAGTGGAGGGCGTAGTTGGCCAGCACCGCGATCGGCCTCAGGTCATTGTCCACGAACGCGACCAGGCCGACCTCGGGGTCGGTAGGCCCCACTGGCGCGACCACCTCGGGGTTCAGGTACCCGGGATTGGTGACCACCGTTCCGTCCTTCATCAGATACCTGCGGTTGTGGCATTCCTCCGGGCACTGGCCCACCGCATGTCCGACGGCCGCGGCGACCAATCGGTTCTGCGCGATCCTGACGGCATCTGCGATCCGCCCGGGGAGCCAGTCGAGATAGTCAATCCCGTGGATCACGTTCGTCCCACGGGTCACGTCCGGCCCAAAGTGGGTGTGGGTGGCCGCGATGAGGATGTGGCGGCCGGGGATGCCCGTCTGCTCCTGGGCTAGCCGCCGCGCGCGGTTGACGTCCTCCAGGTGGAGCTGGATCAGGTCACACTCGACGATTGCTGCCACGTCCTCGCCCGACTCCAGCACCAGCGCGTGGGCGTACAGATCGTCATGCACATCCACCGCGATGCGGTCCTCGAAGTAGCCGGCGATGTGCGCCCCCAGGGGCGGCGTGATCACCGCGCTTCCCGCGCCTGCTCGTAGCTGCTTCATGGCAATCCTCTCTCAGCGTTGGTCTGCGCGTTGTGCTAAGTGTCCGGGGCGACTGCGCGCAGAGCATCAGGGTGCTGTCGTGTCGAGAAACGTTCCGGGGTGTCACCCTGCACGGTGGCACGCATCCTCCGCGCGGGTGAGTTGGACCACCAGCACGTCGTCGAACCAGGCGACGTCGCGGTCAGAGACCTGGCCGCCGACTCCTAGCAGCAGCACCAGTCTGCCGGCCCCCTCGGGGACGGTGACGGCCAACGACAGCTCGTGCCACTCACCGGTGGGCGGCCGTTGATAGAGCCAGTCGGCGCTCTGATCGAGCTGTGCCTCCTCCAGCCAGACGCCTTCAGGCGTCTTCCACCGCACGGTCAGGGAGGGGCTTCCCTGTCCCCTCACCTGGCACGCCGCGGTGACGAAGTAGCGCTGCCCTGGCGTGACCTCGTGCTCCTGGCCGTAGCATCCCTCGCCGACGCGGCTGAGCCGGGCCGAGCCCGGGGCCGCAGCTCCCACGTCGGGGTCCCACGCGAAGTCGCCGTCGGACTCCTCGCTCTGCCAGGTCCACCACTCGGCGGGCGCCCCGACCAGGGTCTCGTCCGGGCCGCGGTCGAAGCCTGGGTTGCGGGCCAGGTTCTGAGCCTGCCCGGACTCGAGCAGGGCCCGCGCCTCGCGCCCTGCCGCCTCGACTTGTCGCCGCCTGGCGGCGCGCGGCTCCCGTGCCGCCTCGAGGGCCTCGACGATGCCCGGGATCTGCTCGGGCCAGGGTGGGTGCACCGGCTGCCCGGGCCACTTGGCGGTGTCGCCGGGCTCCGGCCACCAGCGCCCCCTCTCACCCCAGAGCCAGATGTACTGGTCGGCGGCGGCGAGCGCGGCCCGGACGTTGTGCTCCAACATCTCGGCGGGCGACCTCTCGCCGAGGTCGAGCGCCCAGCGCCCGCCGAGCACCGGGTGATGGGCGTCCACGTAGATGCCGAATCCCACCTCCACCTGGGCCCGGTACTTGGCTCGGTTCTCGGGGGACACCACCTCCTGTCCGTCACCCTTGATTCGGGCGGCCGCCTCCCAGAACTCGGCTGGCCTGGCGTAGCCATAGGCGAGCTCGCAGCCGTCCACCAGGGTGGCGGCGGGCGGCAGCACGTCCAGCCACCCATCAATGAAGGCCGGATACAGCCCATAGCCGTGGGTCAGGAGCGCGGCCGTCGGGTCGGGCAGCCCGGCCGCCCGCGGCCCCAGCCAGCGGTGCGAGATCGCCACGTAGCTGTTCATGAAGTACGTCAGGATCGTGATGTCCGGGTACTCCTCGATCACCGCCTGCATCACCTCGCGGCCGCGCTGGCGGGCCTTCGCGTAGTACTCGGCAAAGGTGTAGCGCTGCCGGTTGGGCTGGGCGGCGTACTTGAACTGGCGATATGGTTCGGTGTATGGTTCGGGGTCGAAAGCGATGCCCTTCAGGCCGCCCTCCCGCGCGATCCAGGCCGCGATGCGCCAGTGGTCAACGACGTTCTCCCAGCCTGCATCATCGAACCAGTCAACGTTGCCGGGGTTGGCGTTGAGGTTCGCGAAGTTGTGAGTGAGGCGGAGGGAACGGACGGCCCGAAGGTCCTCGACGCTCTGCGTGAACCAATGGCGCTCCCAGCGCCGGTCTCGGAAGGCCTCTCGGAGTGGACACTGGTTGACATCGTCGGGTTGCCCGAAGGCCCTGATCTCAACGAGCACGCCGTCAATGGGCAGCTCCTCGACTGCCGCGAGGTCCCTCCTAAGCTGCTGGGGAGTGGGCACATCCCAGCCGCTGGCGATGATCCTCTTCGGGCGCATCTGCGCCTCGGCCAGAGGCGCGGTGACCGAGGCCACCGCACCCGCGGTCAGCAGCGCCAGCGTCGGCGTCAGTCTGTCCATACTCTCTTGCCTCCCAGGTGTTGGTTAGCTTAGCGCTCGCCCGGTGCCGTGGGGACGGCCGTGCTTAGCCGTCTACCGCGATCTCCCGCCCCTCCCTGCTGGAGCGGTAGCAGGCCTCCACTACCCTCAAGTTCCAGAGCCCCTCCTCTCCGTCCACCGCGGGGCGCCCGCCCTCGAGGACGGCGCGGGAGAACTGCTCGATCTCTGCTGCGTACATGTTCACCGGCTCGGCCCTCAGCTCGAAGGTGCGCTCGCCGGGGGTGCGCTCTTGCTGTGCGTCATAGTCGCCCTGGTCAGAGAGCACCACCTCGATGCGCCCGGTGGGCATCTGCCCGATGGTGCCCTGGCCATAGAGAGCTCCCCGAGTGCCGTAGACCTCGAGCGGGGCGCGGCTGGCGGCGTCCGGGACGTTGAAGAGGGAGTCCACGACCATCTGGGCGCCGCTCTCCAGGCGCAGGATGACGCTGGAGGTGTCCTCGACCTGGTAGTCCTGCACCAGGGTCTCGTTGAGGGCGATCACCGAGGCAACCCTGGCGCCGGCGAGGAACTCGAGCAGGTCAATGCAGTGGCTGCCCATGTCCATGAGCGCGCCGCCCCCGCCCAATCCCGGGTCCTGCCGCCACGCGCCCGGTATCCTCGGATACCAGCAGGTGAGCTGGGCCCGCCCGGCCACCACCCTTCCGAGTTCCCCGCGCGCGATCAGGTCTCGCGCGGCGGCATGGAGGGCGTGGAACCGCATCATGTAGCCACAGCCCAGCAGCACCCCGGCGCGGCGGCAGGCCTCGATGGCCTCCTGCGCCTCGGCGACGGTGCGGGCGACGGGCTTCTCGACCAGCACATGCTTGCCGGCCTCGGCGGCCGCCACGATCTGGGGGAAGTGGACGTGGACAGGGGTCGCGATGTAGACCGCCTCCACCTCCGGGTCAGCCAACAGCTCCTCTGCGCCGGCGTATACCCTGGGTATGCCGAAGCGCTCGGCAGCGGCCTGCGCGGCCTCGGGGCGCAGGTCCATGGCGACCAGGAAGCGCGCGCTGGGAGCACCGCCCACGGCGCCCGGCAGCGTGCGGCGAGAGGCGATGCCTCCGGCGCCGATCACACCCCAGTTCAGTTTTCGCATGATGCCTCCTCATGGCTCGGTCTCTGGTGCAATGGCCGCAACACGGCCCGCGCCGGTGCTCCATCTCCCCCCGCCAGCCGCAGCGGCAGACAGAACAGCTCGTACTCACCCGGGGCCACCTGTGAGAGGTCAAGCATCTCGACGATCACCACCCCCGCGCGCAGGAGGAGGAGATGCGCGTCAACTCGCTCAGGATGGTCCAGAGACAACCCGTCAATGCCAACCAGCCGCACCCCTGCCCGTACGAGATAGCGAGCACCCTCCTCACTCAGATGCGCGGGGAGCTCGGGCATCGGCCCACTGCTCACCCAGTGGGAGTTGTCAGTCTTGAGGAGAGCTCGCACCGCCGAGCCGACTCCCGCCGCCTCCAGCTCGCGGCTGCCGATAACGTGATGGCCAGTCAAATCGTGGACCTGGGCGGGGCCGAGGAGCGCCTCCAGAGGCAACTGGTCCACGCTGGTGTCGTCCACGCCCAGGTGGCGCGGAGTATCCACGTGGGTGCCGGTGTGGCTCCCGAGCGTGATCCGGCTGGCACGATAGCGGACCCCGGCCACTTCGCCACCCGCGCCGGCGATGACCACCGGCGGATCGCCAGGCCACACCAGGGTACCCGGGTGGATGGGCACCGAGATGTCCAGATATTGCTGTCCCATTGACTGCTCCCGCTAAGCTGTCTTCCTGCCGCTAAGCGGCCACGACTCCCGTCCTCTTCTCACAGCCCCTACACCACCAGGAGATACGCTGAGCGCGCCGGCATGAGAGTCGCCTCCGACAACCGGACCCGGCGGCCCGTCCAGATGTCCTTGCCGTGGGAGGGAACGGCGACCCCGTCGGGGTTCAGGATGGGCCGCGGCTCGTCCTCCCAGTTGAAGACCGCCAGCCGGCCGCGGCCGCTGGATTCCGCCCACCAGAAGCGAGGGAGAGGGTTGATGAACAGGTCCAGCGGACGGGCGCTCTCCTGCATCTGGGGGAAGAGCTTATCCAGAGCCGAGAGGCCGGTGCAGTTCAGGCGAGCGATGGAGTCCGACAGCAGCATGTCGCCGCCGGCCATATGGACGACGGTTAGCCAGACCTTGAGCTCGTCGAAGGTGGCCTCCGGGCCGGCCATCCAGAAGTCGCGGCGGTCCTTCCACGGCCGGCGCCGGTAGATGTACTGGGGAAAGGGATCGTCGCTGGTCTCGCGGGAGCGGATGAGGGCGAAGTCGGGGTCCACATTCCAGAGGTTCCCATGCTCCCACAGATGGCAGGCGATGGCGCGTGAGTTGTTCCAGATGTGGGACCAGAAGCAGTGGATGTCGGTGCTGACGCGGGAGGCGTCCGCGATGCCAAGGGCACACTCCGGCGGAGCGCCGCAGTTCAGCAGGTAGCTGTCCTCGCCGATCGCCTCGCGTATCACCTGAAGGCCGCGGCGGATGATGGCCAGGGGGCCGGCGGTCTCGTCGCCGCGCCGGCCCGGCTGGCGGACGGCCTCGGGGTAGATGTAGTCCAGCTTGAAGTAGCGAAAACCGGCCTTCCTGAGGGAGCGGAAGAGCCGCCCGAGCATCTCCAGCACCTCCGGTTGGGTCCAGTCCAGCACCGCCTGCTCGCCCACCATTGCCGGGCCGCCCTCCGGGGTCTGCACGAACAGGTCCTGGCGATGGCGGCCGGTGTGGCTCCAGGGAGAGGCGAGCAGCGGGGCGTGCCAGATCCCTGGCACGAAGCCCGCCTGCTCGATCTCCCGGGCGATGGTCCGAAAGGAGGCGGGGAAGCGGCGATTCGGCGTGTTGTCGCCCCAGTCGCTCCACCAGCCCATGTCCACGACGATGTGGGTGAGGTTCTCAGCAAGGGGGGAGGCCTTGATGGCCGCCATCTCGGCCCGGATGTCGTCCATGCTGACCGAGGCGCCGTAGTAGTCCCACGAGTTCCAGCCTGCCACCGGGGCAGAGCGGTGGCGACCGAGGGGGTGCAGGAGGGCGCCGTAGCCGGCGAGCAGCTCCAGCGGGTCCTCCGCCACCCCGATCGCGAGCGGGTAGCGCTCTTGGCGATGGAGCGGCCGGCCGACCAGGAAGCCGGCCTCCAGCACCTTCCCGTCCACCCGGAAGCTGGAGAAGTCATCCGCCAGGCCGGCCACCCCGGCCAGGATGGCGGTGCGGGAGCGCTCATCGTGGAGCACGGTGAGAAAGCGGGAGGCCAGCGGCTCGCTGCGCCTCCCCAGGGGCACCACGCCCTTCTCCGTGAAGGGCCCCTCCGGCAGCGCCAGCATCCGCGTCCGCGAGGTGCTGAGAGACGGGATCCTCCCCTTACCGCCAGGCAGACGCAGGAACACCCGACCCAGGCTGGCGCGAGCACGGGGCGCGACTGTAACCTCCACGATGTCGAAGGAAGCGCGCTCGCGGAGGTCGAGCGACAGATGCCAGCCGCCGGCCGAACCGGCGAGTTCATGTGTGCGCTCGCTGGCCGCGAAGACGTGCTCTCCGTCGGCGTCCTCGACGACCAGCTCGGCGCACCAGCGCCGCGCGCCCGTGGCATCCTCACGGGACTCGATGACGTTGAGCTTGCGGTTGAGGGACAGCATCGCCAGTCGTGCCTCCTCGCGGTCGGCGGCCCACCATGGCCTCAGCGGGAATAGGTGCCGAGCACTTTCTCGATCGCCTGCGCGATCAGATCCATGTGCTCGAGTTCGTAGACCGGGTGGCAAGGGACCCAGAAGGTGCGCTCCTCGAGCCAGGCCGCGTTCTCACAGTGCACCAGATCATAGCGCACCGCCTCCGGCCGCGCGGCGGGATCGCGGAAGGGATAGCGCAGCCGGCCGAAGCCGTTGTGCTCCTGGAACGCCTTCTCCCGGTAGCATTGCGGCCACATCACGGGCCCGGCCGGGATGCCCTCGGCCTCCAGGGCCGCGACGACCTCTCGGGCGTCGCGGACACGGAGGCGGTCGGTGTCCAGTACGATGGGGAACATCCAGAAGGCATTCCGGCGCTCCGAAGTGTCCAGGGGCAGATACTTGATCTGGGGGAGATTCTGCAGGCGCTTGAGCAGGTGCTCCCCGTTGCGGCGGCGCTTGGGGAGGTGGTAGGAGTCGAAGCGCGCGAGCTCCCGGAGCCCGATGGCGGACTGAATCTCGGTCATGCGGAAGTTGAAGCCCACGCTGTTGTGTATGTAGGGGAGCTTGGCCTCGACCTCCAGCAGGCGAAGGCGCTCCTGGACATCGTAGCCGTGGTCGCGAAAGGACCGGCAGCGCCAGGCCACCTCCTCGTCATCGGTGATCACCGCGCCCCCCTCCCCCCCGGTGGTGAAGTGCTTGCTCTGGCAGAAGCTGAAGCAGCCCACGTCACCGATGGTGCCAGCTCGCTTGCCGTTCCACTCGCCCCCGTGGGCCTGCGCGCTGTCCTCGATGACCTTCAGGCCGTGCCTGCGTGCCAGCTCCAGGAGCGGGCCCATGTTCGCCATGATGCCGTAGAGGTGCACGGGCATGATGGCCGCGGTGCGCTCTGACAGCTTGGCCTCCACATCCGCCGGATCCAGAGTGTGACTCTCCCGCTCCACATCCGCAAACACTGGGATCGCCCCCGCCTGGCACACCGAAAAGGCGCTGGCGATGAAGCTGTAGGAGGGGACGATCACCTCATCACCCGGGCCGATGCCCAGCCCCGCCAGGCCCACGTGCAGGGCGCTCGTGCCATTAGTGGTCGAGACGCCGTACCTGGCCCCACACCACCTCGCCCACTCGTCCTCGAACTTCATGCCCAGCGAGCGCGCCTCTCCCTCCACCTTCCCGGTCCAGTAGTTAACCCCGCCGGTCTCCAGGATCCGCCGGATGTCCTCCATGACCGCCATGTCGAACTGCGGCCAGCGCGGGAATGGGCTCGCGGCGACCGGAGCGCCTCCCTCGATCGCTAGCTTGTCAGCGGCCTTGCTCATGCCTTCTCCTCCTTTGCTCCCATCGTTGGGTGTTGTCCAATCGTCTTCTCATGGCGAAATCGCGGGCATCCGCTCCCCACCGCGCCTCCTTGGTCTCGGTGGCATAGCTGGCACGCCCCGGGCGGCGGAGCATCGTGTGGCCGGAGAGCGATCACCCCTCGCTCTCCGCCCGCGCTCTGGCGTCAGCCAACATCGCCTCGACTGAGAAGCCCAGCGGCTGCCCCTGGCTGTGCTTCTCTTTGGCGGACCGGAGGGCCTGCTCGATCCCGGGCGGAATGCCCTCTCCCGCCCACCAGTCCAGGGGCTTCTCGGTCCAGACCCACACGTACTCGTCGGCGGTGTCCAGCGCGTAGTAGGCATTGTGCTCCAGCCACTGCGCCTGCTGCTCCGGCGTCAGCTCGAGCGCCTGGTACGTCAGAGCCCGCGGGAAACCACCGAGACCGCCGGCCCACCGCCCCACCACATAGTCTACCGAGACCGCCTGGCCCACGCGCACCTGAGAGCGGTAAGTGTGGTGGTTCTCTGGGGCCACCAGCGCGAGGGCGTCCTGCCTGAGGACCTTGTAGATCCGGTAGTACTCGAGCGCCGATGTGTAGAAGTAAGCGTCCTCGTTGGCGTCGGTGATGGTCACCTGCGGCGCGGCGACATCGAGCATCCCGTTGAAGAAGGCCGGATGCAGCCCGTAGTAGGTCTCGGCGAGCTTGGCGGTCCGAGCCTCGGGGTCCTTCATGTCCAGGAGCGGTGATGTGAAGGGAGAGCCCCTGGCGAAGTCGCTGAGGATGCGCAGGGCGAGCACGTGCAGACCTGGGAACTCCTCCTGCAGCGCGCACATGAACTCCGCGCCCCTCTGGCGCACCATCTTCTGGTAGTCGGAGAAGCGCCGCTGCTGGCGCCCGGGCTGCTGGGCGTAGACCCAGGGGTTGACGGCGTCGCTGTCGCGGGTATAGGGCTCGGGGTCCCAGAGCACTCCCCGGCAGCGTCCGGCCCGCGCGGCGCGGGCGCAGAAGCGCACGTGCTCCAGCACCCTCTCCCAGTCGCGGTCATCGAACCAGTCCATGGTGGAGCGGGCGTAGAGCATGACGAAGTTGTCGCGAAGCTGTTCCCCCCACTCGATCGCCGCCAGCGTGTCAAGCTCGCGTCGTTCGCTGTCCCTTCGGCCGCGGGCGACCGAATCCCAGGCCTTGAGGTCGAAGATCATGCCCGAGCCCACGTCGGCGGGGAGGCGAAGCGCCAGCCCGTCGAAGGGCCGCTCCTCCATCGCCCGGACGTGTTGTCTGATGTACTCGGGGGTGGGGATGTCCTGCCCGATCTCGATGAGTCTCTTCTCCATTCTTTCCTCCTCGCTTCCTCGATAGCCCTCACCGGCGAGGGTGGGCCCGCTGGTGTGTTCACGCGCCTCCAACCGTGAGGACTCTGCCGCCGGTACCCACCATGATGAGGGACCAGAGCGCCCGGTTGAGCATGTCGCCGACGATGAGCCCGATGGCGACGGGAAAGGTCTGCCGGTAGAGGCGGAGCCCCCCGTAGCGGAGCACGAGCGTCTTGGCCGACCAGCCCACGAGGAAAGGGACCAGGTACCAGTGCATGCCCCAGCTATTGGCGATGATATAGCCAACGGGGTGGAACGGCCACCACCACAGGCGCAGCCTGAGCGCGCCGAGCGCGATGGCGATCGCGCCGCCTGCGGCCATGGCGAGCATGCCGTTGTAGTCGGGTGGGCTGGGGGCGCTCAGGTGCTGCATGATCAGGCCGCCGTCCTGGCGGCTCTGCAGAGAGGGCCAGTAGGGGGCCGCTCCGGCGGTTGTGCCGAAGTAGCCGTAGTGGTAGACGCCCCAGAGGGTCACCAGCGCGCCCGCCGTGAGGGCGACGAGGAAACCCGCTGCCACCGCCCATGCCAGCCGCCGCTGGTCCACCCCGGAGGCGTCGGCGATCTTCATGTTCTCGAGCGCGGTGGAGGTGCTGACCACCAAGGTCTCGCCCGGGGAGGGAAAGGTGGCCCAGCGCATGGTCACGAGCGTCACGAGCTCGCGTGGGCGCAGGAGAGCGCTGCCGGGCATCATGAGCACCTGGTACATGTCGAGCACCGAGGGGTCGAGCGCCGTCTCCGCGCGCAGCCGGGCGCAGACCATGAAGTAGGCCGCGAGCACTGTCATGAGCGCCACCGCGAAGAGGATCCGGCACCCCGCCAGCCACCCGAACAGGACGGTGCCGCCAAAGAAGAGCAACGCCCCTGCCACAGCCCAGCGGTAGGGCAGCGGTTGGTCGCGGTCCTCCCGCCCCGGCCCGCGCGCGAGCGCGATCCGGAGGGCGCGGCCCAGATGGCGGCGCCCGGTCCAGAGCACCCAGGCCCCGAGTGCGAAGAGGGCCCCCGTTCCCTGGTGGTAGGGCGCGGGGAACCCAGCATGATACCAGTCTTGGGGGTCCATGGGAGTGGAGCCCGCGGCGATGGCGCCGACATGCAGCCCAAGGCGAAGGAGCCAGAAGAACCAACACGAGAAAGATAGCTCTTTCGGGATGATGTAGATGAGGCCGATGAGCCATGGCCAGAAGGTGAAGGACAGCTCGCCGAGCCCGGCCAGGGGCCCGACGCGCTGGCGCGCGATCAGAGTCAACGGGCCCAGCGGAACGGAGGGCAGGGAGGGGAACAGGTTGGAGAGCCTGCTCAGGCCGCCGAGGAGGAGGGAGATGGTGACGCCGATCCACAGCATCGGCGAGGCCGCGAGCCGAGCGGCTCCGTGGGGCGCGCTGGACTCGTGGATCGTTTCGAGAGGCACCTGCGCCAACGGGAAGGTGAGCCGTTCGTTGCGGACCCACTGCTGCTGGACCAGCGCCGATATGCAGAAGGTGGTCAGGAACAGGCAGGTGACGAATCCCAGCCAGGCCCCCAGCGGCGTCGCCCAGGCCGACCACGGCACCCGCGCCTGCCCCAAGAAGAAGCCCTCCACCAGCGCGGGATCGCTGGGGGCGAACCACAGGGGGATGTGGTGGAGGAACCCCGACTCCCACTCCGGGTGGGCGCGGGCCATGTGGTA
>Ga0209102_1000599_pt1 | contig 23169 bp, 19 predicted proteins | sample ConPoolayeHmetaG_FD_185483 | JGI IMG/M metagenome (GOLD analysis project Ga0209102, IMG submission 185483) | Hot spring microbial mat communities from California, USA to study Microbial Dark Matter (Phase II) - Cone Pool mat layer H metaG... ...
ACTTTCATCAGGAGGGCAGCGCTGAAGCAAGGTTTCAAGCCTCTGGGCTATCCCACTATTGCCTTTCCCTGCTTCATGGCCAAGAACGGGCTGAAGGAAATGCTGGTCGGGTCGGCGTTCATAATCAAGTGGGCCAGTATTATTGTCTTTTCCGATTTTGAGCAATACTCTTTGCTCCCGCTTCTGGTTCAGCGGCTCAATATCTACACTGACCCTCGCTTTCCTATGGCAGTGGAAGAGAAATACTACGAGGTGGGAGAACCTGATGAATCTTCCCCGGTTCTGGTTACTTCGAACTGGGCTCTGACCTACTTCCTTGTGTCATCGGCTGTTGAAGCGACCAAGGTCCCCGCGTACATTTGTGTCAAGGATGCAGAGGGGCTTGGTGTTCTCACGGCCTGGGCAGCGGGCAAATTTACTGGCGATTCAGTCGGCGGCTTTATCAAGAAGTGCGGCATCGGCGGTAAGGTGAAGCATAGAAAGTTGGTTATCCCCGGTAAAGTGGCCAGGATCAAGGGCGAACTTGAGGATGCCTTGAACTTGGAGTGGGAAGTGGTGGTTGGGCCTCGGGAAACGACCGGGATAGCGGCTTTCCTGCCTGGGTTCGCCAAACAACTCAAGGGTTAGCCCCGAGTTTGTTAGGGGAATGATTACAGAGGAACAAGGTAGCCAGGCGGTAGGCGAGATTCTAGGCCGTTACAAAAAGGAAAAGAAGAACCTGATTCCACTACTGCAAGAAATCCAGGCAAAGCTCGGGTACATTCCCAAGGCAGCGATGCAACAGGTTGCTGGCTTTCTGGGTACGCCCGCCGTAGAGGTCTGGGGCGTCGCCACTTTTTACAACCAGTTCCGGTTTGTCCCATTGGGTAAATACCATACCATGGTTTGTATGGGGACTGCCTGCCATCTGGCAGGTGGCAGGCTTATTCTGGAGGCGCTCGAGCGCGAGCTGGGCATCAAGGTAGGGGAGACTGCAGAGGACGGCAAATTCAGCCTGGAACGGGTTGCCTGTATCGGGTGCTGTATGCTGGCGCCCGTGATGGTGATAAAGGGGAGAATATATCCGAGGATGACGCCTTTTAAGGTGGAAGAGGTACTGGTGCCGTACAAGCAGGAAGTTAGCAGGAAAGACGGAACGTCTGAAGCTGAACGTTGAAGATCGCGAAAGCTTAAGATTCTGGTGGTCAACAGTACGACGTCGAAATGCAAGGATTGACGACCTGAACTGGTTCGAGATTTGAGAGCGGAAATCTGGGGTTTGGTAAGACGTGACCTTCGCCGAAATCAGGGATAAGGCTAAGTCAGAATGGCAGGCTCTGCAAGAGAGCGCCTACATTCTTGTGAATGCCGCTACCTGCGGACGGGCTGCTGGTGCTCTAGAGGTGGTTGATGCCTTTGAGAGAGAATTGTCGCGGCGAGGTCTCGAAATTCCGGTTTTGCAGGTCGGCTGCATGGGGCTATGTTACGCCGAGCCCCTGGTTGTTATATGTAAGCCGGATTCTCTGCGTGTCGTGTATGCCAATGTCACGCCAGAGCTCGTATCTCGACTTGTTGAGGGCTATGTCGCTGGAGACGACCCGTGTCTTGAGCTAGCCTTGGGGACGCTTGAAGGAGATGGTCAGGACGGCGTGCGTATTCCTGAGCTTCCCAGGTTTGAACATGAGCTTCGGCTGATACTGGGTCATTGCGGCTACATTGACCCTGGCAACATAAATCACTATGTCGCCAACGGCGGTTACAGTGGTTTAGAAAAGGCGTTGAGGATGTCGCCCGAACGAATAGTTGATGAGTTGCGTAGGTCCGGGCTGCGAGGTCGGGGAGGCGCTGGATTTCCTACTTATGTGAAGTGGGAAGCCTGTCGTAAGGCTGAAGGTAGGCCGAAATATGTCATATGCAATGCTGATGAGGGCGACCCTGGTGCTTTTATGGACCGGATCGTCTTGGAAAGCGACCCACACCAAGTTATAGAGGGCATGATTATTGCCGGTTATGTGATAGGCGCTGAGCAAGGTTACATCTATGTCCGGGCCGAGTATCCCTTAGCTATTGAGCGGGTGGAGACCGCGCTGAAACAAGCAAGGGAGGTCGGGTTACTGGGAAGTCGAGTGTTGGACAGCGATTTTGGCTTTGACATTGAGATAGCGGCCGGCGCCGGAGCTTTCGTATCTGGAGAAGAAACAGCGCTGATGGCGGCTGTGGAGGGAAGAATGAGCACGCCGAGGCCGAGGCCACCTTATCCCGCGGAGTCAGGACTATGGGGTAGGCCGACCTTGTTGAACAACGTGAAGACCTTTGCTTACGTTTCTAAGATACTTTGGCGTAATGGGGATTGGTTTGGCTCCATCGGCACTCCAGGGAGCAGAGGCACGGCGGTGTTCACGTTGGCTGGCAAGATGGCTAATGCCGGATTGGCTGAGGTGCCCATGGGGATGACGCTTCGCAGCCTGATCTACGACATCGGTGGCGGAATTGGCAAAGACAAGCGTTTCAAGGCGGTGCAGATAGGAGGACCGTCAGGGGGCTGTTTGCCGGAGGCGCTGCTCGATAGCTCTATCGATTACGATTCTCTTCGAGAGGCTGGCTCGATGATGGGCTCGGGGGGTATGATCGCCATGGATGAAGACAATTGCATGGTGGATGCAGCCAGATTCTTTCTCGATTTTACTACCAAGGAATCCTGCGGGAAGTGTACAATGTGCCGTCTAGGGACCTTGCAGATGCTGCACATACTGCAGGATATGACGACTGGTAAGGCCCGAATGGAGGACCTTGATCTTCTCCTTGAGTTAGCTGAAGATGTCAAGTTAGGGTCGCTTTGCGGACTGGGGAAAACAGCTCCTAATCCCGTGCTCACGACGCTGCGCTACTTTCGGGATGAATACGAAGCTCATATTGTAGATAAGCGTTGTCCGGCCAAAGTATGTCCCGAGCTAACTGCCTATTATATCCTCCCTGAAAGGTGTGACAGGGCTTGTGAGCATTGTGTTTTGACCTGTCCCACAAAAGCAATCAAGGGAGACAAAGGCGAGGTGAAGGTCATTGACCAGACCAAGTGCTCCAAATGTGGGACGTGTTTGCAGGTTTGCCCGCCTGAGTACAACGCGGTGGTCAAGATATCGCCTATTAGCTCGCTGCCTTCCGCAAATAGGGCTGAGAAAGGGGTTAGCAAATGACCAAGACTATTGCCGTGGCGGGAAAGGGTGGTACCGGAAAGACTACTGTAGCGGCTTTGCTCGTGAAGCTGCTGTCTCAAAGAGGATTGGTTCTGGCTGTGGATGCTGATCCGAGCACCAACCTCAGCCAGGCTCTCGGTGTGCCTCTGGACGAAAACAGAACCGTGGGAAGGATACGGGAGAAGATGAGCGAAGATGTGTCGAGGGGACGTTTGAGTCCAACCGTCAGCAAACAAGAGTATCTGTTCGGCAAGATACTTGAATGCCTGGTTGAATCTAAGGGGTTCGATCTTCTGTCTATGGGACGTCCGGAAGGGCCCGGCTGCTATTGTGCTTCCAATGAGTTTTTGCGTGCTTCCTTGGACAAACTGGTGAAAGATTACAGGTATAATTACATCGTCATAGATTGTGAGGCGGGCATGGAGCACATCAGCCGCCAAACAACCAGAGACGTGGACGCTCTGCTCATCATGTCCGACCCTACCATAAAAGGCGTCATCACGGCTGCTCGAATGAGGACGCTTATTGGAGAATTAAGGTCGAACGTGGGCAAGGTCGGTCTTATACTTAATCGGGTGCAAGGGCCGTTGTCCCCGGAGATAGAGAAAGCAATCGCCGAATCTGGGATGGAGCTGATAGCGATGATTCCGGAAGACCCCGACATGGCAGCTCTGGAAATGAAGGGCAAGCCTGTGACTGAGCTTCCGCCCGACTCTCCTCTTCAAACAAAGGTGAAGGAGATAGCTGAAAAGCTAGGCTTATAGTTGGCAAGGTACACTAATGTAAGACGTGGAAAAGCAAATCGAAAGGCAGGTGACCAATCATGGATACAAAGGAATACCCAGCAATATGGCTACAAGCTGCTGCGTGTACCGGGTGTTCGGTATCTCTTCTCAATGCAGTCACCCCGTCTATCAAGAATCTACTTATTGACGAGGTACTGCCAGGCAGCCACATAAATCTTCGGTTTCATCCTACCGTCATGGCCGGAGCGGGAGCGCCTGTACTTGAAGTCATGGCGGATACGTCGCGGAGAAAAAGGGGAGGCTATATTCTGATCGTGGAGGGAGCTGTTCCCACAGCTAAAGGTGGTATCCACGGTGTTATTGGTGAAAAGGATGGTAAGCGGATGACCATGCAATCCTGGGTGGAGGCGCTGGCTAAGGATGCGCTGGCGGTCATTGCCTTGGGAAGCTGTGCAGCTTTCGGGGGAATTCCTGCTGCCAATCCTAATCCTACCCAGTGTCGCAGCGTCGCTGAGGTGCTTCAGGCTAAGGGGATACAGACTCCTCTGGTCAATATTCCTGGTTGCCCTCCACATCCTGACTGGTTTATAGGCACAGTGGCCACCATTCTGCTTTCTGGTTTGCCGAGACCGGAGGACCTAGATGAACACAGGCGTCCGAAAGCTTTCTACGGGCAGACCATCCACGAAAACTGCCCACGACGCGCCTACTATGATGAGAACAAGTTCGCCAAAAAGTTCGGTGACCCCGGGTGTAACTATGAGCTGGGGTGCCGGGGCCCCATAACGCACGCCGATTGCCCTGTCAGACTGTGGAACAATAAGACGAACTGGTGTGTAGGTTGTGGCGCCACTTGTATTGGCTGCACAGAGCCCGGCTTTTTTGACATTTCCCCGCTTTACGAGAAGGTAAGCCAAGCTGCCTTGCCAGAGGAGGTTATATAGATGGGCAAGATTGTTATCGATCCGGTTACCCGTATTGAAGGACATCTCAAGGTTGAGGCGGTGGTCGAGGGTGGGATAGTCAAGGAGGCCAAGAGTTGCGGGATGCTGTTCCGTGGCTTAGAGCTAATTCTGAGGGGCAGAGACCCTCGCGATGCTCAGCGAATAACTCAACGTATTTGCGGAGTCTGTCCGACAAGCCACTCGACCGCCGCTGCACTGAACTTAGACAGCGCCTTTGGTATCGCCGACAAAATCCCTGATAACGGCAGAATTATGCGCAACCTGATTCTGGGGGCTGCTCATATTGCCGATCATATCCTTCATTTTTATCACTTGGTGGCTCTCGATTATGTGGACGTAGCTAGGTTAGGAAAATATGAGGGAAACAATCCGACCTTGAATTCCATAAAGAGCTTTATTGCTCGAGGCGAACTGGGGCCTTTTGTGCCCCGCTATGAAGGTGATTATCGTCTGCCAGATAAGGTGAATGAGGAAGCAGCCGCGCATTATGTTGCCGCTTTCGATATGCGGCGTAAGGGGCAGGAGATGCTTGCGATACTTGGCGGCAAGATGCCTCACAACATGGGCATAATGCCCGGTGGGGTTGCCTCTGTACCCACGGTTGACAATATGACATCATTCCTGTGGAGGTTGAACGAACTTCGGGAGTTTATTGATAATGTTTACCTCCCAGATGTGCTCGCCGTAGCCCAGGTTTACTCAGATTATTTTGAGATTGGTCAAGGTTGTGGGAATTTGCTTGCTTATGGCTCTTATGAATTGGATGGAAAGGAAGCAGATCTCATCAAGAGGAAGAGATTCTTCAAGCCCGGGACCACCTCTACGAGTCTTGAGTCTAGTGAATTTGACCCGGCTGAAATTACTGAGGAAGTAAAACATTCTTGGTATGCTGATTCTATCAGTGGCAGACATCCTTCCCAAGGCGATGTCGTTCTTGATGAAGGAAAGCAAGGGGCTTATTCCTGGCTGAAATCGCCTCGCTATCGTAAAACGGTTTTTGAAGTTGGACCGTTGGCTCGAATCATGGTCAACTACGCTAAGGGAGATTCCAAGGTTAAGAGCGCGGTTGATTCCGCTTTGTCTCAGTTGAATCTAAGGCCGCGGGCCATGTTTTCGACAATGGGGCGCAATCTCGCCCGAGCGCTGGAGACAAAGCTGATAGCTGATGCTATGACTGATTGGGTTCTAGAGCTCAAGCCCGGCGAACCGGCTTACGTAAGCTACAAGATACCAGATGAGTCCGCTGGTATGGGATTGGTGGGTGCTGCCAGAGGTGCTCTCGGCCACTGGATAGAAATAAAAGGCGGCAAGATTGCCAATTACCAGGTTATTACGCCTTCCACCTGGAATATTTCGCCAAGGGATGATCAAGGTAGACCTGGACCTTTAGAGCAAGCTATCACTGGTACCAAGATTAGGGACGAGTCTAATCCATTCGAGATAGTGCGCATCATCAGGTCGTTCGACCCTTGTCTGGCGTGTTCTGTACATGTGCTCAGCCCGAAGGGGCAGGAGCTGAGGAGGTTCAGAATTTGTTAGCATTGTTGCGAAGGTCTAGGCGAGTACTGACAGAATGAGGAAAGTCGTTGTTGGAGTGGGAAATATCCTATGGAAGGATGACGGCGTGGGTTGCCACGTGGCACGCGTTCTAGAGCGAATGTCTGTGCCTGATGTGGCTGTGGTTGATGGAGGTACGTGCCCCGACGCATTGGACCTGTTCGGTGGGGTGGAGAAGTTGGTGATAGTGGACGCTGTCAAAGCTGGTGGGCTGCCAGGCCAGATATACCGTTTTCGACTTGACGACCTGTCTCTGGGGCCGAAATCGCTGCTGTCCTTTCACGATATGAGTTTGGCAGACAGTCTTATGGTGATGCGGAGCAGGGGTGAGGTAGTAGAAGCCGTGGTTGTAGGAGTTGAGCCTAAGGAGATTGCTTGGGGCCTTGATTTGTCACCGGACATTCAGGAGAAGATCCCTCAGATAATACAAGTTGTTTTATCGGAACTCGGTGCTACCGCTGAGCCTGCCATGGCAGGAAAGAAAGGCGGAGAATGACAGGATGACCAGCGTAAAGGAGAGGAAACATGTTGATTTCAAAACAGAAGCCGCTTGAAGAGATTCTCGGCTACCTTGAGGGGGAGAAGAGCGTGTTTATCATTGGCTGCAAGGGTTGTGCCGAGGGCTGGCAGAGCGGAGGAGAAAAACAAGTAGCAGAGATGAAGAGCACACTCGAGGAGCACGGCAAAGCCGTGGTGGGGGTGGTAGTAATTGACATGCTTTGCGACAGCGCGTTGACCAGGCTAAGGCTCAGACTTTACAAGAAGGAACTGGCCGCTGCAGATTCAATCCTCGTTCTAACCGATGGGGCCGGCGTGCAGACTGTGGCCGAACTGGTCAACAAGGTGGTGCATCCGGGGTGCAACACTTTATCGTCGGGTGGCGCCCACGCAGAATGGAAAGAAGCCGAGCGCTGCCTTGAGTGCGGTGATTGCATGCTGGAGTGTACCGGGGGTCTGTGTCCCGTTGCTAGGTGTTCCAAGCATTTGCTAAATGGCCCTTGTGGTGGGTCACAGGGGGGGAAGTGCGAAGTCGATCCAGCTATACCCTGCGTGTGGCAGCAGATTTTCGATCGCCTCGCTAGACTGGGGCAACTGGACAAATTGGAAAAAATCGTGGCACCGAAGAATTGGAGTGTAAGCTTGATTTCGGGGCCACCAGTCAAGAGGTTTTCATAGACGGAGCAAGCCCTACATTGATAGGCCTTGTCGTCGCTTGTTGGAGGAGCTAATGAAGACAAAGAGCAACTTGGAACGAGTGCTAGAGGCTGGGCAATTTGCCGTGACCAGTGAATTGGGGCCGCCGCAAAGCGCGGATCCCGAGGTTGTGAGGAGGAAGGCGAGGCTACTCAAGGGGCATGTGGATGCGTTCAATGTGACTGATGGACAGACCGCCGTGGTGCGCATGGCATCCTGGGCAGCCTGTCTCGTAGCCAGGGAAGAAGGCTTGGACCCCATTGTTCAGATGACGTGTCGTGACCGCAACCGCATTGCTCTTCAAATGGACATACTGGGCATCGCAGCGCTGGGCATAAACAATCTGCTGTGTCTTACGGGCGACCACCAAAGATTCGGCAATCATCCTTCTGCGAAGGGGGTCTATGACCTTGACTCCATTCAACTGGTCAAGACGGTGAAAGACATGCGGGATGGCAAGAAATTCCAGTGTGGCGAGGAAATGGCAGTCGAGCCTCGCCTGTTCATTGGTGCGGCTGAAAATCCTTTTGCTGACCCGTTTGAGTTCAGGGTGGCCCGGCTGGCTAAGAAGGTGGCGGCGGGGGCAGATTTTATTCAAACTCAGATTGTGTATAACGTTGACAAGTTTGCAGAATGGATGAAGAGGGTGCGGGACAGAGGCCTCGATGAGAAGGTCAAGATACTTGCTGGTGTGGCGCCGATAAAGTCGGTGGGTGCGGCAAGGTATATGAAAACAAGGGTTCCCGGTATGGATGTGCCTGACAGCGTGATTGCGCGGCTTCAAGGGGTGCCCAAGGAACAGGTGCCCAAGGAGGGCATTAGGCTGTGCGTTGACATCATCAGGCAGTTACGTGAAATCGAAGGTGTGGCCGGTGTTCATATCATGGCTATCGAATGGGAGGAAGTTGTGCCGGAGATAGTGGAGGCAGCAGGGCTGCTGCCCCGGCCCAGGTTGGTTTCATGACGCAGGGTTGCTGTTCTTCGTCCGGTAGTCCGTGGGAAAAAGGCTTTGAGACCTCTTATAAGCTTGCTTGTGAAAAGCTAGCCGAGATCAATGTGGAGGAGCAGTGTCGTAACAGTGGTGCCCATTATGCCGGGGGCAAGGAAGTGACTATTCGCTATTTGGGTCAACTCTATCGTATTATGCTTGGGGATGGTAGAGTGTTGCTGGGGGATGGCACCACTCAAGCTCCGTTAAGAGACCAGATCCTGATACTCCATTATTTTACGGGCGCAAAGGGCACGCCCAGTACGGGGAAATTGATTGCCTACAAGCAGTTGCCGGGTGGGGCTGCCTATTTGCCAACGTTTTCTCAGCGAGCTATAACCCCTTTGGTAAGAGCGATGGGTAACAATCCTGCACTGCTGGTAAGCAGTGCTACGATACTGGGAGGTCGTAGGGTCGGGTATGGGGATGCGTCAGTGACAATTGATGCTTTTGACCGTGTGCCCATAACATTTGTGCTGTGGAAAGGCGATGAAGAGGTTTCTCCCAATGGCAATATACTGTTTGATGCGAACATTTCAGATTACCTTTGCACCGAGGATATAACTGTGCTTACGGAGACTATCGTCTGGAAGCTGGTGAGAAGCATTCGCCCAAATTGATGATAGTGGATGTCGAAGGCATCGAATTGCGGTCTAGTGAAGCTGCTTAAGAAAGGAGCAGACGATGGCTGAAGAAGGCATCATTACATTCACTATCGACGGTAAGGGTGTAGATGCCAGGGAAGGGCAGACAATATTGGAGGCTGCCAGAAGCTCAGGCATTTACATTCCTGGCCTTTGTTACTACCCGGGTCTGAAACCGCTGCCAGAGGTGATCCCTGATGAAGCTTGCCAGCTTTGTGTAGTGGAGGCAAACGGCACTATTGTCCTGTCGTGCGTCACCCCTGTAGCCAGAGGGATGGTAGTCAGGACAAAGACGCCAAAGGTGCAAGAGATTCGGGAACGAAAAGTGCTTGCCATCCTAGCGAGACAGCCGAGCGAGCTTTGCCTTGACAGGAAAGAATGCGAGTTACAGAGGGTTATTGAGTACATTGGCTTACGCGACATACCTGTGCACGTGCCCAGGTCGCTGCCTCAGTTGAAAGACAATCCCTTCTTCATTCGCGATTCCAGTTTTTGCATCTTATGTAACCGTTGTCTTCGAGTCTGTGACGAACTAAGGGGGAACGGTGTAATTGACATCGCGTTCCCGTGTTACAAGGCTTGCCCGGCTGGCATAGATATTCCCCGCTATATTCGCCTTATTGCCAGAGGGAGACCCGGCGCAGCCTTGGCGGTAATAAGAGAAAAGGTTCCCTTCCCTGGGGTGTTGGGTAGAGTGTGTGCTGCTCCCTGTCGGCAAGAATGCCGCCGTGGTCTGGACGTGGACAAGCCGTTACACATAAGGATGCTCAAGCGCTTCGCTGCTGATCACGGTGATAATAGCTGGAAGAAACAGGCGAAGTTCCTTCCGCCCACAGGCAAGAGTGTAGCGATAGTGGGAGCAGGCCCAGCAGGACTTACCTGCGCTTACTATCTGGCTAAATTGGGGCACAGGGTAACTGTGTTTGAGGCCCTCCCTGAGCCGGGTGGGATGATGAGGGTGGGCATCCCCGAGTATCGTTTGCCGCGAAACATACTCCGGGGTGAGATTCAGGAAATTGAAGCAGCGGGAGTGCAAATCAAGTTGAATACTCGAGTCGAATCAATTGATTCCCTTTTCGAACAAGGATACCATGCGGTCTTTTTGGCCATCGGTGCCCATAAGGAGATGAGGCTGGGTGTGGAAGGTGAAGACTTGCCTGGGGTAATTGGGTGCGTCGAGTTCCTGCGTCGGTTCAATCTTGGGGAGAAAGTGAGGGTGGGAGAGAGGGTAGGTGTGGTGGGCGGAGGTAACGTGGCCATAGATTCGGCCCGTGCTGCTTTGCGCCTTGGTGCGAAGAAGGTGACCATCTTCTATCGGAGAACAAAAAGCGAGATGCCGGCTCAGGAAGAGGAGGTAGAGCAGGCACTGGAGGAGGGAGTTGAGATTATCTTTCTCGTTGCTCCTTCCAGAGTCCTGAAGGACCAGGGCAGGCTGAAGCTAAAGTTAATACGAATGGAATTGGGAGAGCCCGACGCGAGCGGCAGGCGCCGCCCTGTTCCCGTGAAGGGAAGCGAGTTTATCGCTGAACTTGATACTCTGGTTGTTGCTATCGGAGAGCAGCCTGATGTGGTGGCTGGCTTTGGCGTCGAGGTGGGGAGAGGAAACGTGGTCAAGGCTGGTGACGACATGAGCACCAGCCGGACAGGGGTTTTTGCCGGCGGCGATTGTGTGAGTGGTCCAGCTTTGGTCATCAATGCTATTGCTGCTGGGAGGAAGGCAGCTCAGTCTATTGACCGTTATCTGGGCGGCCAGGGAGATATCACAGAATACCTTGTGCCTGGTGAAGAAGCTTTAGTGTGGCCGGAGGAGGTATCTGCTGGCGAAAGGTTGGCAACTGTCTCTTACCTTACGCCAGAAATGCGGGTCAAAGGTGTTGATGAAGTGGAGCAGGGGTGGGACCGCGAGACAGCAATTGCTGAAGCTCGGCGCTGCCTCCAGTGTCACGCCATTGCCCCTGTAGGAGGGGTGGACCTTCGCGAAGCGGGTTGCAGATTTTGTGGGGCTTGCGTTGATTCATGTCCGACGGGTGCGTTGACTGACTTGGCTACTCGCGGAATCGGTAATCCTGACCGCGTGGTCACCACGATTTGCCCTTATTGCGGCGTTGGTTGCCAACTCAAGCTGGAGGTGAAGGATGAAAAGATTGTGGCCTCCAGACCTGACCCGGATGGTCCGGCCAACCATGGTCAGGCGTGTGTGAAAGGACGGTATGGCATCGCCGAGTTCGTCCATCATCCCGACAGGTTGACTGTCCCTCTGATAAGAAGAAACGGAGAGTTGAGCAAGGCATCCTGGGATGAGGCGCTGGAACTAGTGGCCAAAAAGCTGGGGAAGTACCCTTCGGATCAGGTGGCTGTCATTGCCTCGGCTAAGTGTACTAACGAAGATAACTACGTGATACAAAAATTCGCCCGAGCGGTGTTGGGCACCAATAATATTGACCACTGTGCCAGACTGTGTCACGCTCCCAGTGTAGCTGGTTTGGCGCAAAGTTTTGGCAGTGGAGCTATGACTAATTCGATCAAGGAGATTGGCGACGCTGCCTGTATTCTGGCTGTTGGCACCAATACTACTGAGGCCCACCCTGTCATTGCGCTAGAGGTAGTAAGGGCAGTGAGAGGTGGGGCCAAGCTAATTGTAGCTAGTCCGAGAAGGATCGACCTCTGTCGTTTTGCCGACGTCTGGCTGCAACACAGCCCCGGCACAGACGTCGCTTTGTTCATGGGTATGATGCGGGTCATAGTAGACGAAAAGCTATTTGACTCAGCCTTTGTCAAAGATAGATGTGAAAACTTCGATGCTTTCGAAGAATCGCTGGCCGCGTTTGACCTTGCTTTTGTGGAGCAAATTACCAGGGTGCCGAAAGACAAGATAGTACAGGCTGCGCGAATGTTTGCCAGCAATAGGCCAGGTACGATCCTCTATTCGATGGGCATTACTCAGCATTCCCATGGAACTGATAATGTGTTGGCTACTGCCAACCTGGCCATGCTCACCGGTAATATCGGCAAGCCTTCAACCGGGGTCAATCCCCTGAGAGGACAGAACAATGTCCAGGGTGCTTGCGACATGGGTGCCTTGCCTAATGTCTATCCAGGCTATCAATCGGTAGGCGATCCAGCTATTAGGGAGAAGTTTGAGACGGCTTGGGGATGTTCATTGCCACCCTCACTTAAGGAAAAGTTTGGGATACGTTGGTCGTGCTCATTGCCATCATCTCCCGGCCTGACTCTGGTGGAGATGTTCCAGGCTGCCCATCGAAAAGAAATAAAGGCAATGTATCTGATTGGCGAGAATCCGGCATTAAGCGATCCGGATGCTCAGCATGTTTGGCAAGCACTGAGTCAGGTTGAGTTCCTTGTCGTCCAGGATATATTCCTGTCTGAGACGGCTAGGTTTGCTCATGTTGTTCTACCGGCAGCTAGCTTTGCAGAAAAGGATGGTACCTTCACTAACACCGAGCGGCGGGTGCAGCGGGTAAGAAAGGCTATTGAACCCGTTGGAGATTCCAAGCCTGATTGGTGGATTGTGTGCCAGATAGCTCAGAGATTAGGCGCTAGAGGGTTCGACTATGCTCATCCCTCTGAAATAATGGAGGAGATTCGTAGGCTCACGCCTAGCTACGGTGGCATAACTTACCAAAGATTGGAGAAAGGGGGGCTTCAGTGGCCCTGTCCTTTCGAGGATCATCCAGGTACGCCCATGCTGCACGTGAATAACTTCGTCAGGGGCAAAGGCCGGTTCGTCCCGCTAGAGTATGTGCCTCCGCGAGAAATGCCGGATGAGGAGTATCCCTTGATTCTCAGTACTGGGCGCAGTTTGTATCATTACCACACAGGGACAATGACTCGCAAGGTAACCGGGCTTAATATCATAGAGCCCGAAGGTGTGATCGAAATTAGCCGCAAAGACGCTTCTGTGATTGGGATAGCGCAGGGTGACAAGGTTAAGGTACGTTCTCGGCGCGGGGAAGTCGTTGCTAAAGCTAAGGTAACCGACGCGCTGGCTCCGGGAGTTGTGTTTATGACCTTCCATTTTGCCGAAAGTGCGGCCAATTTGCTCACCAATCCCGAGCTTGACCCCGTAGCTAAGATCCCCGAGTTCAAAGTCGCGGCAGTAAAGGTTGAGAAGGTATAGCTGCATCGGTGGGAGCTGCGCCACCACGACCTGAAGCTTGGGTTGGTTCTGTTTCAGAACTGTGGGCCGGCGTCTTCAACCATTCTCGCTATGGAGTGCGGCAAAGCAAACCGGTCGAGGGCACGACTTGTATGGATGGGACACCGGCGTGCAGGCCAATGGAAAGGGCAGGGAGGCCGTTGGCAGCCAGGAAGGGATTGCGCGTTGTCAGTGGGCTCTAGCTGGTGCTCGCAGCGTAAAGCCTCGTGGGCACCGTAACCCTTATGGTGGTTCCTTTTCCCTCCTGTGAACTGACCTCAAGTTTTCCGTTTATCAACTGGACTCGTTCTACCATGCCCGTAAGACCTAGCTTGCCCTGAGCGGCAAATTCGCTCAACTGGCGGGGCGGCTTAAAGCCTTTGCCGTTGTCGCTAATAGTCACCGTTATCTCGTCGTCCTGGCACTGTACCTTGACGCTCGCTCTGGACGCCCTAGAGTGCCGCTGCACATTGCTCAAAGCTTCTTGGACAACGCGGAATAACACCAGCTGCGTTTCTGGAAGAAGCGGTGGTATGGTATCGGCGTGGACTTCCACCTGGATGCCGCTCAGATCGCGTATTTGCTCGGCCAGCCATTTGAGCGCGGCTATCAACCCTAAATCGTCGAGGATGCTCGGCCTCAAAGCTTGTGCGTAGTGCTTGATGGCTTGATAGGTCTGCTGTGATACTTCATATAGTTTACTCAGCTCGTTTCTCAGCTCTTGCGCTGAGTATTTCTCAGCCTTAGAAGCAATGTTGTCTATCCCGTGTGTCAACAGCAATATTCGCTGCGAAGCATCGTCGTGCAGTTCGCGGGCAAGGCGCTTGCGTTCTTCTTCTTGAGCTTGCAGGACTTGCCTGAGGTAGAACTGCAGATTTTGCTGTAGTCTTCTCTCTTCGGTTACATCACGAGCCATGTTGTGAAACGCGTGAGGCTTGCCGTCGCTGACGATGAGGCGCGTGGTCACCTGCATGATTGCCTCAGAACCGTCTTTCTTGATCAGGCGCTGCTCGTAGCGGTGTTCCATGGTCTCGCCTCTGAGCAATTTGTCTTTCACCTGTCTAGCTATGGCCAGGGTTTCGGGGGTAAGGAACTCGCGCACGTTTTTGCCCGGCAATTCTGAAACTGGGTAGCCGCTAAGCTCTTCGCAGGCCTTGTTGACTAAGGTAATAACGCCGTCTAGATTGTGAACCCAGATAGCATCGCTGGCATTAGTGAAGAGCTCTTCGTAGTTTTGGCGCGCCAGTTTCATGTCCCTGACCGCCTTGATAAGCTTCTCTCGTTGACGCTTGGTCTGACGATAAGTTGCTATAAGCATAATGGTCAGAGCGCCAATGACGAGCGCAGAGATAGTCTCCAGAAATGCATCTCTGAAGGCGGCGGAAATTGTAAACGTGCGAACCAGCATAGCTACAGCACTGGATAACCATATCGCGGCGCCGCCAAATAGTCCCAGTGCCCATCCTGAATACAATATCAACAGCAGATAGAAGAGACGCTCTACACTGTGCCGCGAGAGCTCGAGAGCAGCAAATATGGAAATTCTACCCAGGAAAGGTAGCTGGGATACGGGCTCGGCAAAATGGGATATGGTCAGGAGGGCGAACAAAACGATTATGACCCAGAGGTGTCGGTTTCTTAATCCTGGGAATTGTCCTCTGTACTTTCTAAGGTTACCAATCCGCACTGAAGTCCTTTGACTATCGCCTCGCTGCGCGAAGCAACGTTCAGTTTGTTAAAGATATTGGTCAGGTGAGCTTTGATCGTACGCTCACTCAGGAATAGCTTGTCTGCTATGTCCTTGTTGCTCATCCCTCTGGCGACCAACTTAAGTATCTCTGTTTCTCGTTCACTTAGTATTTCTGACGGTTTGTGTTCTTTGACCGGGGCTATCATGGCTCGCTCCAGTAGCTTGGCGATGATTTTAGGGTGCAGCACTGATTCGCCCGATTTTATGGCTCGGATGGCTCCGGCCAGATCGCGTCCTCTTGCGCTCTTCAACAAGTAGCCAGCGGCTCCGGCATCAAGCAGCCCCAATACATACTCATCGTCGTCATAGGCAGTGAGGATCAGGATGGCTATATTAGGTGCAATCTCTTTGATCTTTCTGGTGGCGGCAATTCCATTCAGTTTGGGCATTACGATGTCCATCACCGCCACGTCGGGTTGTAACTCGGAGGCAAGCTTGACTGCTTCCTCGCCGTCAGCAGCCTCGGCTACGACCTCCATGTCGTCTTCCTCAGCCAGTGCCTGCCGCAGCGCTTCACGCACGAGCGGATGGTCGTCGGCAATGAGGATCCTTAATCTGTCTCCTGTGCTCAAGATCCGGGCCCCAGCCTGGATTATAAGTCTCTGCGGATGTTTGGGCAAGCCAGGTGCCCTTTTGGCCGCAACCAAAGTGCTGTTCCATATTGTGACTTACGGACGATGGCAGGCCAATGGCCTATTGTTAGACTTTAAGTGAAATAAAGAGAGAAAGGAGGAACCAAAATGGCTAAGGGAATCATAGAGAAAAAGGCAAGAGTAGGTGAGGAGATGTTGGGGGAGAGGGAGCAGTTGGTGGCAGTGTTGAGGCGGGCAGCTACGGACTCGGAGTTCCTGGCGCGTCTGTCGGAGAATCCTCAGGAAGCTCTCAAAGAGTATTACCTGCTGACGACAGAGGAGCTAGCTGCACTGGCAAGTGGCGACATTAAGCGGATAGAGTCTTGGGTGGGTAAGCTAGATGAGAAGCTGGCTACCTGGCTGTGGTCTCGTCTGGCTCAGGAAAAATGGTAAACGGAAGGAGGTGCCAGAATGGCGCAGACTAAGTTGACAAACAAGTTAGCAAGCGCGACCAGAATAACAGATCTGCCTGGGTTCGAGGTCATCGCCGAAAAGTTGGATAGGCTGGCCCCCGACGCTTACCAGCCGGCACAGGTGGTTTGTCGGGTGGAAGAGGCATGCGCAGCCAAAACCTCTCGAGACACTCTAACTCTGACTCTGCTGGGTGTGCTAGCCGGGTTCTTTATTGGATTGGGCGGGGTCTTCTACACCTTGGCTACCACGGACATAGGGCTGGGATTTGGTCTGGCAAAGTTGGTGGGAGGGTTAGCCTTCTCCTTAGGGCTAATTCTGGTCGTAGTGGCCGGAGCAGAGTTATTTACCGGCAACGCTCTCATAGTTGCTCCGTGGCTGAGTGCCCGAGTAAGCGGGCGTGCACTCCTGCGCAACTGGGCCATAGTGTATTTCGCCAACTTTGTTGGGGCGCTCATCCTGGTAGCCGTAATCTTTCACGCCCGGTTCTGGGCACTCGACGGCTACAGAGTCGGGGCTAACGCTCTGATGATCGCCGCTGGGAAGGTGGACTTGGGCTTTTGGCCGGCCTTGTTCCGGGGCGTGATGTGCAACATTTTGGTATGTCTGGCTGTTTGGATGTGCTTCTCTGCGCGTTCAGTTACGGAGAAGGTGTTGGCGATCGTCTTCCCGATCACTGCCTTTGTTGCCTGCGGGTTCGAGCACAGCATTGCCAATATGTTCTTCATTCCTATGGGCATGGCTCTGGCAGGTCAAGCCGAAGTTGTGCAGGCTGCCGGCGTAGCCCCGTCGCAGATAGCAAATTTGAATGTCCTGGGCCTCTTTCACAACCTTGTCCCGGTCACCATAGGCAACGTAATTGGCGGCACATCGGTAGGCGTAATGTACTGGCTGATATTCCTGCGCAAGGAGCGCGCTCCTGAAGCTCTTGCTACGAAGCGCTGGCTTGGAAAGCTTGTTCCTATCAAAACCCAGCCACAGGCGCAGCCACAAGCTTCAGGGCTAGATGTGCTCGACGCAGACACCAAAGCTCTTATCGGCGTGCTGGCCAGAGCCAGGGATGACAGCCGATTCTTGGCCCAACTGGCTGAGAATCCGGATAAGGCTCTTGAAGGCTACAAATTGACCAGCGAAGCGAGAGCCGCTTTGGCCAGTGGAGATGTGCAATGGCTGGAGTCGCGGGTTGGCTTTCTGGACGAGCCCTTGCGGACATGGCTCAAGTCTCGCCTGTCTCAGGAGAAATGGTGAGTTGGCGCGAGGATCTCCGATAGCGGTTATACCTGGGAGCACGATCGGTTGTTGCCTATGGACGGGGGTAAAGGCCGGCTGCGGTGCAGATCTTGGGGATAAATTCCTCTCGCTGCAGAGTCATGATGTGGACACCCGCCACCCCCTCGATTTGTTTTAGCTGGTTTATCGCTTCAACCGCAATCCTTATCCCCTCTTCTGCTGCCTCCTCCTTGTTGCGGGCTTTCCTGAGGCGCTCGATGATTGTGTCAGGGATGTCCATACCCGGGATTTTGGTTTTCATGTACCTTGCCGCTGCTACAGATGTCACAGGCGTGATGCCAGCAAGGATTTTGGTCTGTTTGTGTAGCCCGGCCTCTCGAATGGATTGCATCCATTTTTTGAACGCCTCAATGTTGTATATGGGTTGAGTTTGAACGAAGTCAGCCCCCGCAGCAACTTTGTCTTTGAGACGGTCTATGGATGACTCGGGTGGTTGTGTGAAAGGATTTATGGCTGCTCCGATGAAGAGTCTCGGTTCTGCTCCCGTTATGAGTTCGCCGTTATCAAACTTCTTCTCGTCTCTGAGTCTCTTCACCATTCTGATAAGCTCGACGGAATCGAGGTCGAAGACAGGCTTGGCGTTGGGATGGTTCCCAAAGTAGATTGGATCGCCCGATAGGCAAAGTATGTTGTTGACGCCAAAGGCCGAGACCGCCAGGATATCCATTTGAATAGCGATTCGGTTCCGGTCTCGACAAGTCATGTGGATTATGGCATCAAGGCCCTCGCGGATTCCTAAGAGACAGACTGCCCAGCTTGCCATAGCTACGACTGCTGCCTGACCGTCGGGGACATTGAATGCATCGACATAACCCTTGATGAGATTGATGTTCTTTGTGATTGTATCGAACTGGGTATTCTGAGGGGGGCTGATTTCAGCGGTGACTGCGAATTGCCTCCTGTCCAGTACTCTCGCTAGATTGCTGTTAGTCGTCATTTTTGAACTCCTAGCCGAATTTTAGCATAGTATGCCAGAACGCCACATTTGGGGCAACATTACCTCGTGAGTACAGCGCTTTGCAATAATCTGCAAAAGCGTCTATAATGTGGGGCGGCCGATGAACACGACAACCGAAATCAACGCGATCAAAGAAGCACTAAGGTCCTCAGAGTTGTTCCAGGGGTTGACGGACGAGGAGCTCGACAAGCTGGTACCCCTCTGCCAGGAGCAAGTTTACGAAGCTGGGACGGTTATGTTCTGCGAGGGCGAACAATGCCAGTATGTCCAGACCCTCAAACGTGGCAGGGTGGCTCTGGAGACAGAACTCGCTATTAGTCGCGGCTCAGTTGAAACGGCCACAATCGACGTACTGTCCGATGGCAGTAGCTTCTGCTGGTCGGCCCTGATGGAGCCTCATATCCTTACCTCGTCAGGGCGGTGTCTGGAGAAAACCGAGATCATTGCTCTGGACGGCAACAGACTCAAAGCCCTGTTGGATGAGGACCCGCGAATCGGCTACAAGGTAGCCAACAATCTTGTTAAGGTGGTTGCCTCGAGGCTGCAACATACCAAACAGACGATGGAGCGTATTCTGTCTGTCATTTTCCATGACCTTAAGGCGCCGTTGGCCGCCGCGGAGAGCTACAATCGGCTGTTGCTCGATGGCTTCGTGGGAGAGCTGACTGAGGAACAGAAGCAGATAATACAAAGAAGCAGCAAGAGGCTTTCTGACCTTCTTAACCTGATAAGCAATATGATTGATTTCTCCCGAGTTGATTTCGGGAAATTTGAGAAGGAAGAGATTTCGCTGGCGAAGGTCATAGAAGACAGTGCCGAGACCATGCGTCCGCTCGCCGTGGAAAAGGGGCTGCAGCTCATTGTTGAGATGCCGCGACAACTTCCGCCTGTGCTCGGGAACGCTGACCGACTCAAGCAAGTGATGACAAACTTGCTATCCAACGCTATCAAGTTTACTTCCTCTGGTAGCATAACGGTTAGAGCCAAGGATGCTAAGACCTATGTGCAGGTTGATGTGCTGGATACTGGTAGCGGGATTCCGGTTGAGGACTTGCCCAAGATATTCGATGGCTTTTACAGGGGATTGAATGCCGAGAAGAGGGGAGCGGGTTTGGGTCTGTCCATATGCAAGCGGATAATCGAAGGTCATGGTGGCAAGATATGGGCTATAAGTCCGTGCCCCGAGACAGGGAAAGGAAGCAGGTTCAGCTTCGTTGTACCTAAGGCAGTAAAGCAAGCGGAGTGAGGTCAAATGGCAAAAGTTCTGGTAGTCGATGATGACCCCGACATGCGTCTGGCGATTTCGAGCGTGTTGAAGTCGCGTTCCTATCAGGTAATTGAGGCTAGCAATGGACATGAGGCATTAGATAGGCTAAGGAAGGAACGCCCGGACATAATGCTTCTGGACTTACTGATGCCAGGCATGGATGGCTTTGCGGTGATCAAGGAGCTAGAGGGTTGCAAGGAGAAAGGATATCCCAATATTCCTGTTCTGGTTATAAGTTCCGTTAGGGAGGAGGCGAGCCAACGGCGATATGAACTGGAACTAGGGCGCAAGCTGGCTGTCGATGACTATATCGAAAAGCCCATCGAGCCATTTGTGTTGCTGCAGCGTGTAGAGAAGTTATTGTCTAAAGGAGGGACGGATGCCCAAGCAAAAGCAAAGTAAGATTCTGGTCATTGACGACGACCCCGATGTCCATGCGGTGGTGAAGAAGATCCTCGAGCCTAAGTCCTATACTGTGGTGTCTGCATATGACGGGTATGAGGGGCTGCGGAAGGTGGTAGAGGAGAGGCCTGACTTGATCATTCTGGACGTGATAATGCCGGGCAAGCACGGATTCGATGTTTGCCACGAGCTTAAGACGGACGAAAAATACTACTTTTTCTCTAATATCCCCGTGTTGATGCTCACCGTTTATCCCGAAGACAGGGAAAAGATGCATCTTTCCATGAGGGAGGGAATGATGATGGAGGCGGAGGATTACCTTCAAAAACCCGTGGACGCCAACGAACTACTGAAAAGGGTGGAGGACTTGCTGAAAAAGTAGAAAAGGGCTAAAATGGGGCGGTTTTGGGAAGTTCGAGTATGAGCTTGGAGAACAAAAATGTTCTGGTCGTCGGGTCGGGTGTTTCAGGACTGTCTGCAGCGTTAGAGTTAGCTAACGCTGGCATAGATGTGTATCTGGTAGAGAAAGAGGCAGTTGTCGGTGGTGTCGCTGCCTCTTTCTGCTGTAAGGCAACAAATATCTGCTCTAGGTGTTCAGCCTGCGTGGTTCCGGATAAGATCAAGCAGGCGGTGACTCATCAACACATTCACCTGTTCACTGGTTCCACGATAAGAGACGTTAGCGGCGAAGTCGGTAATTTCCATGTTAAGGTGCTCCGACAACCTCAGTACGTTGACGAAAAGAAATGCATAGCTTGTGGCCTTTGCGCCCAAGTCTGCCCGACAGAGCCCAAAGCAATCTGCCCGCCTTTGCCCGGGGCGCCCCCCTTTTCCTATGTTCTGGACAAGGGACGGTGTTTGCGCTTCAAGGGTGAGAAGTGTACCCCGTGTAAAGACATCTGTCCCACTCAAGCTATCGAATTCGAAGTCAAGCCAAAGGAACAGGAGTTCGAAGTTGGCGCCATCATTGTTGCTACCGGTTTTGATGTTTCTGACGCCAGATCGAAGGGTTCTCTGGGTTATGGCAGATATCCCAACGTCTTAACGGGGCTTGATCTGGAGCGGGTTTTCAGCCGCGAGGGCTATCTCAGGCTTCCCCCCAATGGCAGGGAGCCTGCCAGGATTGCCTTCATTCAGTGCGTTGGCTCCAGGGATGAAGGTCACGGATATTGTTCGCAAGTGTGCTGCAAATATGCTATGAAGCTTGCTGGGCTTATCAAATACCAGAATCCTGATTCTAAGGTTACCATCTTCTACATCGATCTGCAGAGCGCCGGCAAGGGGTTTGCTCAGTTCTATCAAGAGTACAAGCAAACGATACGGTTTATCAGGGGAGTGCCAGTGGAAGTTTCGCAGGTTGTCCCGGGTGAGCTCGAGGTAAAATTTGAGGATATTGCTCAAGGAAAAGTCTGTCGCGAGGTGTTTGACCTTGTCGTGCTGTCGGTGGGGATCTCGCCGGGGAAGGATTCCTGGGATCTGGCCAGGATTCTGGGCATAAACCTGGCTGACGATGGGTTTTTCGGTACAAAGGACTCCTTTGGTTCCAATGAGACCAACGTGGATGGTATTTTCGTAGCTGGAACTTGCCAGGGACCCAAGGACATTCCTGATTCTGTGGCTCATGGGGTGGCGGCCGCTGCGAAAGCAATACAGGTGCTGGCAGGAGTCGCCAGCCATAAGGCCAGGTAAGGAAAACGTTGCGTGGAAACAAGAATAGGCGTTTTTCTCTGCAACTGCGGTGGAGCCCTCAACAACATTGACTTCGAGGCCGCCGCTAGGGAAGTGGGCAATCTTCCCGGTGTTGCCCGTGTGGACTTAAGTTCCAATCTTTGCTTCGAAGAAGCGAAGCAAAGAATGATTTCATCTATCCGGGGAGATAATCTGGACAGGGTGGTTGTGGCGGCGTGTTCACCCAACTTTCAGGAGCCCGGTTTCCAGGAAACAGTAGAGAAGGCGGGTCTGAACCGCTGGTTACTATCTATGGCGAATATCAGGGAGCAGTGCTCCTGGGCTCACGCCGGGGATGTTACTGCCAAGGCTGTGAAGCTTGTGAAGATGGCAGTGAATGGAGTTAGGTTGTTACAGCCCTTGCAGACTAAGGAGGTGCCCGTCAGCAGAGAGGTTCTGGTGGTTGGCGGGGGATTCTCCGGGGTTAGCGTGGCTGTTCAGCTTGCGCGAGTTGGTTTCTCAGTGACTTTGCTGGAGGAGGGGAAGGTGTTGGGAGCTGGGATGAGCGAGCTGGAGAGTTTCTACGGCTTTGACGCTGGCCAGGTGATAAATGGGGCAGAAATGGACGAAAGAATTGAAATCCTGACATCTAGCCGGGTGGTGGAAGTGGCAGGGAGGGTGGGGGACTTTACGGTAAGGATTTCTAAAGATGAACAGGAGATTGTTCGAAAGTACGGAGCCATAGTCGTTGCCTCCGGGTATCAGACCAAGCTTACCTCGGTTTCTGAAGCAAAGTCTGGTCGCGGTATTGTCTCGCAGGAGGAGTTTTGCCGCATGGTTGGCGACCCAGGCTTAGCCAGACAACCAAAGACCGTAGGTTTCCTGTTCGACTTTTCTGACGAGAGCTCTCGATTTTCTACATGGGCTACTTTGAACAATGCCCTGACCGCCAAGAGGAAGTGGGGCAGCGAGGTCTATGTCTTTTACAAAAGCGTGAAAGTGGACACCCAGGGAGCCGAAAGGCTGTATCGAGAGGCGAGAGATTGTGGAGTGGTGTTCGTGAAGTGCGAAGCACCGCCCAGCATTAGCACCGAGAATGGGCGTGTGAAGGTGAAGGCCAGAGATGTGTTTGCAGGCGAGGACATAGTCCTGGCTTCCGACGTTCTGGTAGGCGAGGAACTTTATCTCCCTGCTGAGGGAACCGAGGCCTTGAGCTCATTGCTGAATATCAGGAGAGACTCGAGAGGCTTTTTCCAGGACGAAAATGTCCATATCTATCCGGTTGCCTCAGAGAGGAAGGGGATATTCTTTGTAGGTGAGTGTCGCGGCGACTTGGGCATGCCCCGGGTATTAGCAGACATCTTCAGC
>Ga0209102_1000600_pt1 | contig 23166 bp, 20 predicted proteins | sample ConPoolayeHmetaG_FD_185483 | JGI IMG/M metagenome (GOLD analysis project Ga0209102, IMG submission 185483) | Hot spring microbial mat communities from California, USA to study Microbial Dark Matter (Phase II) - Cone Pool mat layer H metaG... ...
GGGTGGGTAGATCCATTTCAGCGTCTTCCCATCCGCCTTGATGCACCAGAGCCTCCTGCTATCGCCCCTGCGCGTCCCGAAGATGATCTCATTGATGCCGTCGCCGTCGATGTCCCAGACTGTCTGACATCCCTGGTGTCCTGCACCGAAGGACTTCCCCGGAATCGCGGCGCTCGTGTTGAAGGCCCACTTTACGATGAGCTGGGTTATTGCTCCAACCTGACTCAGCATGGCAACTGCAACAAACAAACCGATCAAGGGAATTGCTTTCCTCACGTTATCACCTCCGTTCAGTTGTCTGGTAGTCTCGGGCTATCGATCGCATCAATCGGGCCGATGCTCGATGACGGGTCACCACAAGAGGCGACCCGCCTCCTGAGCCGCGGCCCTTGATTGGAGTCCAAACGCACTCAGATCCCAAGACATCCACCCTGTCAACTGCGTGCATATAAATCTTGGGGCCGCTACTTGCCTCACGTTAGCTCGTGGACTGTTTGGTTTGGCTGTGGCGACGGGTTTATTTCCGGCTTTGGCTCAAAGCCTCAGATAACGTCTGTAACGGGCTTAAGTGCAGCCATGGCCGGGCATGCCTGGAGCCGGGTTGATGCATACTTGCGCGGTTCCCAGCCAGACCACTGCTCACGTTCGACTCACAGTCAGGCGCCGGTCGACTGCTGGAGGGAAGGTGGTTCTCTTCCTTCCTGGGTGTATGCATGCGCCCAGGGATGAGGGATCGCAGCCGGGACACCCATGTCGGGATCGATCCTCCCCCCTTCTGCCCTAGGAAGAAAAAACTGGTCAAGAACAGGTGTCTGAAGAGCTCCGTGAAGCGTCTCCGCAATGCATCACAAGGTGCAAGGTGCCAGCAGCAATCCTAGGCGAGCACAGACGAAATCCAAGAAAAAGGAAAAAAGAAAGGCAAGGTAGGGTTCACTTCCTTCTCCACGCCAAGACCAGACCGAACATGGCCAAGATGCTCGGCAGAAGGACCTCCGGAATCGGGAACCATAGCCCGGCGGAGTAGGCCGCCTTGAGCTTCAGCCAGCCCTGCTGGGCCTGGTACGGGCCTGGGTATGCGGAGTGCGTGTACTCTGGCCACCAAGCGTCGGCCGGGAACTTGCCGTTCATGGTCAGGCAGTAAACCTGGGTCTGTGGGTGGGTCTTGCCGTTGAGCTCGCAGATCCACTCGCTCTTGCCGTCCTTGTCCACATCGCCCCACCACGCACCGTTCTCCTGCCTTGCGCCGTCTTGTATGTGCGGGTTGTAGTAGTACGCCAGGAGGTTGCCGTCCGCATCGGTGACTATCGGGAACGGAGCCAACCAGAGGATCTCCTGCTTGCCGTCACCGTTGATGTCCGCTATCAGGTGGTACGCTGACCAGCCGCTAGCCTGCGCTTTGGCGCCGCCGAACTTGCCTTCCGCGCTCCACTTCGTCAGGTTGATCTCCCACTTCTTGATTGGAGCAGCACCGCCGATGTCGTACAGGTACAGGGCATCCTCGCAGATGATCGGCATATCGAAGGTGCCGTCGCCGTTGACATCTCCTATGGGCTGCCTCAGCCTGATATACGCCGGCCTAGGTAGCTGAAGCCTCCAGACCTCGGTGCCGAAGAAGCTCACAGCATAGACCTGCCCGGCGTCGTTCCAGATGAGCACCTCGTACTCGCCGTCCTTGTTGACGTCCACCACGATGTTCGCGTTGGTCTGCATGTTGGCACCTGAGTTGAACCTCCACTTCTCGGCGCCTGTCTTGGCAGATATGCAGTAGAGGTTGAAGTCCTGGCTGCACCAAGTCACGTCGTACTCGCCGTCCCTGTCCACATCGGAGATGGTAACGTGCCCTTCGTTGGCCTTGCCGGTCTGGAACGATGTCCACACCAACTTGCCCGTATGGTCAACGCGGTGTACGAAGCCTCCGTTGTCCGCGATGAAGAACTCGACGAACCCGTCGCCGTCAACGTCGTATGCCTGCGGGGCGCCCAGCATGGTCTGGCCTGCCACCGGGTTGTCCCAGGTCCAGAGTGCAGTTCCATCGGGTTTGATCACATGGAGCCTTCCGCCCCTGCCCGCTATGCAGATCTCATACTTGCCGTCATTGTTCACATCGACCAGGGAGGGCTGGCCAATGGGGTCGCCGGGAAGCCCGCTTTCCGCGATGGGCGGGTAGACCCACTTCAGGGTCTTTCCATCGGCCTTGATGCACCAAAGCCTTCTGCTATCGCCCCTGCGCGTACCCCAGATGATCTCATTGATGCCGTCCCCGTCGATGTCCCAGACCGTGAACGGACCCTGGTGACCTGCACCGAAGGTCTTGCCCGGGAAAACGTTGCTCGTGTTGAACGCCCACTTGAGCGTCAGTTCAGCGGCTTCAACCGCCGCCAGCATCGCAGCCGCCGTCAAAAGCAATATCAACAGAGTCACTTTCTTCATGTTCTCACCTCCCTTTCCCGTGTTCCTTATAGATCAACCAAACTCCTGCCCTAAACGACTCAGACAGAGCCGTCGACGGTCTCTTCCCATTTGCCTTCAGATAGGGCAACAGGCCCACGAGGGTCACTTCCCTTAAAAGTTTTTCCCGCCTGCCGCCATCTTAGGAATCCCCTTCTTGCCCACGCTCGCCGCTGATCGCCCCTTCTGGGCATGGAAAAGAGTTGTCAGCTTCTTCAAGGTCTGATCAACCTCTCAGAAGCATTCAAGCTCCGCCCGAGCCCTCTTCCGGGAAAGAAAAGACCGTTCGGGTTTATTTCCGCATTGGCCATGCTTCCCGTGCCTTCTTCGCTTCCTCGTCACGGTCGGCCGAGCATGTACATCGGGCCGACGAATTTACGCCCTCTTCACCTACGCGGAGCCGTCAGTCACGTCACGTCACCCCGTGACATTTAAGAGGAAATTGCCTCCGCCAACCGTGAAGGCGGTTGCATGGTCGAGACGAGACCGAGTCTCAACAAGCTCATTCCCTTGGCCCTCATCATCCTTGCTTTGGTGGTTCCGGTATGTGGGTTCTTTAAGTTCGATTGGTTCTATGCTCCCAATCATGACCTCACCGGCAATCTCTCGAGCGGCATGGACGCTGACGATAGGGAGCTGTGGGTTGCCCTTTACGATCCACTGGCGCCAGACAACCAGGGAATCCACGTCTTCGACGCAGCGACGCAGACGTGGAGCCGCGCGCCCGAGGGAGTCCCCATACCGACCTATAGGTTCCTAAAGATCATCGGCTCAAAGGTATGGGTCGGCGGGCCGGCCGGGGCAGCGGTTTTCGACCGGGATGCCAAGACATGGAAGCAGTACAGGGAAGGCCTGCCGTCGAAGGACGTCTATTCGCTTGCCGTGAAGGGCGACGAGATCTGGTTCGGGACGAACGAGGGAATAGGCAGACTCGACGGGTCCGGCAGCTGGACCTACTACAATACCGAGACTGGCCTGCCCAACAATGTCGTCACCAACATGCTCTTCGATGGACCGATCCTCTGGATCTCCACGGAAAACGGCATAGCGCGGTTTGACACCGATTCGGGTTCCTGGAAAACCTACTCCACCGCGGACGGGCTCCCAAGCAACTCGGCGAGGGAGGCGCTGGTCGTCGGCGACAGCATCTGGTTTGCCATGAAGGGGGGCATCGCACGCATCGATCGCAACACGGGGGCCGTCACGGCCTACACGAAGTCCGATGGACTCGTCTCGGATGAGTTCAAGGACGTAGCCGTGTTCAAGGACAAGATCTACTTTGCTTCCAATACAGGGGTGAACTACAGGAGCGCCTCTAAAGAGGGCAAGTGGAAGAGCATCACCAAGAAGCAAGGACTTACCGCCCGATCCGACGTCACCCACCTAGCTGTGCAGGGCGACTACCTTTGGATGGCGCTATGGTACGAGGGCGTGATGAGGATGAGCATACCGACGGGGCTTGCCGTCATACCGACCTGGGTCTGGATCGTCGCGCTTGCAGCGCTGGGAATAGCGGCCCTCATCATAATCAGGCCGGGAGCCCCGAAGGGAGAGGTGGAGGAGAAGGCAAAGAGAATCGAGGAGAGGAGGGAAAAGGCAAAAGCCGAGAAGCCTCCTCACGAGCTGTGCGGAGGGACCCCCCAGAGGCAGCTTTGCAACAGGTGTGGCTTCAACACCCTGAAGGCCGGGAAGCTTTTCTGCTCCAAGTACAACAAGGTCATCGAATATCAGAAACCACCCTCCGGTGGGCCGAGCCAGGGCTAGCTCTGGGATGCAAATACCTAGGATATCGCCATGGCTTTGTTTGTTCAGAATGAGGGCAGTGAAGCGGTTGACCAAGGCCCCAACGAAGCCCCCGACCGGCTACTGCGCTCACCGTCCAGTCTGTCTTGGGAGCTGGTCCCGCTAGACCTCGAAAAGACGACGTATGGCCCGGCGATCATAGATTGAAGCGTGAGCAAATACTTTTCAGGGAGCGCCAAGAACTGTCCGCGTAACGGGCAAAGCATGGGCTTTTTCAGCCGCCGCGGAGGCCGAGGCGCAGGTGAACCGTGCGTCCCATCGTTCTGGAAACGTTCGGCCATGAGGCATCAGGGCCCAGCGCCCGGGTGGGAGGGCTGTCCTGCCCTGCTTTGCTGGGGACGAAGGATGGTTTCATGGACATAGCGATTCCTGAAGATACTGAGACCCGCGCGAAGATGATATCCAACGTCTTTGCCAGCCCCAAACACCTTGCGATATTCAGGGCCCTGACGAGGATGGGCCCTTGGGCGTCCGTTGCCCAGATAGTGAAAAGGACGAAGATCTCCAAGAGGACGGTTTACAGGATCGTGAAGGACTTCAGGAAGGCCGGGATCCTTGAGGGCAAGACCATATCGAGACGCAAGGCCTACAGGCTGGCGGAAAGCATCAGGTGGGTTGGGACCCTGATAGAGGAGCCGAAGGTCGTGCTGAACCTCAGTGACGTGCCCGAGAGGAGCCGCCTCAGGCAACTGCTCGCCGAGGACAAGCTCGCAAGGCAGGTGGTCGGATACCTGCTGGACGCCCCGGGGCCGCTGACGCTAAGACAGCTTTCCGCACAGGCCGGTGCGTGGGCGATAGAGGTTAAGGCAAGGCTGAACCGCCTCATCGACGAGGGCCTCGTTCTTAAGCGCGACCTCGAGTACTCGGTGAATCGCGAGGTTGCATCCGAGCTACTCAGGGAAGTGACCCGATGAGCCTCGCCATGGATCGAAGGCTCAGGGAGGAGATAAGGCTCAAGCTCGCCAGCCTAGAGCATTCCTTGGAAGGCAGATCCCCATCCGCCGCCTTCCCCATCATTGCCGAGGCGAATCGGGAGATCGCGGATGCCATAGAGGAATGGACCAAGTTCACGTTGGAAGAGTTGGTTGGGGGCGAAAGGGACGTTCGGTCCATTGCGGAGACGCTGGCGGAGATCCACCGAAGCCTTTCGGGGGCAAGAAGGACAAGGGTTCGGGCGGACGCCAGAAGCATCATCCTCGACGTCGAAGGATGCACGCGACTCCACGATTGCAGGCTCAGATCGATGCCGGCGAAGCAACTCGGATGCCTGCCGGACATGATAGTCGCCGCGATCCTCCAGCGCGTGATGGATACGCCGGTCAGGATCGAGTTTGCGGGGGATGCCCGGAGGTGCACCAAAAGGTTCACGCCGGCATGGCTGGTTGAGCTGCTGTCGGACCTAGATCCCTTGGGCGCGGAAGGCCTTGTCGTCGTCTACAAGGACAGGGTGATGTTCTCCCACCTCCCGTCGGAGGCCGAGGCAGAAGCGCTCAGTGAGAGCCTGCTGCTCGAGGAGGAGCACCGGGAGAGCAGGCAGCAGCTTTCGGAGATCGAGCGGCAGGGAAGAAGGATACTGTTGACCAGGCACGGCGATATCTTCGTCGCGGTCTGTGTGCCCGCAGGCACCTCCGGAAGCAAGGTCCAGCGGCGCATCCTCAATGCAATACAGAGGTCGATCGATGCCCTGTGGGCCTAGATCGGAGCCGGAGCCGAGCGCAGGTCCTTCTGTATCGCCTTCACTATCTCCCTTGGCACGCTGTCCGGAATCTGGTACTTCCTCCTCCTGAGGTCATTGACTGTTGCCAGAAGCATTATGCCGGCGTAATCGCTCGCACCGTACCGGTTGACCTGGTTGTCAAGCTCCGACACAACGACGCTCCAGTCGGGCCTTATCTTGTTCAGCAGCAAACGTGTGTCGACGTAGTCGCTGTCCCGGGTGGAGCTGGACTTGAGGAGTATGACGTCCTCCGGGCTTGCGATCTTGAGCCTTAAGTTTCCAAGGTCCGTGTCGAAGGCCCGCCTCAACATCTCATCGCTGATGATGTACTCCGAGAAGGACTTAAGGTACAGATCTATCGCCAGGTACTTCTTGTACCTTAGGTAGAGCGTCTCCTCGTAGCCTGCCTTCTTCAGGGCCTCCACGAAGGCCTCCAGGTCCGCATCGCTGAGCAGGACCAACTCAACCTCGCTGCACGTATTCTTCCAGCCCCTCAGAACTATGGGGGCCTCGCCAACCATGAACGCTTCGATGCAGGTTCTCAGGAGGGAGCTGATCTCGGAGAGGCCGGCTACAACCTCCTCACCCGTATACCCCTTTCTGAGAATTTTTTCGTAATCCTCGGCTCGTATCTCCACTTCATCATCTCCTCCGGCACGAAAAGCTTGAACTGCCCCTCGAACTCCTCCATCAACGGGGTCTGCTCGACCTTCCAGAAGCTCTGAAACGTGAGTATCCGGTTCTTGCTCTTGAAGCTCTTTTCCTCCTCCTGCCTTGCCGGGGTTGCTGGTGGCGGGCTCAGAATCCACGTGACGGAATCAAAAGGGTAGAACCTCCTAAGCATCCTCAGCTTGGACTTAACGGCCACATCCGGGTTCAGGTAGTCCGCAATGTCGAAGAGGAAGCCCAGCTTCTGAATCAGGCTCTTGTCACGGGTCTTAGAGACCATGTATTCAACGTTCAACGCCTCGGGGTGCATCGAGAGGGCTATCGGGATGCAGCACACCAACCTCGGCAGCGGGCGGGATTGGCCCAGAATTGCCAAGACCAGGTCGCTGAGCCCCATCACCCTTATGACCTGGTCGGCCACGGTGGCCACCACGGCGTTTTCGAAGAGCTTTGAGTCCTCCGTCACGATGGCCTGTCTGACGACCCTGCGTTCCAGCATCTGCTTCAGGCCGCTGTCCTCCTGCTGCACATATAGGTCGTAGCTCGGATCGGGCAGTGGGACGCCGTACTTGGAGTATGAAAGCTCGACGCCGTAAACGTGAGGGACCCTGACGTATTTCTCGATCTTCCTGATTTCCTCTTCCATGGTCGCGCCATTTTTATGATTCGCTAAAAAAGGTTCCCCACCCAACCGCAGGAGGTCAACTAGGATGGCGGCGCGAATGGCTTGCACTGCCCGTTCGTCTCTTGCGGTCGCGGGACAGAAAAGGAACCCGAGGTCAACCGTGCCGGGGCAGATAGACCATGAACCCGAACTGCTCGAAAGATCTGCCGGGCTACAGTACCACCGGGGGCCGAGCGAATTGAGTAAGGCTGTCCTCACCATTGCAGGATCCGATCCATCGGGGGGCGCGGGAATCCAGAACGACCTCAAGACCATAGCAGCCCATGGCCTCCACGGAGCCTCGTGTGTGACAGTTGTGACCATCCAAAACTCCAGGGGGCTGGTCGGCCGGTCAGTTATGATCGATCCCGCCGCCGTCAGGCGGCAGATTGCTGCCGTCGCCGGGGATCTCCCGATCTCAGCGGCGAAGGTGGGCCTCGTTGGCAACGCCGCGATATCCAGGGCGGTGGCCCAGTCGCTGAAGAGGGCCGCCATCCGCCCCGTCGTGGTCGACCCGATCATCTGGGCCGGAACCGGCCATCTTCTGTTGGCCGACGATCCCATGGAGGTCTTTGCGCCGTTGATGAGGGTTGCCACGGTCCTGACGCCCAACGTGCCCGAGGCGGAGGCGCTGTCGGGCACGAAGATCCGAAATCCGAGGCAGTCCGAGGAAGCGGCACGCAGGATCCTCAAGCTTGGCCCCAAATCCGTCGTGGTGAAGGGCGGCCATCTTCGGGATGAACCTTTCACGGACATCCTGGTCACGGCCGAGAACTCGGTCGCGATCGCAGGGACGAAGATCGATTCGCGATCAACCCATGGGTCAGGCTGCACCTTCTCGACATCAATAGCCTGCAACCTCGCCAACGGCATGGGGCTGGAGGAATCCGTTCGGCAGGCCAAGAAGTTCACGGAGGCCGCAATTAGGGCCGGCCGATGGTCGGGCGCTGGCAACGGCCCTGTGGACCCGCTCGGCACGACACTGCGGGAAGCCGAGTCCCTGAGGATCTGCGAGGAGCTGTCCAGGGTCGTTGCCGAGCTGGAGGCCACACCGGGCTTCTACAGGTTGGTGCCCCAGGTTGGAATCAACATCGCGATGGCCCCATCGACGGCCTGCGCCGTTGAGGACGTCATTGGCCTCTCGGGCCGCATCATCAGGATCGGGGAGAGAGCCAGAGCGTGCGGGTGGCCGTGCCGGGGCGGATCAGCCCACATGGCAAGGATGGCTCTAGCCCTACGCCAGCTCACGGGGAACCTCGGGTGCTGCATGAACATAAAATATGCCGAGCCAATCCTCGCCGCCTGCAACGAGCTCGGCCTGTCCGTGGCGAAGTTCGAGAGGGAGCTGGAACCAGAAGGCGAGAAGACGATGGCTTGGGCGGTCAGGCACGTGTTGAGAAGCCTTCCCCGACCTCCCGACCTCCTCTACGACTTAGGCTCGGTTGGCAAGGAACCCATGATGAGGATTCTGGGATCAACGCCAACCGAGGTCGCACGGAAGGCGCAAATGATCGCGGGCGCTCTGAGATGAAAAAACCCGTCGTGCTAACTGCTCACGACTCGCAGAGGATTCTCGCACTCAGACGAGGGCGGTGGGAGGTTGGGCTCTCGTACGGAAAGCATATCATAGCGGTGGATGGGAAGACCGTGCAAATCGGTTCACAGCTCGTGCAGAGAAGCGAGCTCGAGCGCGCCAAGAGCGATAGCGTCCTGTACCGTGTGCGGAAAGGCAGGCTAGAGCCGCTGCAGATCTTCAACGGTCGCCTCTACAAGCTGGTGCCGACCCCGGGCTTCCCGGCTCTTGAGATCGACGGGATCAGGATGCACCGAACCCAAGGCATGCTGCCCGAGGAAGAGGCCGAGCTCAAGGTGCGGTGTTTGGGGCTTAGGCCCGGACAGAGGATGCTGGATATCTGCACCGGCCTTGGCTACACCGCCCAAGCCGCAGCAAGGAGGGGAGCCGCGGTGATCACCCTGGAAAGAAACGAGGCCGTCCTGAAGCTTGCAAGGGAGAACCCATGCAGCTTTGAATTCTTCCGCCTTGCAGCCCAAGGCAGGATACGGCCCGTCCTGTGCGATGCCGCGCGGTTCATCCGAGTCCTTCCCACGGGATGGTTCGACAGGATAATGCACGATCCTCCAACCTTCTCCCTTGCCGGGGAACTTTACTCGCTAACCTTCTACACCGAACTCAGACGCATAGTCGCGGATGACGGCCTCCTCCTGCACTACACTGGTCAGCCCGGATCCCGCTACAGAAGGCTTGACCTTCGGAGAGGCGTATCCAGAAGGCTGAGCCAAGCAGGCTTCCGCACCACGTGGATCGAGGAGGCAAGATCGGTTCTTGCGACGCCGGCGGGGACCACCGTGCCCACAAACCGGGGGGTGGAAGATGTCAAGGTCCGAGAAGATCACCGTGTGGGTTGAGGTAAAGGGTGGCCGGGGACCCCGGAGGTTCCGCGTTGGGCGTGGCTGCCAGGTCAGCGACCTGCTGAGAAGGATGGGCCTACTGAGCGAGGAGTTCATAGCAGTGAGAAGGGGAATGGTTGTGGCGGAGTTCGAGCCGCTGAAGGAGAACGATCGGATCAGCCTGATCAAAGTCTTCTCTGGGGGATGAGAGCGTGGCGATTCGCTGCGACTTCTGCACCAGCAAGGCGAGGTACCTGCAACGCCACTCCGGCGCCAAGTTCTGCGGCAGGTGCTTCACGAAGAGCCTCAGAAGGCGGGTGTGGAGAGACGTGGGCAGGAACAGGATGATCTCGGACAGCCGCTTTGCCATCTTCGCGGTATCGGGGGGCAAGGACAGCGTTGCATGCCTGGACATCGTGGCTCCGCTGGGCAGGGTGAGACGAACGCAGATGGCCGTGCTCACCGTCGATGAGGGAATACGCGGGTACAGGGAGGAAGGCATAAAGCGGGCAAGGAAGGCGGCAAGGGCAAGCGACCTTGAGTTCCACACCGCGTCATTCAAGCGGGAGTTCGGGGCGGACCTTGATTCGATCGTAGACCGGCTTGGCTCGCCCAAGCGGGCCTGCACGTACTGCGGCGTGCTCAGGCGCTGGATTCTGAACAGGCATGCGAGGGATCTTGGCGCGGACAGGCTGATCACCGGGCACAACCTAGACGATGAGGCGGAGTCCGCACTCCTGAACCTGATCCGCGGAGACCCGGCGAGGCTTGCGAGGTCAGGGCCCAACTACATCCTTTCCCACGAGAAGCTGGTGCCGAGGGTAAAGCCGTTGCGCGGCATCCCGGGGAAGGAGACGCTGCTCTACGACATCTTCAACCGCCTCGACGTCCATCTGGGGTCATGCCCCTATGCCGGGTTCGACTTCCGCAATCAGGTCAGAAGTTTCCTAAACCAAGTGGAGGAGGACCGGCCGACCAGCAAGAGCTCTTTCCTATCCACCGTGGACCGGCTGAGCGCCCAGTTCGCGCGTCTCTATGCCGGTGGGAGGCTCGTTGAGTGCTCCAGGTGCGGCGAGCCCACCGTCGGTGGCGAGTGTAAGGCCTGCCAGCTTCTACGATCCGTCGGCCTTCTTTGATCCGGCGCCAAGGTACCCCTTGCAGACGAGGTATATCTCGGAGCTTTCGCCCCTCGACGCCTCGGGCTTGGCCCGTTTCACCGAGCCGAACCACGCCTTCGCCTCCTCCTGCAGGGTATCGAGTTCCTCGCCCTGGAACACCTTGACAACCAAGGTCCCCCCCTTCTTCAGCAGGGACCTGCAAAGCGAAAGGGCCCTCCTTGCAAGGTCGACGGATAGGAGATGGTCCCTAGTCCATATCCCGGAGATCGTCGGCGAGGCATCTGACACGATCACATCGTACTGGCTTGAGACCGAGGCTATGAGCCGTTCCGTGGAAGCGTCCAAGATGTCACCCCGGATGAAGATGACGTTGTCAAAGCCCAGGCTCGAGGTCTCGGCGAGGTCCACCCCAACGACCAGCCCCTGCCTCCCAACGAGCTGTCTTGCCACCTGCGACCAGCCTCCCGGAGAGGAACCGATGTCCAGGACCCTGTCCCCCCTCCGGAATATGGCGTATCTCCGCTGGAGCTGAAGGAGCTTGTAGGACGCTCTCGACCTGTAGCCATCCGCCTTGGCCCTCCTGTAGAACTGATCCCGCCTTCTCTTCCGAATCCACTCCGACAAATCTTCCGCTAGCCTCCGACGCGAAGCTTTTCCGCGATCCGCCGATCCGCTACCGAAAGTATCCTCGCCGCCAAGAGAGCGGCATTGTCGCCCCTGTCGATGCCCACCGTCGCCACCGGGACGCCCTTCGGCATCTGGGCGATCGAGAGCAGCGCGTCGATTCCCCCGAGCTTGGCAGAGACGGGAACCCCGATGACCGGCTTGGTCGTCCTGCTCGCCACAAAGCCCGGCAGGTGAGCCGCAAGCCCGGCAATCCCTATGAAGACATCCGCATCGGTGGATGCGACTATCCGAGCGACCTTCTCCGGCTCCCGGTGCGCCGAGGCGACGTGGATCTCGTAATCCAGGCCCATCTCGTCAAGCACCTTGGTGGCGCCCTCGGCAACCTTCTCATCCGACTTGCTTCCTATCAATATGCAAATCCTAGCCAACTAACCCTCTCCTGTCATCCCGACGCCTTCTATGGTTATCGTGCAAGCCTCGCCCACCTCCCCCTCGACTTCTATCCGGCTGTCAAGAAAAAGTTTTACCACGTGCACGTTCGTCGTTGTGTGCATCGTAAGTTTGTATCCCCTTAGAACCGAGACGCCGCGGGCCAGCGCACAGTACGGGAGGATCTGATCAAGGAGGTGGGGATCAACTGGAGCGCGGCCCTCGACGTAGAGCCGCATCTCCTCGCCGGCCTCTCGACCAACTGCCTCCGCCGGCTTACCCCTCTCGCCAAGGGCGGATGCGCCCAACCGGCAGCCTGTCGTTGTTGACGCCCAGAGAGTGATCGCGCTGCCAGGGGAAGCGGACCGCTGCGCCGAAACCTCGATCTTCGGATCCGCCACCCCCCGAAGCGCCTCGGCCGCGGCGCGGGACTGACGAGCGGCCACGTGCTCCGGCAGATTCGATGCCCTCGAGACGCCCTCCACCGCCACAAGATCGCCGAATCGATCCATCTTCAGGGCTGAGAGGCATTGGCAGGGCCGGGACTGGAAAAGGACCCTGCCGCCGCCCTTCGGATAGTAGCCCGGGCTAATCATGGTGACGTCGCACGAGTACCCCATCATCCGCAACACAGGGATAGTGACGTTGCTGAGGTAATCGATGTTGGGTGCCCAAGGGACGTGAGTGCCCCCCGTCAGCGATAGCCTCACCTCCCGACCGGCGAAGGGCAGGGCGATCATGAGGCTTTGAAGCATGAGGCCGATGCTTCCTGCGGTTCCGGCATCCACCGACAGCTCGGCCAGGTTGGGCTTGCGCGGCACGAACTTGATCGAGGTGGATCCCAGAGCCAACCCCTCTGTGCGTGCGTTGCAGAGCCTTGCCAGGGCCTTAAGCCCGGTGAGGTGCTGGGGAGCAAGCCCGGGCCGGGGGCGGTTCTCCCTTATGTTGCTGATCGAGACGGGCCGTCCGGTGACGGCTGACAGACCGACGGCCACCCTGACTATGCTTCCCCCGCCCTCGCCGTAGCGGCCATCGATCAGGACAGGCTTGCTCTCCGAGCTCACGGAAGATATTTGAAAAGTTTGGGTTAAAACTGTGAGCGATGGCATGCCCGCCGAAAGGGTGGATCAAGCCGTAATCCTCGCGGCCGGGGAGGGAACGAGGCTTAGGCCCCTGACCTATTCCCGCCCCAAGGTCCTGATACCGGTGGCAAACCGCGCCTTTCTGGGCCACCAGCTCGACCTCTTGATGGATATCGGGATAAGGAGGGCCGCCATCGTCGCCGGGTACAGGAAGGACGTGCTTGAGGACTGGCTGGTCCACAACGCGCCGAATGGAATGGAGCTGATCATATGTCACCAGAAGGAGCCGAGAGGAACGGCGGATGCCATCCGCGCGGCCAAGGACGCTGTGTCCGGCCCCTTCATCGCGTTGAACGGGGACGTCCTGCTCGACGGTGCGAGCCTGCAAAAGATGGCCTCTTCACCAGGCATGAGCGTTGCGGCCAAGCGCGTGCCGAACCCCTGGGAGTACGGCGTCTTCTTGACCAGGAGAGGATTCGTGATTAAGGTGGCGGAGAAGGTGGAGAACCCGCCGTCGGACCTTGCAAACGTCGGCGTCTATGTTTTTCATGCGGACGTCTTCGACTGGATCGACAGGACCCCGCCCAACCCGAAGAGAAAAGAGATCGAGATCACGGACACCCTTCAGTCCATGATCGACGCTGGGATGCGTGTGCGTTGCCATCGCGTGAGGGAGTGGCACGAGCTTGGAAAGCCATGGGATGTCATCGGCCTAAACGAGTTGTTCCTTCGCCGAAACGTGGGGCGAACCTTCAGGGGGACCCAACTCAGCTCAGCCGTGCGAATCGGGGAGGGCAGCTTGGTGGCGGGCCGCGCAAGGATCATCGGGCCAAGCATCATCGGCAGGGAGTGCTCAATAGCAGGGCGGGCGGTCGTCGGACCGTACTGCTCGGTTGGGGACGGATCAAAGATCAAGGGGGCAAGGGTTGAGGGATGCGTTCTCATGGAAGGATGCCGGATCGAACAGGGGGCGACGGTCGGCTATTCCGTCCTTGGTCCGAACAGCGTCGTTGGTGCTGGGGCGACTCTGGCTGACCGCGATGCGCGCGCTCGCGGCGTTCGCGTTAGGATAAAGGACAGGTGGCTCGACTCCGGCCGGAAAAGATTGGGAGCCGTACTGGGCGACGGCGTGGTCATTGGGGAAGGCGCCTTCGTTAGCGCGGGGATGATGCTTGATCCGAACACGGTCATCGCGCCTAGATCGAAAATCCTCCAGTAGCCGGCCGCGGCTTTCGGTCAGGCCAGGCGGCCGTGGAATCCTACCATAAGATCCGGAAAGATTTTTATCGATCTTGACCGGCCACGAAGTACAGGGGCCATGGTGTAGTCCGGTAAGGATTTGACCCGGAATCATAGTGGGCTCCAGTCAAAGACTCCGGAGCGGCGAGGCAACTGCCGATGAGCGACGGAGGGTAAGAAGAAACCCACCGACCAGGGTTCGAAATCCCGTCATCAAGACGGAACGGAAATCCCTGTGGCCCCACATTTTTCTTCGAATGCCCTGTTGGTCAGGCATGGATATGGTTGGTTGGTCTATCGGGCCAACGGATTGGTTGTTACTGCCGCCGCAGCCCCGGAACCGCACAATAACCTTTATAAGGCAATTGGCTTCCTCTGGGAAAGGTCTCTCCGGGTAGGAGTTCTCATGGCCCGAAAAGGCGGACCGTTCTTCCTTGGAGGAATAGGGCTGATGTGCATCGGCGCCGTGCTAGGCATGGGCACGATGTTTAACCCAACCGCCGCGGCCGACGTCGGGCTGCTCCTGATGTTCCTATTGCTCTTCGGAGGACTGATCCTTTGCATAATCGGGCTGAGAAAGAGGATTTCCTGAGGAGGTCTATGATTGGCTGAAGCACCACCAGAGGAGAAGAAGGAACCGGGAAAGGAGGAGGCCGTAAGGTACGTGGAGTCCCCGACTAGGAGAAAGATACGTCTCGGAATCCTCGTCGTGGCGATAATACTGCTGTTGATCGCGGCGTGGGGCATATTCACGAAGACCAACTGGATCTCGAGATGGCTGAACCAACCTCCGCTCGAGGGCCACATGATTTGGGTCAAGGAATACCCTGACGAGTACAAGCCGATCGGCAATCGGAGCGAGTGGACGTCGTACCAGGTGAAGAAGGAAGACATCGAGCTGGTCTTCAAGCCCAAGAAGGGAACAGCGAAAGGGGTGTCCATACTGCTAGAGCTGGGCGAGGTTGACTTCACGGAGGCCAACGAGACATGGACCGAACGGGAGGGCCGATTCCAGTGGAGGTTCACCACGCTCAAGGGCGAGAGGGCGATAAGGGTGACCATAATGTGTCCCCAGCTGCCGACAGGCGTGAACGAGAGCACCTACGACATAAGACTCTACTACGCCTACACGAACGAGAATCCCGTATCCCTCGAGAACCGGACCCTGACGGTGAAGCTGCTTGACTAAAAGGCAGGCTTCACCTCCCTTTTCTTTCTCGGATAGGACCGACGCACAGCTCCTCAGCGTCCCCCCATGGACCGATCAAGGCTTAAACTCGTATACTATGACCTGGCCCCGCGAACTCTGGAAAACCTGCCGGAACTCGAAATGCTCCAGGGCAAGGGGCTGCGAGAGCGCCACCCGCGAAGCAAGCCGAAACAGCAGGCATTTCGATCCCTTGTCGTAGATGACCGGCTTACCGTCCTGCCCGGTCCCCATGTAGTCCGCGATCCTCTGCTCGGCTATCACGGCCATCGCGGTCCACTTGGCCCCGGGGTAGAAGTCGTCCGTCACATCCACCACCACGTATCTCACGTTGAACTCCTTGCAGAACTGGTATGCCTCCTTCTCCGTCGTCATGAACGCCCTTGCCAGCCTCCTTATCTGGCTGCTGTTGGTCGTGGCACCGTCGGCGATGGTCGGACGTCCGGCGTAGGTCTGTATCCAGTAGCCATAGTCCCACCAAGACATGATCACATCGTCCGGCTCCGAGTTCTCCTCTATCCAGTCCAGCGCCTGGAACCAGTCCTCCCGCAGGCCCAGGGGGTAAGCCTTCGCGGACTTGTATGAAGTGGACATCGTGAAGACGAGCAGGATCACGAAGAACCCGGCCATCGCCACCTGAAGGTAGTTGACGCCGGCTCTAGCCGCCTCCGGCTCGGCCCTGCCTTCCATAGCCCGCTGCCTCCTTTTCCTCTCCTTGCGTTTCCTTGACCGAGAATCCGACGCCCGCCGCGCCGTCTGATCCCGCATGTGAAGCGACGCCATGTCAAGGGCCGTGCCGAAGAAGAGGCCCGACTGGACCCCGACAAAGACGGAGAATAGGATGTTCAGCCTTATCATATTCTTGAAGAAGTAGGCGGAAAGCAGGGCAAAGAGGATCATCATCACCTCCTCATTCTTGGGGCGATCTGCCGGCGGACAGAGGAACCAGAGACCAGCCATCGCAAGAAGGACAATCGCGTAACACACGAGAGCCGGGTAGGGATCCAGCGCGAGGAATAGCAGGAAGCAGGTGAAGACCAGCATCGACAGGACGACGAGATTGCTATCCTCCCGCTTCAGGAAGGGCAAGACCATGCCCAGGGGAACCACGAATAGGAACCAGCCATAGGAGCTCATGGCCGGCCAGTCCATCTTTCCTCCCACGAAGCTCAGCCGCATTGCGGCATGCTCGGCAACCGTCTGCGAGACGTCGCCCGCAGGCGGGGTTCTAAGTGGGTTGATCACGACCTCGAGCCGTCCGACGGGCAAGCCGCTGATGGTGGCGAGCATAAGCAGGAAAACGACGGCCGCCAGGCCGGCCGTGGCGAGCGGTAGCCTCTCAGCATCGACGTGCTTCTTCAGCGCGAACTCGTATGCAAGCGCCGTGATCATAACGACAACGACAACGGAGAACTCGAAGGTCTTGAAGAAGTATGAACTTAGGTTGGGCCAGAAGAAGGTCGAGGCAAGGGCCATCCCGTCGGTCACCAGGAAGGCGATGAGCAGCCTGCGACCCATCCTGCCGACGAGGAGGGCAAAGAACACCAGGACCGGAAAGCCGTCCAAGAGGAACCTGAACCCCGACCAGGTACCCGTTAGCAGAACAAGGCTAGTGCCCGACGCAACCGAATAGGCCAGCGTGTCGCGCAGCGTTTCCGACCTCATGCTCTTTACGAAGAAGTACATGCATAGGACGAGCAGCGGGATGCCGACCTGCTCGTGACGGTAGAATCCGGCTATCGTCCTTGAAAGATAGCCGTTCGAAAGCACCAACACCCCGGCCGAAACGAGCCCGGACTTCCAATCCCTCAGCAGCCTGACCAGGAGGAACATGGGCACGACGGCCAAGGGCGCGAAGAAGGCAGGGAAGATCACGCAGAAATCGTAAAGCGAAAGCCTCATCCCCAGCGAGCGGCCGATGGAGAAGAGGAAAGCGGTCAGGTAGTACCGAAAATTTGGAAGGGTCCTCTCCCAGTTCTGCCCCCACGGATACCAGGCCAGGGTATCGTTTCGCGGGAGGTGTCCGTGCTCAAGCACGTACTCGGTCACCCGCACGTGCAGGACAGGGTCGTCTGCTGTCACATACACGCCCCAGGTCGGAAGGGGCGCCAGTCGAAGGTAGGCGCCCGCTGCGTAGAGCAGAACGAGGGCGCCGACCTGCAACATGAGCAGACGCCTCTTCCTGAAAAAGTCCGTCAACATGCTCGCTCCAACCTTGAAACTCGCGCGCGAGGGAAAACGGCCGGGCTTATTACTTGTACCCCTGCAGCCTGCAGCAGAGCGCTCTTCCCCCCGGCCAAGCCGCTTGGGATATATATTTCAAACTTTGGCCGCTGGGGCTAGCTTCGAGGTGAACGGACGAGTTCGCTTCGCCTGCCATCCGATCTGGCACAGAACTGGCCGACCATAGCGATCCTGTTGATCCTCTTCCTCGCCATGAGCGTCAGGATGGTGCCAACTAGGTTCGGCACCATCATGGATCCGGATGCCTACTTCATGTTCCGAATGGCAGAAAACATCGTGGAGAAAGGCTACTACCCCGTTTGGGACAACATGGGCTGGCAGCCCAACGGAAGATCCCTTGACTTGGAGATGCCCCTGCTGCCGTTTGCAATCGCGTACACCTACTCGTTCCTGCGCCTCGCGGGATCCAGGATCACGCTCGAGTCGTGGACCGTGCTGTTTCCTGCGATCGTCGGGTCGTTCGTCGTCATACCCGTCTACTTCATCGGCAAGACTTTGAGGAACGTCAGGACCGGCCTCATCTCGGCCCTCTTGATAGCCACCATCCCAGAGTTCTTGAACAGAACTATGGGCGGAGTTGCAGACAAGGAATGTCTTGCATTCCCCCTCATGCTGGCGGGCTTCGCCCTCGCGGTAAGGCTGCTTGGAGGGCCGGCCCTGATGACGGCGACGCTTGAGGGTCTATGTGCCGGGCTCTTCTTCGGACTGGTGGCTCTGACCTGGGGCGGATACACGTACCTTCTGCTGTTCCTTTCCCTGTTCTATGCCGTGGTCATCGTTCTTGAGCTCCTAGGGGTCTTGAGGCTTTCGGATTCGACCGCCGTCGGGCTGATCGCGATGAGCCTATCCATGCTTGGGATCTCGGCGAGCATACCCAACTGGCGGCTCAGCAACCCGTTCGTGCTGATCCATATCCTCTCGGTAGTTGCGCTTGCCGGCTACCAGGCCTTGGTCAAGGAGGCAGTTCGGATGCATCTCCTCACTAGGAGGACGGCGATCATCGTATTCGTGCTCCTTGGCCTCGGCGCGGGCCTCTTCCCCGTCTATGGGCCGGCCCTGGGACTTGTACAATTCAAGGTGGCCCAGAAGTTCCTCATCCTCATGAACGCCTTCAAGAGCCCCCAAGTCGGCATGCACATCACCGTCCAAGAGTATGCAAAGCCGACGCTCGGCGACTGGCTTTCAAGGTACAGTTTCTACCCCTTCCTCGCCATCATCGGGGTTGGTTTCTCCCTGTACAGGAGGCGCCTGGAGGACGTCTTCCTCGTGCTCTGGGCAGGCTCAGGGTTCTACGCGGGCCTGTCTGCAATAAGGAGCACCATGCTCCTGACCCCAGCCCTCTGCGTCCTCAGCGCGATCGCGATCTGGGAGTTCATGGAAATGGCCTCAAGGCAGCGATCTCTGAGCATCCTCGCCCAATCCAGATCTCGGAACGTGAAGCAGGAGGTCCGGAAGGAGCTCAGGCTAGCAAGGATCGGAGGCCCGCTCGCTGCGCTCTCGCTTCTGCTCTTGCTCACGCCCTCGATTCTCACCGGGTTGGAACTCGTCCAAGGGAGGGGGATCCACATGGGCCAGGGCTGGTACGACGCGCTCATCTGGCTCAACAGGGAAACCCCACAGGACTCTATACTGCTCTCATGGTGGGACTACGGGCACTGGATCACCTCCGTCGCGAAGAGGAGATGCGTCACCGACGGGGCGACCACCGACTTCCAGGCGATACAGAGCACCGCGCTAGCGTACCTGTCCCCCGAGGATGTCGCGATAGACATCTTCCGAAGATATCAGGTGGAGTACGTGATCGTGCCGGAGCATGACTTCTGGCTGGTCGGCGCCTTTGCCCAGATAGTGGGCAACATCACCGACTACCCCGACGGCTACTACAAGCTGAACGTGAACGCCACAGGGATATCATGGTCCGATCTGACCCCAAAAGGCCGGAACACGACGATCTACAAGCTCTTGTTCATCCAACCGGACCCCGAGAAGAAGAACTTCGAGCTGATACACCAGTCGTATTCCTCGGGTGCCTACGGCGACACGAACGTCAAAATCTACAAGGTGAACTATGGACACAGCCCGTAGGACATGTGCCTTCGCGCTCCCGGCGGAAACAAGAAGGATCCTCTAGTTCCTTTTTCTGAAAAGCCATTGTGAATCAAAGGCCGATCCGTTCTTGCCATCCTCCGAGCGGGCGGGTGTGCCGCAGCGCCGGAACAAAGACCTCAACTGATCTGCGTAGAAGCGCAGGACTCCTGACAGCCTCAGCCGGAAGAGGGCACTCCGGTAGGGGCGGATTAGCTCGCGTATGAACGCCAATTGGATCGCCACAACCATGAGAATGAAGGCAACCATGAAGGCAAGGACGATCGCCATCGCTGCGTCAGGTTCGACCGGCAGGAGGCGGGCAAGTGCGTTTATGTTTGGCCTATCGCCAAAGTGGCTCGCAAACGAGTTCGCCAGCCCGTAGATCAGGTACAGGTCGCCAAGCTTCTGGTTCGCAGCCACGAAGACCGCAAGAAACGGCAAGAAGACCAGAACATAGAAACTGACCGATTTCCGTGAAAGCGTCATGAACAGGAGGTAGGCCAGCAAGACGATGGATATGGCCGTCAGTCCGGAGCTCTCGTAACCTCGTCTCCCGATAGTGACCGCGAAGTACACCAACGCGAAAGCTACAACCAGGAGCACGTAGGGCAATGGGCCCGCACTCAGAGAGAACGTCTCCAGGATGGCAAAGGGGTTGTTACCTATCGCGCCGTACCCGAACTCCTCAAGCACCGGCTTGAAATCAACACCGAGGAGGAGGAAGGGCATGTACAGAGCAAGTATTGCTGCACCCGATCTGACGATCAGCTTGCGCTTAAGCTCCGCGTCATAGAACAGAGTCAAGACCGCGAAGAGCCCTATGCAGACCAGAAGATAGCTAAGAACGAATGCCCCTGCCATCACTAGCGGAACCGCGACTAGAAGCCTGTCGGGACGGCGCTCCCAGGCAAGGTACGCATACACGACCAGGAGCAGCAGGAAGGCCGTGACGACCTCCTGCTGGTTCCAGTATATCGTGACGTAGAAGGAGGCTGGACAAAGGATATAGAGCATCACCGATGTCTTGGGAAGGTCTTCTGGAATTGAGCTCGGCGGGAGGTTCTCGGCGATCTTGCTAGCCAAGCTCCAGACGCCAAGCCCGACCATGATATCGAACGCCATGAAGAATGCCACTATCGAGTAAGGATTGTTTGCAAGCGCCACGGGGATGGCGAGGAGGAAGGGGAAATACTGATTGTAGTGGGTCGGGAAACCGATGTTCGGCATCTTGCCCTCCAGCACAGACCTGCCCTGGAGGTAGAAGACGTCGGTAAGGTCCCAGGTGACCCTACCGTAGCCCAGGTACATCGCGAAGAATCCAAAGCGAGTAGCGAGGAGGATTATGATCCAAACCACGACGAAGCGCCTGTGTACGAGCCGCCTCATGGCCGGCCTCTTCATGTAGAGCAGCAAGACCAACGAAACGGCAATAGGCACAAGTATCACGAACGTAGAGCGCGAAAGAGATTCGTAGATCACCCCTATGGAGAATAAGCCCATGAGCACATAGCCGAGGCGTTCGACCGGACTCCTCAACTTCGCCTCCTCTTCCGCTTGGTCTCGTCGTTGGGTTCTTAAATAGGCGCCGGGGCTCGCATGCTATGCGCACGGCGGGCGTGGAAGCCGCAGCCTCGACCACAACTCCCGTCGCCCCGGCAGAGCTGCTCCATTCACTAGGATGGCCGGCTTGGGGTCTTGCTTGAGAGCCCAGCGGATGGCTTTGTACTCCGCGTGTCGAGTGTGTTTGGCTGCCGCGAAGGGTCGAGCCGGAACCGACTCGTGGTCCTGGGCCCGAGATCGAGGTGCGAGCCTAGGTAGATCTCTCGATCCGTACTCAGGCCTAGGCAGATCATCCAAGACCGGGTAGAGCAATCGCGCACCGTTGGCCCCATTAAGTACGCGCAACGAACTCGGAGCGGAGCGACCAAGGAGAAGTTGGACGCGGGGCGACTTCAATTGAAAGGCAGCAGATCGTAGTTGCCGTTCTGTTCGTCTTCGCTGTGCCGGCGGCCTGCCATCTGCTCTTCTCCCACCTTCGCTTCAACCCGACGGACGACGGCTGGATACTGGCCAGAAGCAAAAGGGTGCTCGTTGGCAGGTGCCCCATCGGGACTTCATAGCGATTCGACCTGCCGGTTTGCACATATTGCACGCGCCCCTGCCTCTTCTCTTGAAACCGAGTCTTGTGGATATCGCGATACGTCGCTTGGTTGCAACTGGCCTGCATCGCTGTTGGGTGGGTTGTGATACTCGATGGCTCTCTGCAAAGGCGACTTTTGCCTGTTGAGTGGTTTGTCTTTGCTTTGATTGCCTTCTGCTTCTCGGCCCATATCTTCCCGGTCATGCCCCGGCACACGATAGATTCGTTGTTCTTCGGCTCCCTCGGAATGATGTTGGTGCAAAAGAAGTCGGAGATCGGGCGGCTTGCGGGATACGCACTGGCCGAGATGACGCCGCTTTTTAGGCAAAACTTCGCCTTCCATGTCCCGGGGACCCTGATAGTGATGGGCGCTTGGCGTCGGAAGCTCGCCTGGGTATTCGCCTGCCTTCCAACCGCCTCATACCTTGCCTTTCTTGCAATGAACGGAGCGCTGGGCGATGCCATCGTGCAACTGACGAGCTACGGGTTTTTGGATGTGGTGCGCAGGGGATTTGCCGTCTACGTCCTAAATGCAGGTCTCCCATTGGGGCTCCTCCTCGGCTACTATGGGGCGTCCTTGCAGAGAACAGAAACCTCGTCCCTCGCGGACCCGCGGCTGCGTGCACGCGCGATTGGGAAGTTCATCTTCATCCTGATTCCGACCATTGCGATCCTCTCCCTTGCCTTTGGCGGCATGCACTTCACTCGCGAACCTTCGTATGCTCTCTTCGGAGCCGTTGCTGGGGTAACGCTGTTCTCCGTATCTGGGAAAGGCCAGGCCACCACGCATCTCCGCTCCGAGATCCTTGCCATTCTTCTCGCATGTACGGCTTCTCTCTCGACCGGCTACAACACACCTGCTCTTGCATCCGGACCTCTGGTCCTCTTCCTAGTCGCGCGACCGGCCAAGACGTTCGGGTTACCCGGCTGGAAGGCGCCCCCTTTGCCGGCCTTTCGGGTGGATGGCACAAGATTTCCACCAGCACCCTCACTATGTTGCGATCGAGCATGCTGGTAACGATCCTGCTTCTCGCGACGCTAATCAGCTTTGGGACGGGAAGAACGGAGTACATCTACGACGAGAGGCCGGCCCGCTATCTGACATAGGACCTCGGAAGCGTGCTTGCAGGAGGGGCTAACATCAGGACTGACAACAATACCTATGCCGCATTGAGCGACTTCCAGCTTGCGAGGAAGATGGCTCAGTCCATAGGCCAAGTCTATAGCGTCATACCAGATCTCTCCGCAACTTGGGTGAAGAGCCGAACCCATTGTCAATGGA
>Ga0209102_1000601_pt1 | contig 23163 bp, 23 predicted proteins | sample ConPoolayeHmetaG_FD_185483 | JGI IMG/M metagenome (GOLD analysis project Ga0209102, IMG submission 185483) | Hot spring microbial mat communities from California, USA to study Microbial Dark Matter (Phase II) - Cone Pool mat layer H metaG... ...
CCTTCCTTTGCCAGCTTATCGCGGCAGCGCTTACAGATCGGTGCCAGAGGCTGGTCATTTATCTCGCAGCCCTTAACGATGGGTATCTCCTCGTCGAGCAAGTTTACCATAAGCCTCATAATGCGCGACTTTGCCTGCCCGCGCTCGCCGAGGAAGATGATGTCCTGACCGGAGATTATGGCATTTTCCACCTGGGGGATGACGGTATCGTCGTAGCCAATTATCCCCGGGAACACGGTCTTTTCCTCCCTTATCATTGCGATGAGGTTACGCCTCATCTCCTCCCTAACACTCAGCGGCTGGTACCCCGAGGCTTTAAGCTCACCGAGCGTTTTTGGTCTATTGTGTTTTGGCATAATATTCCTCTATCCCTGTCTTATTGCTGGGTTACCCCACATTTTACCAATTGGGGGTGCGGATAGCAAAAATTGAAAATTTTGTTGCGATTATCACTTTTGTACTATTGACAATTCGAGACAGAATGGTTTATTGTATTGGCAATGCTAAACAAGGAGGTGGGTAGATGCAAGCCTACTGCATGAAGTGCCGCACTAAGAGGGAGATGAAGGACGCCCGAAACATCCGAATGAAGAACGGCAAGCCAGCTACCCAGGGCGTTTGCCCGGTATGCGGCACCAAAATGTTCCGCATCGGCAAGGGATAATCCCAGGCTCTGAACCCCCACCAAAAGGCTGGGCGTTCTTGGAGAGCGCCCAGCTTTTTGATTAGATTTTTGACCGCTATGGTTGAACGAATTAAGGCTGTAGGACTGCTTTCCAGCGGTATAGACTCAACGCTGGCGATAAAACTGGTGAAGGAGCAAGGTATAGAGGTGGTGGCGGTAAACCTCGTGCTCCCTTTTGCAGACGACAGGGAGGACTATGTGGCTCGTCTAGCCCGCCAGCTCGATGTACCGCTTATCAGAATAGAGGCTGGTGAAGACTACATCGAGCTGGTGAGACACCCCAGGCATGGCTACGGCAGCGGCATGAACCCGTGCATTGACTGCCGCATTTACATGCTCAAGCGGGCGTGGGAGCTGGGGCGGGGGATCGGTGCCAGGTTTTTAATCACCGGCGATGTCCTGGGTGAAAGACCGATGACCCAGCACCGTGCGGCGCTGGAGCTCGAGGAAAGAGAGTCCGGGCTTCAGGGGCTTGTCCTGCGACCGCTTTCAGCAAAACTGCTTCCTGAGACTGTGCCGGAGAGGGAAGGCTGGGTGGACAGGGAGCGTTTGCTGGCGCTCAAGGGCAGGAGGCGCACGCCACAGCTCGAGCTGGCACGGAGGTTTGGCATCGAAGGTTACCGCACCCCTAGCGGCGGCTGTCTGCTCACCAACAAGGAGTTCTCGGCGCGGTTAAAGTCGCTGTTCCACATGCAGGAAATGGTCTCTACCCGGGATATCCAGTTACTCAAAATCGGCAGGCACTTCTTTCATCAAGGTGCTCACATCATAGTGGGCAGGAACGAGCGTGAAAACAGGCTACTCCTTGAACTGAAGCGACCTGAGGACTATGTGCTGGAGGCGTCGGGCTATCCCGGACCGGTGACACTTCTGCGGGGCAGTAAAGTGCCGGAAGCGGTGGAATTTGCCGCCAGCCTTACAGCGCGCTATTCTGATGCTCCTTCCGGGGAAGTGACTGTGGAATGCCGCAGCGACGGCAAAACGCAGACCATCATTGCTTCTAAGGCGGTTCCCTGACTTATCTCTCTACGGCAAAGTCGTCTTCGCTCATCAGCCTGATGCCGTGCCTCCCCAGCAGCGCCGCGGTGACGCCCTTCCCCGGTACCCGTCTTCCCGAGAATGAGCCATCGTATATCCAGTTACAGCTACAAGAGGGGCTGCCGGACTTACCGATGAACTCGGTGATGCCTAAGAGGCGGGCGATGCGCAAAGTTTCCTCGGCGCCCCTGATGAACTGGGCGGTCACATCCGCGCCTTCCCTGTTCACCACCCTTGCCTTACCGTCCAGCACAGCTTGCCCATCCCCGCCCTGTATTTCCTGTGGACTCCTTGGCGTGGGCAGCCCGCCGACCTGCTCGGGGCATACCGGCAGCAGAAGTCCTTCTCCCGCCAGTGCCAGCACTTTATGGTCGAGGTAACTCTCGTCGCCCTTCCAGTTACACCTTATTCCCAGCAGACAGGCGCTGATAAGCTTCACGGTTCCTGTTGAGCATAGACTTTAATGTACCTGCAGGAGTTTTGTCAAACTTTCGGGGACGTCTTTCTTAATCCAGCTTTTCCAGGGGGATGGAGACTGGGGCTCACCTGCCTTGTGATAGACTCTTTACCTCTTCACCGAACAGACCCACAGGGATAAGCCCAGGATGGCGATAACGGAGATAGTTCTAAGGTGCAACAGTTACCGGCGGGTAGGTGGACCGTTTCCCCGTAAAGAAAAGCCTCAATAGGATGATACAGTACTGGGTATTGACAGCAACGGGGCTGTGTAGTATATTGATTGCATCAGGAGTGAAGGGCTGTGTACAGGGCGGTGCTGTTTCAACTCTTGTCTGTTAGTTGTCTGGCTGTATCGTGTATCTCTCCCCAAACAGAGCCGTCTGTCCCTCAGGTGCCTCCAATAGCGAAGCAATATTCCGAGAGCGCTCAGCCCGTTGAGGCTAAGGTTGGTGACGAGTTTACCATATTTCTTGATGCCAATCCCAGCACGGGCTACACCTGGGAGGCTGACTTTGATAGCGAACTACTTCAGTTGGTGGCAAGCGAGTTCAGGCAGGGGGCAGCGCCACGGGGGATGGTGGGAGTAGGCGGCGAGCAGAGGTTTACCTTCCGCGGACTTAAAGCAGGAACCACCGACGTGACCTTCACCTACAAAAGACCTTGGGAGCAGGAGGTCGCCAAGCGAATCGTGTTCACCGTCTGTATCAAGGAATAGCTGTTCGGAATGGCGTTTGACGGGGCTCTTTACATCCGACAATAGAGTGGTAAAGAAGCCACGGGAAGGAGGTGCAGTATAGAAGAAAAGGAATCACAAACACAGGGAAGGTTTCAGCTAGTAATGGCACATAAGCCATAGAAGGGAGGCACAGTGAAGAAACGATTAATCGCTCTAGTGAGCACAGTGGTTGTCGTTGCTTCTATTGCTGGTGGGGTCTACTTCGGCAGACCGATGGTGTCAGCCGAAGAGCCCCCTAGACCTCAAATGGCACCCGAGGTCAATCTGGCTGGTGGCGTGCCGCCGGTAATAAACGGGCATGGGACAGGGTTCGTTCCGCCCCCGGTCGACCTATCTCACCTCCGCGGTGAATTATTGCAGGGGGTGAAGGCGTTTGAAGAGAGGTTGCAGGCGGAGGGAGTGTCGGCACCTCCCAGGCGGTTTGACTGGCGGGAACGCGGCATGGTGTCATCAGTGAAGAACCAGGGGGCGTGCGGCTCCTGCTATGCCTTCGCTGCCATAGCTAACTTCGAGTCGAGACTACGGGTTCTGGGGCTCTCCAGCGAAGACTTTTCCGAGAACAATGTCAAGGAGTGCAACTGGTACCACACCAGTTGTGGCGGCGGAAATTACGGAGTGGTCGTCGATTTCTTAACCAAGAACGACCTGGGTGCGGTGTGGGAATCGAATGACCCTTATTTGGCTACGTACGTGAACTGTACTTCTCGCCGCGGTATCGGTTTTGTGCCCGGAGACTGGAACATGATTTGTGGCGATGTGGTACCGAGCACCGATGTGCTCAAAAGTTACGTTTATGCTTATGGACCGGTCTACACCACTATGTACGCCTCTTTTCCTGGTTTCGATACCTATGACGGCTCCTACACTCTTTACTACACCGGGACTGAACGCCCCAACCATGCCGTGTTGATTGTGGGCTGGGACGACGACCTGACACACGCCGGCGGTATGGGTGGTTGGATATGCAAGAATAGCTGGGGGACGAACTGGGGTGGCACCTGTGGGTACGGTTCGGAGAGGGGCTATTTCACCATCGCCTACGGCTCCGCTAGCATTGGTATGTACTCCTCCTTCGTCAGAGAAATCGACGATGTCAGGGGATATGGTTTCCCCGGCAAATACATAGTGTTTTCGTACCCTGATGAGGGTGGGTGGAACAGGTCATGGGGGTTTGGAACGACGACTGCCTGGGGGCTGGTAAAGTTCGGGACAGGTGGTTTTTCGAATTTCAAGGCCTACAAGGTCGAATTCTGGACGACCGATGTCACCACCGATGTCGATGTGTATCTGTACGACGATTTTGACGGCAGCAAGGTAAGCGGTCTTCTGGCTTCGAAGCTGGACAACAGATTCAATGAAGCCGGTTACCACTCGGTGTGGCTGGACTCGCCTGTCAATTTGCCCGATGACAACGATGTCGTCGTGGTGGTGAAGTTCACCAATAGGAGCTGGATCTATCCTGTAGCGACGGACTGCCGCGGAATAAATGAGACTCAAGTCACATACCTTAGCCCAGACGGCAGTGCGGGCTCGTGGATTGATATGGGGCAAGCTTACAGGAACAGTGTAGCCATTCGTCTGCGCATTTCGGAGGACCCGCCACCACCCCCTGAGACGCCGCCGCCTGTTTGTGGCGACAGGATAGGCGTCTTCCGACCCAGTGGGCGATACTGGTACCTCGATGTAAATGGGGATGGCAGCGGGCTTGGTGACCCGTTCTTGGGTCCCTTCAGTCAGCCGGCAACTGACATTCAGATTGTGGGTGACTGGAACGGAGATGGTTATGACGAGATAGGCTTGTGGCGGACTAGCGACCGCAAGTGGTACCTGGACTACAATGGCAACGGTCTCTGGGACGGAGAGCCCACGGACAAGGTGCTGGGTCCTTTCGGTCAGCCAGCAACCGACAAGCCTTTGGTGGGCAACTGGAACGGTGCCGGTGGTGACGAGGTAGGTGTGTGGCGGACTAGCGACCGCAAGTGGTACCTGGACTACAATGGCAACGGTGTCTGGGACGGGGAGCCCACAGACAGGGTCCTGGGTCCTTTCGGTCAGCCAGCAACTGACAAGCCTGTGGTCGGTGACTGGAACTGTGACGGGCGTGACGAGACAGGCGTGTGGCGGACTAGCGATTGCAAGTGGTACCTGGACTACAATGGCAACGGTGTCTGGGACGACGGGTTCACAGACAGGGTGCGTGGACCATACGGTTTTGACACCGATGTCCCCATTGTCGGCAATTGGCGCCGCTGAAATAGGTTATCTGTCGAGGATCCTGTCAAGCTGCTGACTGGCTGGGGCTCCGCCCCAGCCAGTTATTCTATGGTCACGTGCGGGCGCACGCCACCGGATCCGTTGCCGGGTCAGCAAGGGGTTGACTTTTCCCTGGTGCTAGGCTACAATTGCACTCAAATTGGAGTGCGATGCCAGACAGGGTGACCATAAAAATACCCCGGGAGCTTTACCGCAAGCTGGAGAAGATGATAGAAGGGACTGGCTTTTCCAGTGTCACCGAGTTTATCGTATTTGTCATGCGGACTCTGGCGATGGGCGGTCCGATAGGAGAGCCGGACAGGCTCACTGCGGAGGAGGTGAGGGCTATCAGGGAAAGGCTGAAAAGGCTAGGGTACCTCAAGGAGGAAGGACGAGGAGCGGGAAATTAAGAGACGGCTGGAAGAGTTAGGTTACTTGGGTTGGAGCTATTTATGCTGAGACTTGGCGGATATCCGACATGGAGGAGTGTTAGGTGCAGGGAGTGACGGCGCTGGCGGTTTTCCTGGTTATCGGCTTCTTTGCCCAGTTCATCGACGGCATGGCGGGCATGGGGTACGGGGCTTTTTCGGCGACATTCCTTATCGGCATAGGGGTTATGCCGGCACTTGCCAGTGCCTCCATACACACTGCGGAGATATTCACCACTTTAGTTTCGGGCGCTTCCCACTGGGGGTTCGGCAATGTGAAGAAGGACTGGCTGATATTGTTGGCTGCTCCGGGGGCGGTGGGTGGGGCGATGGGTGCCTATTTCCTTACTTCAGTGCCGGGCAATGTCATAAAACCGTTTATCGCTGCTTTCCTCCTCGTTTTGGGCATTATTGTGTTGTTCAGGTTTACCCGCCGCAAAGAAGAGGCAACTGACCCCGCTCCCGCGCCAGCCGTAGTTGGGGCACTTACCTCCAGGACTTCCCGGTACAGGATCGGTGCTCTGGGGTTTGTGGCGGCGTTTTTTGATGCCGTTGGTGGTGGGGGTTGGGGACCCATTATCACCCCGGGGTTGATACTGGGCGAGAACACTGAGCCAAGGAAAGCTATCGGCACAGTGAATATGGCGGAATTTTTTGTCACCGTGGTCATAGCCGGTACCTTTTTCGGCGCATTGGGCAGGGAGCAGTATGATTGGAAAATGGTCGGCATGCTGCTTTTGGGTGGCGTTATAGCGGCGCCGCTGGCTGCTTATCTGTGCAACCGATTACCAGCGCGGATGTTGGGCATAGTAGTTGGCGTGGTGCTCATCATCTACAACCTGAGGACGCTGTTGACGACGACATTTTAAGGGGGTTAATCCGATGGAGCTGAAGGACCTGGAGAACAGGAGCATCTACATCATCAGAGAGGCTTTTGCCGAGTTCAAGAAGCCGGCGGTACTGTGGAGCACGGGCAAGGACAGCACAGCTACTTTGTGGTTATGCCGCAAAGCCTTCTTCGGCAGGGTCCCATTTCCGGTGATCCACATTGATACTGGCTACAAGTTCAAGCAGATGTATGAGTTCAGGGACAACCTTGCCAGAGAGTGGGGGCTGGAGCTGGTGGTTGCCCGGAACGAGGAGGCGATAAATGCCGGCGCCGGTCCCCACGAGGGCAAATTCGAATGTTGCACGAGGCTTAAGACACAGGCACTGATGAAATGCCTTGAACAGCACAGGTTCGATGCCCTCATTCTGGCGATACGAAGAGACGAACACGGGATCAGGGCTAAGGAGAGGTACTTTTCACCGCGGGACAGGGACTTTAAATGGGACTACAAGGACCAGCCGCTGGAGATGTGGGACCAGTACCAGACCCATGCTGGAGACGAAGCCCACACCAGGGTACACCCCATCCTGCACTGGCGGGAGCTGGATGTCTGGGAATATATAAAGCAGGAGGGACTGCCGGTCAACCCCATGTATTTTGCCAGAAATGGCAAACGGTACCGCAGTCTTGGCTGTGAGCCCTGCACCAGCCCCATCGATTCCAATGCCGGCACCATCGATGAAATTGTGGAAGAACTCAAGGTCACCAAGATAGCGGAAAGGTCGGGGAGAGCACAGGACAAAGAGCGGGCGTTCACCATGCAGAAGTTGCGGGCGCTGGGATATATGTAGAGGGCTAGCGGGATAAAGCCTTGTGTTCAAACAGGAGTCAGGTATGAACGTAAATGTGGTGATAATCGGTCATGTGGACCACGGCAAGTCCACCCTGATAGGCAGGTTGCTGTACGACTCTGACAGCATCACCGAAGGAAGGGTGGATGAGATACAGAAACTGGCTCAGGAGTACAAGAAGAGGTTTGAATTTGCCTATTTTATAGACGCCTTCGATGATGAGCTCAAGGAAGAGCGTACCATCGACACCACCGGGGTTATGTTTAAGGGCAAGAACCTTTACGCCGTGACCGATGTCCCGGGTCACAAAGAGTTCATCAAAAACATGCTTACCGGCGCCTCGCGGGCTGATGTGGCAGTGCTGGTGGTGGCGGCTGATGAGGGCATCCAAGAACAGACGCGGCGGCATGCCTTTTTAATAAAAATGCTCGGGCTGAAGAAGCTGTTTGTGGTGGTGAACAAGATGGATGTGGTGGGCTACAGGGAGGAGGTGTTCAATGAAGTTATGAGAAGCGTCTCCAGCCTGCTAGCGTCTTTCGGCTACCAGGGTGTACCTTTCATCCCCGGCTCGGCTCTAGAGGGGGACAACATTTACCGCAAATCGGGCAGGATGCCCTGGTACCGCGGTCCCACGTTTATAGAGGCGCTGGACGGGATAGAGCTGCCAGAGCGGCGGGAAAGACCGTTGAGGTTCGTTGTCCAGGACAATTACCTGGTCGACGGACGAGAGGTGGTGGTGGGCAGGGTGGTGTCGGGCATGCTGCGCAGGGGCGAAGAGCTGGTGTTCTACCCGTCGGGAGTCAGGGGAATTGTAGAGCAGATAAAGGTCTTCGGAGGGGAACTCGACACGGCTGAGGAAGGCGACAGCATCGGGCTCGTCATCGCCTGCCAGGCGGTGCGCGGCGACGTTTGTGGACTTTCTGAGAGCCCCCCCATGGTAACCACGGGGTTCCTCGGTGAAGCCGTGTTGCTTGATGGCAGACTCAGCACCGGCGATACACTGGAGTTAAGGTGCGGCACCCGCAAGGTGACGTGCCGGATAAAAGAGCTCCGGGAGAAGATAGACTCTGAGACCGGCGAGGTTGTGGAAAGGTGTCCTGACTATATCAGTGAACATGAGGCAGCGACCGTCGTTTTTGAGACCGAGCTGCTGGTGGTGGAAAAGTTTGCCGAGATACCGGAGCTGGGCAGGTTTATTTTGATACGGGATAATAGAAATATCGGTGCTGGAATAGTTTTGGAGACGATGGCATGATATTCGTTCTGGGGATAGATGGTGCTACCTGGACGGTGATAAAGCCCAACCTCAATTTGTTACCTTCATTCAGGAGGCTGACGGAAATCGCTAACTGTCGTGACCTGGTCATCAAAGAAAAGCCCATTTCGCCTTCCATATGGTGCGGCATGTTCTGCGGCAAGACCTACGAGGAACACGGGCATGACAGCTTTGTGGTAAACGGCAATCTCGTCAGGCGTGAAGACATCAAAGTGGACTTTATCTGGGACATACTGCACAGACAAGGGAAGAAAGTATATGTGCTCAATGTGCCTTTCATCGTGCCTCCTTACTGCTTCAATGTGGATTTCAGACCGGTGGGCTTTGGGCTACCCACTAATGAGCGGGAGTGGCAGGAGGAGCTGGAGCGGGTGACCGAAAAGACGAAAGAGCTACTGGCAAGGAAGCCCGATTTGCTTATCTCTGTATATACTTTACTGGACAGGGTGCAGCATTTCCACTGGGGAGAAGATGTTGTCTTAGAGTGGTACCGCAGGCTGGATACGAGGATGGGTGAACTACTGTTCGACAGCGGCTTTTTAGAAGACAGCGCTAACCGGCTGATCGTGGTCTCCGACCACGGCTTCTGCTCTTTCGGTGAGGCGAAGGTGCAGACGTTACCCCATCAGACGGAGCAGGGGGTAATAAAAGGTGACCACCATGAAAACGCGCTGCTGATAACGCACAACATCAGCTATCCCATAGAAAAACCACAGGACGTGTTTTATGCGCTGGGCACTGCCCTGGATGCTACACTCTAGTGCATGCTTGCAAGAGGGTATCCATCCTCCATCTCTGCTAGTTTAGTAAATAGGAGCGGAAGGCAGGTCGTGCTGACGCTGCCGCTTGTTGAGTAGCCCACGACCTCCGTCATTGTCAAGTGCTGACTATCTTTGATAGCCTACGATTCCGTTTGTTCCCAGTATTCTGTAATAAAGCTTGTAGAGGTGCCCCAAATTTGTGCAAAAGCCTATTTCAGCCAGCCTGATTAGCATTTCGAGCGAGAACACCGTATGGACGAGCGCTCCCCCTGTCTGGCGAAGGGGGTCGATGTGGTATGCGGGCTCTTTCAGAGAGGTGATGGTTCCGTTCGGGGCTATCTTTGTGCGATGCTCATCCAGAAATTCTGTCTGATGGAAAGGCACGGTGAAGACATGTCTCCCACCCGGTTTGAGCATGCGGTGTACCTCTTGATGGGCTTTATATGGACGGGGACGTGCTCCAGCACATCGGCAGGTATGACAAGGTTGAAGCCGGAGTCGGCGAATAAGAGAGTCGTCAAGTCCTCGTGACGAATTCCGTTCACAATTTCGCCGCTCCTGTGGTCTCGTCCAAAGTACTCACTACAGCAGTAACTTTGCATGGTGCGGAAGTTTGCATGCAGAACACCGTGTGCCACTGTATTGTAGATGGCGAGGTCTACAGTTTGTGCCAGTGTCTCAGGCTCAACACCTTCTTGCGGGTCATTAAGCGCGTGGCTTTACAGATTACATAGGCGATTTACCTCTGGCGATTGGGGAAGCCACAGCTCAGGCAATGGCAACTCTCGCGAAGGTGCTTTCCTTTACTACAAATGCAGACATCCTGTCGCAGACGGTGCAAAAGCCTGCGCCGGCGAAGCCCGCCTTCAATGCTAGGCGGTCGCGGAGACCGTATTGTTGATAGATCGGGTAGCGGACCTCGTTCACGGCAAAGCTCCCCCATTCCACATTTTAAGCACATAGGCTACGGCTTCGACGAAAGAGGTGGCGATGGGTACGGTGTGGTTTACGGCTTGTTGTCCCACCCACACAGCGCCGGCGCAGCCAGCCTGCCTTGCCAGCTCGATGTCCATTTCGCTGTCACCGATGACGTATGATTGAGCGAGGTCTATGTTCAGGTCGCGGGCGGCTTGCAGGACCAGCTTTGGCTTGGGCTTCCGGCAATCGCAGCCATCGTCGGGGTGATGCGGACAGTAATAGATAGCGTCTATGTGGGCTCCACGTCTTGCCAGTTCCCGCAGCATCTTTTGGTGGATTTGAGTCAGCATCTCCTCGGTGAAATAACCCCGGGCGATGCCTGACTGATTTGTGACCACTACCACCTTGAAGCCCTGCTCGTTGAGAATTCTTATTCCTTCCGCTGCACCGGGGAGCAGTTCAAAGTCCTCGGGCCGGCTACAATAGGGGACGTCTCTGGCTATCGTGCCATCACGGTCTATAAATACAGCCCTGTTCATCTCCCATTATGTCCGAAGAGTGCCCGCTCCACAAGGTAGCAAATAATGTGCCCGGCGGTAATATGGGCTTCCTGAACCCGCGGAGTGTCCACGGAGGGAATGGAAAGTACGTAGTCTGCCAGGTTCTTGAGCTTGCCCCCTTTACCTGTGAAAGCGATGGTTATTGCTCCGAGCTGTTTTGCTGTTTTGATGGCGGTCAACACATTCGGTGAGTTGCCGCTGGTGCTTATGCCGATAACTACGTCGCCCGGTCTGGCCAGCGCTTTCACTTGTCGGTCGAACACCTCCTCATAGCCATAGTCGTTGGCTATGGCGGTGAGTGCCGAGGTATTTGTGTTCAGGGCGATAGCTGGCAGGGGCTGTCTGTCGCGGTAGAACTTACCAGCCAGCTCACAGGCGATATGCTGGGCATCGGCGGCGCTACCGCCGTTGCCAAAGAGGAGTACCTTATTTCCTTTCCGAAAGGCGTCAATCAGCACATTTGCCATAGCCACAAGGTTTTTGGCCTCCTTCTGGAGATATTTCTTTAGCTCTATGCTATCTTCAATCTGCTTTACAATCTCGGCTTCTTCCATTTCCCTCTACCGCGTATTCACCTCCCATGTTTGCAGCCCGTTGAACTCGAAGGCAAAGTTGACTACCTTGGCACCTTGTTCCTCAAGTTTTTTTGCCAGCACATGTCGCCTGTCAAACTTGCATAGACAGAGGAGGTAACCACCGCCGCCAGCCCCCAATAACTTGCCACCTATGGCACCGTTCCGCCTAGCTGTTTCATAAAGGTTGTCGATGTCAGGGTTGGTTATCTTTCTGGAAAACATCTTCTTGTTTTCCCACGCCTGGTGCATGAGCAAGCCGAACTCGTCTATTTGTCCCAGAAGCAGTGCGTTCTTCATGTCGATAGCCAGTGCCTTAGTCTCGTCAAGTGCGCGGACCACCTCTGCTTTTTTTTGCACAAAGCCGCTCATCTGGTCATCAATTATTCCAGCGGAAAGCCTGGTCATACCTGTATAGCACAGAACGAGGCGATATTCCAGTTCGTTCAGTACTTCGGCGCTGATGCGGAGGGGATTGACGATAGTCGTTCCCCCTTGAAATTCGATGAAGTTGAAGCCGCCGAAGGAGGCAGCATATTGGTCCTGCCTGCCGCCTTTGATGCCTGCTTCCAGTCTCTCAATACGGTAGGCTAGTTCAGCAATCTCGTAATTGCTGTAGGGTAAGTTCATCCAGCGTTTGAATGCACCCACGAGAGCGACTGTGATCGTGGAAGATGCTCCCAGACCGGAGCCAGGAGGTGCATCGCTATGAAGAAAGAGGTCAACGCCATTCTTTACGTTCAGTGTCTTGAGGGCAGCCTTGACCAGGTCAAGCTTGCCGTCATATTCATGGCTTTTGGCAACCGGGTATTTAGCTACCAGATTGTAGTCAAGTGATGTTATATTCACCAGATTGTCATCTCTCACCCTAAGGCTGCAATACGCGTACTTGTCGATAGTCGCGTTCAAGACAGCGCCTCCCCTCTCTTCGGGGTAGGGTGGTACGTCTGTGCCACCCCCACCAAAGCTGATCCGCAACGGCGCCTTAGCCCTGATAAACCTCATACCCCTCCTGTTTCGGCGATGTGTAGAGGCGTCTGGTAATAGGTTGCCAGCATACTGTCCCACCTACAATTTAATCACCAGGCATTGGCCTGTGGGCAGCGTCAATGGGATCTCCCTTTGTCCAGCGAAAAATTGATCCACCGCTGTTCGTAAGCCCCGACATTGGGGAAATCCGTAATCATCGAAGAGCATTATACCGCCCCGGACCATCCTTGGATAGAAGAATTCGCAGCGGTCGCGAGCTGTCTGGTAGATGTCGACGTCTATATGTAGGAAGGAAAAGCGTTTCTCGCTTACTGTGGCAAGGGTATCAGGGATAAGGCCCCGGTGGAAGACAACGAAGGGAAATGGCGCCAAGTAGTTCTTTACGTCATCGAAAGAAACGTCGGCGAAATCGCCTGCCTTGTGGCCATCCACGCCTTGGATGGCAGTATCAGGTATTCCACTGAAGGTATCGAAAAGGTGCAAAAATCTCTCATTTTCACAATCTTCGATGGCGGTAGCAATAAGATAAGCGCTACCTCCTTTATACGTGCCACATTCGGCGAAATCGCCTGGCAGGTGGGCGCAATTACGACTGAGGATGTAGATAACGTAACACCGATCTTCAGTGATCAGGGAATGCCCTCTTATCGGTCTTATTAGTTCCTGAAACCAGGACTCCTGCCACGGGGAGTAAGTGCAGTAGCCGTAGGGGAAGTAGTAGGTGTACTCCCCGACTGATTTTACTTCGTTGGTAGGCGGCAATGTTTCGTTAGCGGTACGCCTGCGTATCTCGTAGCCGAGGCTATTTGCCAGCAACTGCACGATGGACTTAACCTTTGCCATCATAGTTATTTGTCTCCGTTTATTCTTGCTGCTTGTTGAGCGCCTTATTCGAGTTTCCGGAACACCCCTTCGAACGAGAAGTTGAGTGTGCTGTGCCCATATCTTTGTGCTATGCTACGGTCTCTAGGTGTCAGCTTCACTCCTTCGAGGCTGCTATGTAAAGTATCTAACTGGGCTACCTCCAGTTTACCCAATCCCTGCAGCATGCTCAAGAGCATCTCCGGGTAACAGTCCCACTTGTGGTCTGGGTTTGCACCGGGTTGCCCCCGTTCAGGATAGTACCTCATATCAGGCAGGATGAGGACGAGATAGCCGTAAGGTCTGAGCACGCGCAGCATATTTTGGAGGGTCTTAACAGGGTTGGAGAAATGCTCAAGGCAATGGCTGCTAAATACGAAGTCTAAGGAGGAGTCCTGAAACCACGGCAGAGCGATGTACTCTTCGTTTTTCGGCACCTTGATGTTCGCTCCGAAGGGGTAACCGAAATCGTTTTTGCCCAGCCTGGTATCGATTCCGATGGCAGAAGAGTGGATCTTATTGAGCCCGCAGCCTATATCTATGCCAGCGCCGTGCGTGTACTGGATGACGTGATTGAATTCCAAGCGCCGGAAAATTGTCTCGTTCACTGCCCCAGCCCTGTCAAAAATTTCTTCCATCTCGCTGATGGTGATACTTTTCCCGTCTGGCGAGATAATTACTCTGTCTAGCCTGACATTGTAGCTGGACACTGTGTGTACCTGTCTATTTTAAATTCGCTTCGACTACAGGCTGAGCGATACAACGAATCATCTCTCTAACTGCAGAGCACCTGCCTTTTGTTGAAGAATTTCTTCAAAACGACTTTTGTACCTCAGGCCTATTGCTCTATAGCTGAAATAAGTTCTTATGTGCCGACTGGCGATCTCCCCGAGTCTGCGGCCATAGTCCCTGTCGTCAAGTAATTTGAGCATAAAATACACAGCGTGGTCAATATCTGGCTCTGCCCAGACCTGACCTTCGGTGTAGGGATATTGTCCCTTCTCTACAGCGATGAGTTTGTAATGTACCAGGCAGGAATTCATCTCGTTCATGAAGTCCAGATTTCCACCATAGCCAGTGGCTATCACCGGCTTCCCCAGAAACATCGCCTCAGCCAACCCCCTGCCATAGCCCTCCGAGCGGTGCAATGATATAAAGCAATCACTGCAGCGGACAAGGTTTTTCACCTCATTATCATCAAGAACCCTGTCGATAACAATAACCTTGTCCTTGTGCTTGCTTTGCTCGATTGCCATCATGAACCGGGGATAATCTTTTTCCCATGGGGAGGGGTCGGCTGGGCGATTGAGCTTGATGACCAGCCGCACGTCCACATGCGGGCGAGCATCGCAGACCCTATCGAAGGCTTTGAGTGTGGCGAAAGGGTTTTTCCTATAAATCCACGACCTGAAGTCGAAGTAAAAAAGGAACAGATACGCACTTTCGGGAAGGCCAAAATGCTCCCTTCCTAGGAAGGTCGTCAACCTTACCTCAGTTGCCAGAGGCATATGGAAAACAGGCTTGGATACCGCCTTGCTGATGGAATCGAAGACAAATTTTGATGGTGCCCAGATTTCATCGAAGCGGTCGATTTGTTTCGCCCATTCTTGGGGATATATGCTCAGCTCCCAGACCGGGTACACGATGTTACGGGCGCGGTTTGGCAGCTTACAGCCGAGGTGGTGCAGAACATGTTCTGCTTCGTCACCATTGATATGGAAAATGTTAATACTTCGACTCAAGCCCTGCACCAAGTGCCCACCAAATTCACCTTGGAGAGTTGTGTCCAGGCAGGTTTCCCCTGAGTAAATGTCGCATAGCGGCAAAGTCAACCCCACAGCTTGGAAAGCCCGCCACGAGCAGCGGATATGCTCACCCATCCCTACCGCCACGAAAGGATATCCAACGAGCACGGGCATTCGAATACTTGCTTCACGCGTGTTCTCCCTGAGTCGCTGCGCTCGTGCCGCGCGCTGTTCAAGCCATAGTTTGAACTTGGCCCAAAACCTGTGCCAGCCTTCGTGCCGTATGACTCTGACGCCGATAGCCACAAGCCGATAGTAATAACTCAGGTTCTTTACCATGGCAGTCTTTTAATGTAGAACCACGCAATCATTCTTATCGTCTAAAGTATTACAGCTGGCGGCTATGTTCTACTCTTTCTTGCCCTGCCTTGTGCTGCCGCAGCCATCTCTTAAACTTGAGCCAGAATCGGCCCCAGCCTTCGTTTAAGATAACTCTGATTCCAGTCGACACAAGCGACCTATAGTAACCTATCCAGCAGGTTACTCGCCTTACCAAAGAGGCGGGTTGTGTGAACACCTGGTCTACACGGTATTCGAACCTGCCTGTATTGTTGCACCACTTCAGAAATGCCTCCGCGTCTTTGCCGAAAACATCGGGGTAGGCACTCTGTAAGTCAGGGCGGGACAGATAAATACAATGCCAGAATCTGCTGATTGTGCCAAATGGGCCTTCGGCAGGCTGGGACAGCCAAGAAAAGAAGGTATGGCGCCCTTGGGTGAAAAAGGGGTTTCCGAACTCTCGAACTTTTTCACCCAAGCTCAAATATCGTTTCCTCACAGGATCGAGGATCCTGACACCATTGTCGAAGTAGTCAAAAGCGTAAGGCCAGCTTCTGGTCTCCTTGTAGCCGTTAGCCAGTAAACGGTCTCTGTACTCTTCAAATAGCGGCTTTAAGTGTTTCAACTTGGTCAGAGTGAACCTGTCCTGGTAGATCGAAATCTGGTTTATATCTTCGGGGTCGAAACCGGAGAAGTGGAAGAACTTCAAAGGTTGTCCGTTGACTTTGGCCTTTCCGCCTTGCAGTTCAATTTGGCGGCTCTGCAAGTTCCAGTAGGCGACGTTGTAGCTCGGGTCACGCAGAATGCAGACGCCATCGAAATATGCGGGCACCAGGTCAATCCATTTCTGGTCGTTGAAAAGAACGCGAGCCGGGTCATTCCATAGGCACATCGTGGATAACCGTTCCTGCCACCATCTCAAAAGCTTTGCGGTGGTCGAGTCGGCAGCTAAGGCAATAAATCCCAGATTGTAAGTCCCTACGTGAAGAAGGTCGACCTCGCGCGGTCTATATTGGTCGTTTAATGGTATGGGTTCGAGCATGTGGGGCGTGAGGATGATAGAGTACTCGTCAAGCAACGCGGCTAGCTCATTCAGACTAGCGGTGATCAAGATATCGGGATCGAAATACGCCAGCTTGCGTAGCTTATATTTGCTAAAGAGGTAGTCAAGGAAGTAGGGTTTCAGTCCGGTGCAAGCTTCAACAATGTTGTATTGGAACAAGATTCTTTCTATCTCGGGAATGCCTAACTCATGCACCGTTACAAGGTGAAACTTCTCAATCTGGGGATCGAAATATCCTTCTGTTCTGTCAACCAGGAGAACAAAACTTTCTCCTTCTGGATTGTGCTCTAGAAAGGAATCTGCAAGCACACGGGCGAAAGACAGGTAATTTTTAGCTATGATGGTGCAGATAGCTAAATTGTTTTGTTCGTCCCTTTCGCACTTTTCGCCGCGCATAGCCGCCTTACGTATCGCTACCACTTCGACGCCACCGCTTTTTAGATATCATAGCAGAGCTCCTTTGCATCCTCAACAAATTTCCCGCTTCGCATTAATTTGTGCCAGCAACCGTGCCACCTTTGGTTCAGAATGGTTCTAATGGGAACAAAAAGCGGGCTGCCCATAGTAACCTTTTCTGTGCGAGGACGTGGAGTCTTTTGAGGGCTTTTCGGTACACGTTTGACAATAGAACCCTGCTCACAGTCATTTATTCGTCCTGGTTCTTTTGCTTCGGATGTATGCCCTCATTTCCCTAAGAAAGCTTTTCCAGCCTTCGTTGAGGATGACTCGGATGCCAGTCAGCGCAAGCTCGTAGTAGTAGCGCTTGCGGGTGCCAGGGCATAGTAGTTTTTCAACTATTCTCTGGTACCTTTTCAGGAGTTGCATCACTATGCCCCGCTGTATTTGCTGCAGAAAGCCAGCAAGTTCGGCGATTTGAGAGTCCTTAGCCTGGAGAAAGCCAGCAAGTTCGGCGATTTGAGAGTCCTTAGCCTGGAGAAAGCCAGCAAGTTCGGCGATTTGAGAGTCCTTAGCCTGGACTAAGCTGGTGAGTTCGGCGATTTGTTTCTCGTAGTCCTTAAGGAGGATGCTGGAGGCGTCCACAAGCCAGCTATCGAGCTGCTGTATGGCTGCCTTGAGAGGTGCGTCTGAAGCTGTAGCTACGAAGAACATAGGCTCTTTGCTATCCCTTGACGTTAAGTAGAATTCCCGGTCACCCCTCTTTATCACGGCTTCGCTGTAGCCCGCGGGTTCTGCAGGTCCAATACTCCAGATGTTGGAGCCAGCGTAAACACGCTGCCCCCATAACTGGAAGTACTTAAAGTGGCGCCTGAGCAAGTTTGTAAATTCGTCTAAGTAAAGCTCTTTAACATGGTAGGGGTTATTGAAAGCTGGTGTATCGGAGTAGAGCGCCTTGTTAGGTGTGGACACGACGAAGATGCCATCCTCCTTCAATAACCGTTTTACCTCTGACAAAAGTTTGTCGTGTTCCGCTACGTGCTCGATTCCTTCGAAGCAGACGGCGACATCGAAGAGTCTCTCACCTTCTACGGGGACACTGAGTATAGAGCCCTGAATAAACTCCAGGTTGTTTCTTGTGTACTTTGTCCTGGCGTGCTCAACGGTATTCCTGTCGATTTCGATGCCGACGACATATTCGGCTTCACTAGCCAGCATACTGGATCCGTAGCCTTCACCGCAGGCAAGGTCTATCACCTTCTTACTTTTCACAAACTGGGTGGCGAAAGCGTAACGATGGAGATGCTCATAGTGGATCTGGGCGCCGGATATCCAGGGCAGGAACCTTTCGCCTGTCCATTGCAGCATCTGATATTCTCCCTTCTTTGGTAGAGACAAAGCCGTTTTCCTAGAGCGCAAGACAAAAGCAACATCAAGTGTATTAGTCGGGTTGTAGTAAAGTAACTCCGTTGTGAAGCCCATCTTGTCCAGTTTGTGGGTTAGATCCATACCAAACTCTGTAAAGACAAGCATATCTGCTTGTCCCCACGAGCCATGGTACATTGGGTCCGTCTGGTGTTCAAGCTGGCCATTAGTAAGGCGGGCCCGCCTAAATGTCGTTACTTGAGAGGGAACTATTGGTACTGTGAATAAGTGAAATCCTCCTGGCTTCAATGTTCGCCAAATTTCGATAAGAGCTTTCTCGGGATCAGGCACGTGTTCCAGCGTATCCGAGGTAAGGATAATATCGAAATAATCATCAGGGTAGGTAAGTCTCTGAAGATCTTCACAGCGGACACCTTGGTACGTCTCTCCTGGTCTTATTCCTGGTACATATTCCGAATAGCAGAGGTTGGGGTGTTGCATCAAAAAGTCATGTAGAGCGCCGCAGGAATTGATTTCGGCAATTCGCATGCAACGGAACTCAGGCGCCTGAAGCAGTTCTCTTAGCGAATTGTAGTTATTTCCGGTGAGGTGTGACAACGTGTCAATCAAGGCTGAGCAAAGGCGCCTCACACGGAGGCTACTCCCGCAACTGCTGCAACGCATGCTTTCCCTTCGGCAGAATGCCTCTGCAAGCTTGTCTGATATTCCCCATACCCATTTTAATCGTTCACTGATAACCTGAGGATCGAATCGGAATATTGATTCTCTTCCACAGATAACACAATATCCTGTCTCGACCATTTGTGTATCAGAACCATGTGCTTGCTCGGGCTGCCGGTAGCCCAGCTTTTCCAACCTCTGCTCTATTTCTTCCTTGTCCAGCTCTGAGAGTTCTGTTCTAGCATAGACAGGTTGTGGTAAGTTCAGGTAGTGTTCGGTGAGCCTTTTCAATTTGTTTACGATATAGGGGTACTCGGTCGACAAATCATGTTTGCCAGAGTGGTCGGTGATGTGGTCAAAGAGCTTTAGTCCCTCCGTCACCGATATACGGTCGTAGGGTGTGTCATCCTTTTCCTTGCCATAGAGTAACTGGAAGCGACCGTGGATGATGGAAAGCTGGGTGGGGATTTCGGAGAAAATGTAACGCTCTGGCGGGGAGACGCGACTATCTTCCAGCAAAGGAAGGAGGTTCACTCCCTGAAGCCCCAGGTACTGGGCTTCCTGTCCCAGCCAGGCGAGGACTGTGGGCATGATGTCAACGGTGCTTACGGGCTCTGTGATGCGCCGGCTTTTGATAACGCTTCGAGAAGGAGGTCTTACGAGCAGGGGGACATGTACCTGCTCAAGGGAGACGGTGAGACCGTGGAAGAAGAAAATATCGTTCTCACCCAGTGCCTCACCGTGGTCGGCGGTGATGATGAGCAGGGCATCATCGAAGATGCCCCAGTCCTTCAGCCTGTCCACCAGAAGCTTGAGCTGGTCATCCACGAAGCGAATTTGCCCATCATACTGGGAGAGGTAATAAGTGAAGTCCTTCTCGTAGTCCAGCAAGTTGCCACCGGCATCGCGGCGAGGCTTGAGCACCTGGTAGGTGGGGATGCCGCCGGCTTGCCAGTCGGGCAGTACCTCCAGAAGGCGCGGTGGACCGTAGGAGGGGTCACCCACGAACAGGCTATCGTAAGGGGGTGGTGGAGTATAGGGACCGTGGGGTTCTGCGTAGTGGACCCACAGGAAGAACGGGGAGCGGTGGTGTTCTTCCAGCCAGCGGAGAACGGCTGTGGTGGTGAGGTCAGCACTGCGCCTTGCCTCCGAAGGGCGGTTGAGTTCGCGCTGGGGCAGCTCGTCATCATAAAAGTCAAAGCCCGAATCAAGTCCCGTATGCCTGAGCAGAGGGGCGATGCTGACGAAGGCTGCAGTGCTGTAGCCGAGCTGGCGCAGTATCTGTGGAAGGGTGGTCTCCTGCTCTTTACTCAATGGCTTATCGCCGTTATGGAAGCCCACGGAATGGAACCTGGGGTACTTGCCGGTGAGGATGGAGGTGTGTGAGGGTGTGGTAAGAGGTACTGGCGAAAAAGCGCGTTCAAAAAGGACGCTGTCCTGTGCTAGTCTGTCCAGAAAAGGGCTGGTGGCAAGCGGATAACCATAGCAGCCCAAGTGGTCAGCCCTGAGGGCGTCCAGTGTTATAAGGATAATAGCTCCGGGTCTGGCTTGTTGGTGAGAAGTTGTCTTTGCCATACTCGGTCTTCCTCCAGGGTGCAGGCTAATATGTCATGTGCACGCCACTGGCCCACGGTTTATAGAACATCACCAGTATATCAAGAAAATTATAGCCCTCAAAGTGATAGCTGACAAGGATGTGTACTCGTCCGGTAGATTAGTGACATTTGCCCTCACCTGACCTCTCCCTTGACGGGAGGGACTCCCCCTCACTCTAACTCTCTCCCGCAAAGGGGAGAGAGAACCTTTCCCCCTTGATTGTGGAGTTTCTTCCTTCTTTCCTCTCGCTTGATGGGAGGGACTCCCCCTCACTCTAACTCTCTCCCACAAAGGGGAGAGAGAACCTTTCCCACTTGATGGTGGAGTTGCTTCCTTCTTTCCTCTCCCTTGACGGGAGAGGATTAAGGTGAGGGTGATATCGTAGTCGCTGTCCTTGAGGTGCTCATACCGAGCCCGACTGGAGAAGAGGCTATTTTCTGAGGCGTGATTTGTGATGTTAGAACTATAGACCTATTTTGATGTGCTGTGTCCCAGCAGTGAGAGGTAGTCGGCTGCCACTTTATCCGTGGTGCCCAGGGAGACCGCTCTGCCGCTGTCGAGGAGTAGGGAGCGCTGGCAGAGCTGTCTGACTGTCCCCAGGGCATGGGAGACGAAGACGATGGTCCTGCCCTGGCGGCGGAACTCTTCTATTTTGGCAAGGCACTTTTTCTGGAAGGCTTCATCGCCCACCGCCAGGACCTCGTCCACGAGCATGACATCGGGGTGGGCATGGATGGCGGTGGAGAAGGCAAGGCGAAGGTACATGCCGGAGGAATAGTTCTTGAGCTTCATGTCCTGGAATTTTTTGAGTTCGGCGAAGTCGAAGATGTCGTCGTAGACTTTGTCCACCTGCTTTCTGCCCATGCCGAGGATGGAGGCATAGATATAGACATTGTCCCTGGCGGTGAGCTCAGGCTGGAAGCCAACGCCGAGCTCGAGGAAGGGGGCGACCCTGCCGTTGATAGTGACTGCGCCCCTGTCCGGGTAGAGGACTTTAGCCAGTATTTTGAGCAGGGTGGTCTTGCCAGAGCCGTTTCTGCCGATAATACCGAAGGTCTCGCCTTTTTCGACCTGGAAGCTGACATCCTGAAGTGCCCAGAACTCTTCGTATTCGAGTTGTCTTTTGATGACGCCGACGATGTTCTGGAAGAGGGTGGTCCTTTTTTCTCTGGGGATGCGGAATTTTTTGGATATGTTTTCAGCAACTATGGCAGGCATTTCACCCTCACCCTAACCCTCTCCCTCAAGGGAGAGGGTACTATTAGAAGACTAACCCTCTCTCTCAAGAGGGGGGTATTGCTATTGGCACCCTCACCCTAACCCTCTCCCTCAAGGGAGAGGGGACTGTTAGAAGACTAACCCTCTCCCTCAAGGGAGAGGGGACTGTTAGAAGACTAGCCCTCTCTCTCAAGGGAGAGGGTACTGTTAGAAGACTAGCCCTCTCTCTCAAGGGAGAGGGTACTGTTATTGGCACCCTCACCCTAACCCTCTCCCTCAAGCAGGGAGGGGGCATTATTATAGAGGGAGAGGGGACTGCTATAGAGGTGATGGTCTTTTCTAAAGGGGGTGCTGTTGTTAAGGGCATTGTCATACCTCCTCGGCAAAGCGGCGCTGGAGTCGGCTGAAGGCGTAGTTGCCGATAAGCCAGGCAAGAATGGCGATGACTATGATGCCGGCAATGCTAAGGACTGAGGGGAGCGTGCCGGCGACCATGAGGTGGCGGTAGATGACGATGAACTGGGTAATGGGGTTGAGCACGTAGTAGGGCATGAGGTACCCGGGCACTATGGACAGGGGGTAGATAATGGGCGAGCAGAAGAAGAGGACATTTGTCAATACTTCCCATATCTGGTTGAGGTCGCGGAAGTAAACGAACAGGGCGGCAAGGAAGAGACCGATGCCGTAGATAAAGAGCAAGTAGGGGATGTGGACCAGGGGGAAGAGGACTACGGTCAGGGGAAGGTGCTTGAGCAGGATGAACAGTATGGGGAGGAGGACGAGAAATTCCAGGAGGGAGCTGATGAGGTTAGCCAGGACATTGCTTAGCACCAGTATCTGGCGCGGTATGTAGACTTTGGTCACCAGGCTGGGCTTGCCTACCACCGCCCCGAGGGCGGCGGAAGTGCCAGTGGCGAAGAAGCGCCATGCCATGATGCCCACCAGGAGGTTGGCGGCGAAGTTCTCTTCCTGGTGGAAGAGGTTGCGGAAGACGAACCAGAGGACCAGGGAGAGGAGAAGCGGGCTGAGGAGCGACCAGAAGAAGCCCAGGGTGGTGCTCTGGTAGCGGTTTTTGAACTCAGCCAGGGTGAGGTTCTTGATGAGTTCTCGATATTGCCACATCTTGCGTGTTATTGTAGCACACCTTTGATAAAGCCGCAGGCGATGCCGAGGAGTTTGCTCAGTTCATAGGCTACGGAGTAGGGCAGCCAGTACCACCAGCGGTCCTGGGAAAGGACGAACTTCATCTCCTGCATGATGTGTCCAAGGCGGTGGGCAACCCAGTTGCGGGAGCGGGGGAGACCGCCGGAGCCCTGGGCTAAGGCGACGCCGAAAAGGAAGGCACGGTCGAAGGCTTCCTTCAGGCTGAGGTCATGGGCGTGGTAAACGGCCGCCTCAGGCTCATAGATGAGCGTCCAGCCAGCGCGGAGCAAGCGGGCGGCAAGTTCTTTGTCCTCAGCGACGATGACCTTTTCCGAGAAACGGAACTGCTGCCAGATGTCCTTTCTCAAGGCTGAGTTGACATCGGAGATGAACAGGTTGT
>Ga0209102_1000602_pt1 | contig 23159 bp, 18 predicted proteins | sample ConPoolayeHmetaG_FD_185483 | JGI IMG/M metagenome (GOLD analysis project Ga0209102, IMG submission 185483) | Hot spring microbial mat communities from California, USA to study Microbial Dark Matter (Phase II) - Cone Pool mat layer H metaG... ...
CTTTTCCTTTCAGGACACAGAGCATGCGCAGGCTGCGCACCAGCAACGGTTCTGAGACTGATAATGAAGGCTGTCCGAGGACCAACAATCGTAACGAACGCTACAGGCTGCATGGAAGTAGTCTCATCAATCTACCCATACACATCATGGGCAACACCATGGCTACACACCGCTTTCGAAAATGCCGCAGCAAACGCCTCAGGAATCGAAGCAGCATTAAAAATATTGAAGAAAAAAGGAAGAATAAAGCAGGAACAAATAGACGTCATAGCCTTCGCAGGAGACGGAGGCACATACGACATAGGCATACAAGCGCTTTCAGGAGCAGTAGAAAGAGGACACGACTTTCTATTCGTACTCTACGATAATGAAGCGTACATGAACACTGGCATACAAAGAAGCGGCGGAACACCATTAGGCGCATCTACAACCACATCACAAGCAGGCTCCGTCGTTCCGGGAAAACTGGAAAACAAAAAGCCCATCGCAGACATTATGGTAGCACACGACATGCCCTACGTAGCCACAGCATCACCATTCTACTGGCGAGACTTGCTCATAAAAGTAAGAAAAGGGTTAGAAGTTAACGGACCCGCATTCTTACACGTTTTTGCGCCATGCCCCCGAGGTTGGCGAAGCGACCCCGCCAAATCCATAGAACTCTCGAAATTGGCAGTAGAAACATGCGTGTTCCCACTTTGGGAAGCAGTTGACGGCGAATACCAGCTATCGGCACCAAGTAAAGCCTTAGCCCTAAGCCCAAAGAACAAGAAACCAGTAGCCGATTACTTAAAAACGCAAGGACGCTTCAGTCATCTCTTCACACCAAAATACGAAAAAATGCTCAGCGAAGTACAGCAAATAACAGACGAAAGATGGAAACGCTTGCTCAAAAAATGCGGAATAGCACAACCAGCTTGACTCACGCTTTTTCTCTGAGATACTTCTCTATTTCGTTTTCAGCGTTGTCTGCCTTTATGAATATTGGCACGTTCTCGATACCCGTGGCTATGTAGCTTGACAGAAGCCATTCGCCCGGTGCAAACTCCAAAGTCTTCTCCAATATCCCCTTATCTATCATGAAGGTATCGCTGATTAACGCTCGGTCATATGGACGCGGCAGAGTGCCCACAAAATACGTGTGAAGCTGCTGTAACGCATTCGTGTTCAGATAGGCTATTCTCTGCGTGGCTAAGCACGCGCCCAATCCATATTTTCTCCCTTGCCTGAGCAATGTCTCTACTTGTCTGCTGCTTTTGCGGTCTATGCCGCCTGACCCGCCCATTTCAGGAATAAATTCCTGTGCCTCGTCAAAAACCAGCAGAATGTAAGGCTTAACCTGAAACTTGCGCTTTCTTCTTGCAAGCAAATCCTGCGTCAGCGTTACGACAAGGTCCTTTATCGTGAAAGGGTCAGAAATGGAAACGCAAACAAGCCTCTCTTCGCCTTCAAGCAAGTCGCGGATTTTTTCCGATGTCAACCCGCCCACCTCTTCCCTCTCATTCGCCCGCTTCTTTCTAATCAAATCCAAGATTGTGGCTCTCGTGGTCGCCCACGCAAACAGCCCGCTCTTTTCATGAACCTTAAACTCCTGCATCACTTCCGAGGCAAGCCCATCCACGTAGTTCACGAATTTTTCACTTACTTCCTGATTCTCGCTTAAGCCATTTTCTTCAACAAATTCAACTACTGCATCGTGGATTTTGTCTATAGCATTGATATAATGCGGCTTATCTGCACTATCTCTTCTCTGTGCGTCAAGCTCATCCAAAAACTGACTGTAAGTTGGAACCTTCTGCTTTGGTCTCGTGTAATAGGCAACTTTGCCCTGCTCCATTATCCGCTCCAGTCCAGCCTTTATCCTCTCATCAGCCTCATACTCTCTCGGTTTCACAACAGAGTTGAAGAATTGCTCCAGCGAGTCAATCTTGTGCTCAAGAACCACCTTTGACTGAACATCTGGATTGCTCAGCAAGTCAAGCAGTAGAAAAACATACTCGCAGCTTATGTCAAAGACCACGACTTTCATGTCCTCTGTATGCAGTAATACTCGTCTAAGAATGTTGGACATTAAATTGCTTTTTCCGCCGCCAGTGAAGGCGAATACGCCGAAGTGATAGCGTATAAGCTTCTCAAAGTCAACATAAATAGGAATCACGGACTTGCTTGCCTGAAACATTTTAATCAAGCCCAGCCGCGGATCAGTCCTCGCATCAGCAACGGTTTTTGAAGGGTCTATGCTGAGTTTTTTGGCAATTTTCTGGTTGTACATTCGGTTTATCATTTCGCTGTTTAGAAGGTACACTGGGCTGCCAACAACTGGATAGGAAAAGCCTTTAACAAACTCGAATTCGCAGTTTTTGTTCAAGATTAAATCGTAATTTATGGGTATGGCGTCTATCTGAACCATCATAGTAGACTTATCGTCAGTCTGCCAATCCTCTTCAGACTGCTCTATAATCTCAAACTGCATCGGATAATAACCATGATCGGATAAGCCACGCAAACCGAAGTGCTCGGGCCATACACGGCTGATTTCCAAAAGCGTAAACCTTTCCTCACCCTCTCTAACCTGCTTGAAATTTCTGATAGCCAGCAACATGCCCTCTTCTAGAAGCCCCATCAAATCCTTCTGGTACTTGACTTTAACGCGGCATTGATAGCGGGCGCTTGTTCCAGCAAGCCTTGTTTCTTCTGCGCCGCCAAAGAATCTGGGAATAACTGCGGCAAGTCTTGCGGAGAATTTGCTTTCAAAGTCTGTGAAGCAGAAGTTGTTAAGTATGTTCTCTTCTTGCGGCTTCAATTGATGCTCTCCTCTCTCTGAAGGTGCTCATATAGAATATGAACTTTCTCAATTTATGATTATTGAGTATCCAGTCAGCGGTGGTGTCCACGACGCATTTGAACTGGTTGTAATTCCATTTGGCGATTTTGTCAGCCACAAACAATGGCTTGTTATGTCCGAAGGCTTCAGGAATGCTCGAAGGCGCCATAGCAACTAAAACTGTCATAACCAGATTTTGAAGCGGGTTTGCGATTGTCTTGTCTTTAAACAGAATGGCTTCTACTGGTTCTTTTGTGCCGTCGCTAAGTTCATTCCAGAACTTGACAACATTCTCATGTTTATGGTCATAGTCTGGGTAGGCTAAGCGGTCGACGAGTAGAACGTTGCTTCGTAGCATTGGGTCTGTTTTTGCTTGGCTCAACTGCACATAAGTCTTCAGAAACGTCTTCTCTAAGCCTATCTTGTTCTTTATTGCTCCACAAACGTGGCCTTTCCTATTCTGCTTGTCTGGAACCATTGTTCTGAACGCTGAATCATATTCTATTAGGCTCCATGGCGGCGTGATTTTTTCTGGACTAAAGATGCTGACTGACTGAAGTATCATGCGGTCCGTGTTTGGCAGTTTCTCGAACTGTTCCTGCGAAACAGTTGCTTTTAACAAGCCTTCTCTATGCATTATTGGGATTAGTTGTCTCTTGAAGTCTCTCGCTGCTGTATCCTTCGTTATGCCTACAAGCAGAATCTTCCTTTTCCAGCATTCCTCCATGAGCATGTGCAGCGTAAAAAGCGTGAGAAAGGCGATGTCAAGAGTTGTTAGCCAATGCTCCTTTCCATCTTTTATAATCTTCATCAAACTGGCAGTTTCGGTCTCGGATGATTTTGCAAAGAAGAATTGGTCGCCTAAACTCGCAACGAGCTTTTTTATTCGTTCCCAAGTAGTCGCATACTTCGAATTCAAAGCATAAACATCATTATTCTCGCTTAAGAAGCCTTTTCTGATCATGTCTTGAAGATAACGCTTTACTCTTTTTGCTCTTTTCTCATCAGTTATGTTGAATTCAGCTATAATCTGCTTCTCTGTTAGACCTCTTTTTTGTTTTGCCAGCTGGATTATTGCATAGCGCATGTAATCAGCTCTCGGAGGCGGCAGACCAAGGGCTTGATTACGAACATACTGCCTACCGATTATCAAGTCGTTAATATCAAAAGTCTCCTCGCCAATTTTGTACCCGACTAAGCTACTTTTTGCCTTCCAAAAGTCAACTTTAGAAGTATCGTAGAGAAGGCTTGCACGTTCGATGGAGAGGCTCCTATCCAACAAGATAACGCGGTTATTCTGGTCTGGGTCTGTGGCAAGTTTGTATGCCAAATAATACTCGGCAAAGGTCATTATCCAATTTGCAATCGTAGCATAACTTATTATCGACTCGTCCGCCAACGGTTTGCTCAAACTGATCTCGCCTGGCTGTTCAGCATCAAAAAAAGTTTGATCAACGTCTGGAATTTCGTTCACATATATGGGAACCACGCTTGATATTCCCGCGCCTTTTTGAACCGTTCTTTCATCATACTCAACTGTTGGCTTATCGTCTTTCTCGAAAGTTAAGGTACCAGCTGAGGCATAGGCGCCTCCGAAGAAAATCACCAAATCAAACAGCGGTCGCGAATACATGGTGCCGTCAACCCCTACAAAACGAACATAAGGCGCTCCGAAAAACTCTTCAGCAGTCGTGTAAGCCTTTCCGCAGTCGAACTCGGTTACGATAAGGTTTGACAGTAAACCATCATAGAGATTTTTCAAAGAAGAGAAACGCTGCTCATAATCAAAAACCTGTCTGGAAGCTCCAAGCTTAAGCACATCGCTCGTCCGTTTCACTGTATGGCTTAACGAAGATGGGCTCAACGCAATTTTCACCTTTCGCTTTTACAATTAGTCGGGGTTAGTGTAAAAAATGTTTGTTAACATGGAAACACAAAAATAATTCAGCATCGCTTAAGTCAAGTGTCAGCCTTGCTGCGGGGTTGCCCTATTTTCGGAGAAAATGTCGAAATCTCCCGCAAAATCTCCTTTTTTCTGTTTCAGTTGCCCTGTAAGTACTTACACTCCTTAGGTTATTTGCGAGGTTAGTAGAAGTGTCCTGAGCATGGGGTCGTCGATTCTGTAGACGTTTTCTTTTTCTTCTATTAGCATGGCTGCTTTGAGGTTTTCTATTATTCGGTAGATTGTTGCGTCGTTGACTGTGGACGCTTTCGCTATTTCTACGGCTCCTTTTATTTCGGTCCAGCGTGCTGGTGTGGCTATTGCTTTGAGAGCTGCTAAGTAGGCTTGTTTGTCTCTGCCTTCGAGAAAGTGCTCAAGCTCGTCTTTTACGATTTTAGTGCCTTCAGAGACTGTCTCCTCGAGGGCTTTTTTGTGAGGAAGTTTTCGTATGGTTATGTTGTTTCCGTAGAGAGTTAACCATCCTGGAATGCCGTCAAGTCTTTCAACCGCTTCATTTACCACTTCGTCTTTTACGGTTAGGTTGTGTTCTTCAAATCCTTTCTTTAGGAATTTTGTGGCAAGTTCTTTCGTGAAGGGTTGGAGGTAAAGTTTTGCGGGTGATCGTCCGTAAAGGGGTGATGATGCTCCTGGTTCGAGCAGCGTTTTCATGAGGCCAAACATAGATCCTGTAAATATGAAGACTATGTTTGGGTGTGTGTTGAAGATGTTGGCTAATAGTTTAAGTAGGCGGCCTGAGATTGCAGCGAGTTCTTGTACTTCGTCGAGTTCGATGACGCAGTTTCCCGCTTGGTTTCCTATTGCTTCCAGCAAATCCCACACTGTTGCCATGGGTCTTTTGGAGATTGACATTGAGATGCCGCCTGTTCCGACTGACACTCCTTCGATTCTTTGGGCAACATCCTTGATTTTTTGCAAGATGCTTTTTTCGTCATTTAGGCCTCGTGCAAGGGCTCTTAGTAGGCCGTTGGTTCCTTTTGCTCCCCAGAGGTTCACGTAGACTACTTTTATTTTGGCCTTTTCTAACTCAGCGCCAGCCACTTTTAGTAGGCTTGTTTTGCCTACCATTCTTGGACCGAGGACGGCGACCCATCTTTTAGCTTTGATTAGATGGACGAGTTCTTCGAGTTCCTTTTCTCGTCCAAACAGTTCCTTTGGAGATTCTTTAGGGTTGAGGTTGAATAGAGGCATACTTAACCCCCGTAAGTACTTACCCCCCATAAGTAACAGGCTATAATTAGCTTTTTCTACAGTGGCTATTCTCCATGCTGTTTAATAACATTGAGTATTGGCTTGAGCTTTTTCGCGAATTTAACGCAGTTACCCAAGAAAGGGTATACAGCATTAAAATTCATAAAAGGCGCAAGTATCGAGTTTGCCATTGTATTGGTAACACTCGGGATTTAAATAGTCTACCGATATAGTTTACGATATATTTGGATCTTTATTACGCTACGAAAAAGGGGTTCTGTCTTAACCATTGTCGTAATTGTTTTTGGAAAATTATAAAAACTGGATGGGTAATTAGAAAATGTGTGATGTGGTATGAAGTTGGTTAAAGCCGTTTTGTTCTGTTTTATGATTCTTGTTTCCGTTTGTCGTGTTTCTGTTGTTGCAGAGATTGTTAACACTGGTGTTGTTGGTGAGCCTGTTGCTGCTGAATCGTTTGATAATGGAATAATAGTATTCAGCACTTCCGAGTTTAGTGTTGGATTTGACTTGAATGGAGATGGTGACACGTCAGATTATGTGATTAGATACTATAATGTGTCTTCTGGAATTACTACTAATACGACAGCTGTAGGTGAAAATCCAGCAATTGGAGGCAGTATTATTGCGTTCACAACTTATGAAGGATATACCGGCGAAGATTTAAACAATGACACGGACACAAATGATTACATCCTCAGATACTACGACCTTGTTTCAGGAATGACTGAGAATACTGGCGAATTTGGTCTTGAGCCAGTGGTTGATGATGGTATAATAGTTTTCTTTGTGGCTGAAGATTGGCTTGATAAAGACTTGAATGGAGACGGGAATAAAGTTGACCGATTCATCTGGTATTATAACGTTTCCAGTGGAATGACCTTTAACGCTACGACAATTTCTGGAACGTATCCTTCTAAATGTGGTGACAATATTGCCTTTGTAACTTGGGAAAGCTGGGACAATGTCGACTTAAATAATGATGGTGACACAACTGACAGTATAGTTAGATATTATAATATGTCAGCAGGAACCATTGCAAACACTGAGGCTGTGGGGTATGAACCCTCAGTCGATGGCAACATTATAGCCTTTTATACTGACGAATTTGATGTGGGTGACCTAAACGGGGATGGGGACACAAGCGACCGAATAATTAGGTACTATGAGATTTCTACTGGCACAGTTATCAACACTGCTGTTTATGGCGAGTTTCCTTGTGTTGAAGGTAATATTATTGCGTTTGAAACTTGGGAGCCTGATTTTGGTGAAGACATTAATGGAGACGGAGACACAGATGACATGGTGATTAGGTACTATGATATTTCACTTGGTGAAGTTACCACAACTGCTGAAATGGGCTTCTATGCTTCTGTTGATGGAAGAAGGATAGCTTTTGGAACCTATGAAAGCGATTTAGATGAGGATGTGAATGGAGACGGAGACAAGAGCGACGCAATAATCAGATATTATACTATTCCTATGATTCGTCAGGGAGACTTGATTCTCGACGATAACGACGTGTATATTATTGAGGGACAATTTGACATTAACGGAAGCATAATCGTTAAGGAAAATGCCACGCTGATTCTGAGAAATGCCGTGATAAACTTTACGCAAGCAAGCGATTGGCAATATCACATGAGTCTTACTAATCCACTTAACGGAAATCCTCGTTTGCAAGCTGCGAACACCACAGTAACTTCAACTCACAAGTATTCAGTAAATTTGGCACCGTCCACTTATGTGAACGTTTCTGATTCCAAGTTTGTGGGTTCTCCTCCTCCCGCTTATTGTTGGCTTTGGGTATATGGCACGGCGTATTTCAATAATCTAACAGCGCATGGGATGAGCGCATCAGGTGATGCTGAAGTTTTCCTATCCAACTCGTCAATAGGCAGTTTAAATTTTTATTCTGGAAACGTGTCTGCTTATAGCACTAACTTTGGTGATGTACTCACTTATGGATCGAGCATAATCTCAATGGACAAGTGCACAGTGGATACCGTAGATGCTCTTGAAGATTCACAGCAGTATGTTTCAAACTCTGCAATTACGCGGGTCATATCAAATGATAATGCTTCCGTATGGTTGGTAAATTCGACCTACACAGAGTCTGCCACAGCATATAATCGATCGATGATTTTCGTGTTTTGGTATCTTGACGTCCATGTTATAGACGAGCTTAGTCAAAATGTGCCTTCTGCAAATGTTACAGCCGCCTACCCAAATGCGACAGTAGCCGAGTCAAAACTTACTGATACAAGCGGCTGGACAAGATTGACGTTGATGGAGAAAATGATGAATGCAACAGGCAGATATTCCGTTGGAAACTATACTGTAACCGCAACCTACGAAGTTTATATGGGACAAGAATCTATGAACATGACTGGAAACCAGGAAATTACCATAACGTTACCTTTCATAATACCAGAGTTTCCAGCATTCTTTCTTATGCCACTGTTTATGATACCAACACTGGTGGTCGTCTTAATCTTCAGAAAGAAGCACACTCTTTTTTGATGGGGCTCTTCAGCAACCGTTTCTTTTTGCTTAGTCTATGGCTATAGGCTCGGAGCCTACCTTCTCTATAGATTTATTATTTCGTGCTCTATGATTCTCGCTGTGGAGGTTTATGCTGGTGAATTTGGAGGATATGAAGCGGGAGATCGAGGCGCTTGTTGTGGCTAAGGGCTTCTCTAACAGTCGGGAGGATGTTCCGAAGAAGCTTCTTTTCGCGTTTATTGAGTTAAGAAAAGGTGTGCCGTATACGGGCGGGGTGGGATTTGCACTACAGAATTGATGGCGAAAACTCCTGCAAAATCCCTTTTTTTCTTTTAGAAAAAGTGAGTTTGTAAAAATTGTGTTTTATTGGTTGTTTAGTTTTCTTTTGTAGAGTATTACCGCAAGTATTGTCGCTATCATAAATGTTGTTAGGATTAGAGTTTGTTGGAACTCTGGTATTACAATCATTTGTATCTTCACTTGTTCTGTGTTGGTGCTTACAACGCCCAAATTGTCCATGACTGTCACTGTTACATTATACGTGCCTTCTTCAGCATATTGATGCGTTATTGTTGGAGAATTTGTCCAGCTGCTGTTTGTTCCATCACCGAAATCAAAGAAGTAATATTCAACATATCCGTCGTCTGTTGAGCCAGAGGCAGAAAAGGTTACGGTTTCATTTATGTCGACTGTTGATTTGTCCGAGAACAGTGTGGCTGTTGGGCGTTGGTTTAGGAGGGTTTGGTTTGTTGTGAGGAATGGAATAAAGTCTAAGTCTACGCCGTTGCCGTTGACTGGGTTGCCGCCTCCTTCAGGCCAGACCGACGGGTGATAAGGGCCATTTGGATGACCCCAATAATTGTTTTCAGCGTTCACAGTTGCCCCCATGGTTACATTCATTCCATAAGTATTGTTGTATATGTCATTGTAGTGTGCAATGTTGCCTTGAGTGGTTCTCGAATACATTATTCCAATCTGATTGTAAGCTACAGAATTTCCAGTGATATTTGAAATTACGCCATCTTCATCCCAGCCTCCCACAAAGATTCCCTCCGCCATGTTTCCTGAAACAACATTGCCGGTTATAGAAACGTCATATTGCGTTAGGCTGTAATTTTGTGGAGCTCTTGCAAGGATTCCGACGTAGTTAGCTTTAGCAATGTTTTCGCTTATGTAAACATTATATAAGTAGCCATTATTGTAGCCTACGTAAGCATCAACGTCTATTCCAACAGCCCCGTTTAGCGTTGCTATGTTGGAGGTTACGTAAGTGTTATATATTGAGCAGTTATGAGCAGTGCTTTCAACGCTGATTCCGTCATAGCTATTTAACGTAAGCACGTTGGAGTTAAGTTGAACATCGTATATGTGCGCATTGTCATCATGCAGTGTTGAGGATGTCGCACTACAATCAAGCGTAATCCCACTATAGTTTCTCGTCAAGTTGTTTCTGGTGAATGATATATCATGTATGTCTGAGTTGGCTATTTGCTGGTTGCCATAGGCACGCGCTCTCAGGTATATGCCTCCACCAACATTTGACACTGCGGTGTTGTTGAAAAATTCTAAATCATATATGTGAGCGTTAGCCGCGGATGTTGTACTGCTTGGACTGCAGCTGATATAGATTCCTGTTCCATTGTTGGAGGTTAGTATGTTTGAGTCAAAAGTTAAATCGTAAATTGATGCATTTGCCTTAGATGTTGCACCGATGTATATTCCTGACCCGCCGAATCGGCCTTGAAGCCCGTTTAATGATATTCTGTTGTCATAGAATCCTATGTAGCATATGTGAACATTAGTGGCTGAAGTATATGCTCCACCACTCATTAATAGAATCCCCTCTTCATCGTTTTGTTGAATTGTGTTGTCCCTAACTACAACGCCTGCATGCACTGGCTCATAGTCTGTTGTTATACCTCTTTTGTTATATTCGATGATATTGTTTTCTAATATTACGCTGCTTGCAATTAGAATGCTACGGCCACCTATTAGGAGACCGCTTTCAGAGCAATTCAAAATGTGACTATTTCTAACTACAGCTGGCTTCAGGCTTTTGATGGTAACTCCGTGGATGGCATATTCAATTTTCACGTGTTCCAGCGTGAGTTTCTCATCTGTAGTGGCGTTAAATGTTATGGTATTCCAAGCTCCCCGATAGGCAGTAGAGCCAACTATTCTGCTTGAAGTGAACGTTATTGGATTCGATTCATCTCCCGTAGCATTCAAAGTTCCAGTGACCACTAACGATGTGCCATCTGTAAACTGTATTTGTGTTCCGGGTTCGATAAGAAGGGTTACACCAGGGTCTATGATAACGTCTCCTATTACGCGATAAGTGTTATTGGATGTCCACGTAGTGTTTGACGTAATGTGTCCTCCCACGAATATAAGGTCAGCTTTCACTGTCGGCAACTGATAACTCGTTAGGGCAAAGATCGCTACAAAGACTAAAAATAGGGCAAAATATTTTTTTATTTCCATGTTCAATCCCTTTTTTGCTTAAACCATTTCTACAAATATATTTAAAGTTTAAGCCTTCTTGAAGTAATCAATTTAAGTTCTTCGCATTTAGAGTCCTGATCTTTTTGAACATTTTTACATAAATTTCTTTTGGGTTATGTTAGTAATTTTTAACAGATTTTTTTTGGAGAACTTGAGCTTAATTTGGGTTGTTCTTTTTCTAAGTTTAGAATAGGAGGCTGTCACGAAAATTCTTTGTTCCTTGAGCACGCTTAAGGGTCTCTGTCCTGAATTAGGGGGCGGTGAGAGAGAGGTGAAGGGCGCTTGTTGTTGCTAAGGGCGTCTATAGCAGTCGTGAGAATGTTGCGAAGAAGCTTTTTTCGCGTTTATCGAGTTGGGTGAAGCTGCGGATGCTTGGAAGAAAGGCTTAAGCGAAGAAGTGGTTGCTGAGGAGTTGGTTGACGTGATTTTCTATGTGTTAGATGCGAGTAGGCTTGCGTGTCCGTCGGTGAATATGGATGAAATGTTTAGGAAAAAAGAGAAGAATAGGAAGAGGCCGTATCAATACGGAGAAGGACACAGAAATAGAGAAACAGAATAGCCGATACCGCAGAAAAGCTCAGCAAAAGATTCCACAAAGCGTTCGGGGTTCGGCGTATACGGGCGGGGTGGGATTTGCACTCCAGAACTGATGGCGAAAACTCCCGCAAATTCCCCCCTTTTTTAGTTTCCTAAGCTTAGGGCTGTTAATCTGCGTGTGGGGGTGATATCTTTGGACGAGAAGCCGGCTAAGTGTCCCCTGTGTAGTTGCCAGCGCGTGTATAAGGATGGCGTCAGATATATTCGCCATGGAGAGGTTCAACGATATCAGTGTCAGAATTGTGGATATCGGTTTTCGCATTGGTAGCTTTGCTTATCCTACAACTTTCCTCTTTTTTTACAGCTGTTCTGAGTAGGCTTAACACTTTATTTTTATTTATCGACGTCTTAGTGATTTCTAAGAAAATTGCTAAGGAAAACGGAAAAAAATATAATGGAGATTTCGCTATTACTGAATGAGGCGATGTGAAGGATGGAGCGCAGTCTGGAAGCGTATGTTTCGAGAGAGATCCTTAGAGTTTTCGGTGGACATGCGCTGGTAGCAACGAATGAAACTCTTCCTGGGCAGATCAAGGTTGACTTTCACCTGAGAGATAAGAATAATACCGATGTGTTTGTGGAAGTGTCGACGCGCAAGATAGATCGTTCCATGCTTAGCAGGATACTCAATTTGTACTCTTCCTTAGCTAATTTGGAGCCACCTTTAAAGAGATTTGAGTTAATCGTCGTTGGCTCTGAAGTTGCTGAATCGGTAAGAAAGGAGCTTGAGGGTCTTCCTATTCGGTTGATTACTCTGGAAGAGCTGGGGATAACTCGAAGGAAGTTAAAGGAAATCGAGGAAGAGCAGAGACAGCTCAAAATTCGCAGGTTGTCGCCTGAGGAAGCAAGATTAGTTGCCAAATGGGAAGCTGAAAAGAAAACTATTATACGAGCAATGGATGTTCAGAATGCTTTGCATTGCTCACTTGATTATGCTTACTTTCTGGTTCATAAGCTTGAGCGTAAGAAGTGGCTTGAAAGGGTAGCCACTGGAGTCTATCAGTTTGTACCGGCTGCATATGGTTATCCTGAGAAGATTCCGCCTGCTAACGCGTTTGTCGTTGGTGCAGCTCTTGTTGAACCACACTATTTCAGCTACTACACATCGAATAGTCATTACGGTTTTACTACTCAGATGCCGTTCACTTTGTTCATTGCGACTACAAAGAAGAAGGCAGTTGTTGAATGGCAGGGCACCACTTTTAAGTTTGTGACGTTGTCGAAACGCAAGTTCTTTGGATATCGACTTGAGAGAGTTTTTGATGTTGAGGTTTACATGGCTGAGCCTGAGAAGTCTTTGGTTGACTCGTTCGACAAGCCGCATTATGCAGGTGGAATTGAGCAGCTTGCAAGAATCGTGTGGCGAGGTTTGGCAAGGGTTAACGAGGATATGTTAGTAGATTATGCTTTGAGAATGAAGTCGCATGCGTTGGTTCAAAGACTTGGATTTGTTATAGACTTTCTCGCAAGAGAGAGGCTTGTTAAGCCGTTGCCGTCAGGTCTTAGAAATTTGTTACAAGATGGTGTTGGAAGGACCCCAATATACCTTGATCCACGGAAGCCGAAGACTGGTTCTTTCTATAAGGAATGGAGAGTTATTTGTAACTTATCCCGAGATCAGTTGCTGAGCGAGATTGAGGTAAGGTGAGACGGGATGTTGAGTAAGAAGCATGTGACCTTCTATGCCAGATCGAGCAGAGTGCCTTTGGATGTTGCGGAGAGAGATGTGGTTTTGACCTATGTTTTGCGGGTCTTGTCAGAGAGCGTTTTGCCGAAGTTGGCTTTCAAAGGCGGCACTTGTTTGAAGAAGGTATATTTTGGGAATGTTGGACGGTTTTCAATGGATCTCGACTTCACGAGTTCGGGCATCCCGTTTGAGGAACTGAAGCAGGAGCTTAGACAATCGCTGGACAAACGCAGTTATTATGACATAGAGTTCAAAATAGCTGAGGAAAATGTTAGAGCAGGGGTTGGTGCAGGCAGTGAGTCTTACTTAGCCGTTGTCCATTATGCTCATAGTTGGAATGTCGGCGAGTTTACGCTTGAAGTTAGCTATAGAGAGGAGCCGCTTCTGCCTCTTCAAGAGGTGCCTCTTTATGATGAAATGTATTTCAAGTTCTGCGAGTTTCAGAGGTTCGCTGTTAGATGTTTGCAGAAAGAGGAGTTGCTGGCAGAGAAGTTGCGAGCTGCTTTTCAGAGGATGCGAGCTCGGGATTTGTATGATCTTTACTTGTTTGCGGGGAGGCCATTTGATAAAAACTTGGTAAGGAAGCTTGTCGTTGTTAAGTGTTGGAATGTTCGAGAGCCTTTCAATCCTGATGTGCTTTTGGGTAGCATATCTGGGGGCAAGTATGATTGGGATGATCTTCAACGATTGGTGAGGAGAGGCGATTTGCCTTCTCAAGAAATTGTGATCAGAAAGGTGACTGGTGCGTATGGCTTTCTTAAAGACTTGGACAGTAATCTGCTTAGACTTGTCAAGGATTCTAAGGCTCACAAAGAGAAAAAGCTGGTTGAAGGGATTCTGGGAATAAAGAAGGTGTCTAATTAGGCATTTGCCGATATATCGGTAACGCTGGAGGTTTAAATGGCTTACCGATATATTTGCATCGTTATTTTGTTAGCCGCTTCTTTTTACTTAGTCTATGGCTATAGGCTCGGAGCCTACCCCTCTATAGTTTTTTTATGGGTGTGGGTTTATTATTTTGCGTTTTGATTGTTTGTTGTGGAGGTTTGTGTTGGGATGGATTTGGAAGGGATGAAGCGGGAGATCGAGGCGCTTGTTGTGGCTAAGGGCTTCTCTAACAGTCGTGAGGATGTTCCGAAGAAGCTTCTTTTCGCGTTTATCGAGTTGGGCGAGGCTGCGGATGCATGGAAGAAAGGGTTAAGCGAAGAGACGGTTGCTGAAGAGTTGGTTGACGTGATTTTCTATGTTTTGGATGCAAGTAGGCTTGCATGCCCGTCGGTGAATATGGATGAAATGTTTAAGAAAAAGCTGGAGAAGAACAAGAAGAGACCGTATCAATACGGAGAAGGACACAGACAAACAGAAAAGTGATTACTACGCTTTTATGTAGCCTTTTCCTTTTTGGAGTTTTAGTGTGAATTTGTGTTTTCCGTTTTGGGTGTATTCTCTGTATTGTGTTTTGCAGTTGTTGCATGTGTAGGCTTGGACTGTGAATTGTCCGTATTTCCATGTTTTGGCTGGTTTTGGGTTTTCTTTTTTGCAGTTTGGACACTTAGCCATAACAATCACAATTGTGTTTTTGTTCGTGTTGGTTTAAAACGTTTTATTGTTTTAATTGTTTTATTGCTTTCTTTTGTGTTGGTTTTGGTAGTCGTTTACGCCGAAAGTCTTATATTCCTATTAGGATTAATAAGTTATTATGCCAAAGAAAATTATAAGCTTCGCTCTCTCTGAAGGAAGTATTGAGAAAATAGATAAGACTTCGAAAGCCCTTGGAATGAGCCGTAGTGAATTGATAGAGTTCTTGGTTAGCAAAGGTTTTCAGTTTCCCGAAGAGGTTGTATCAAACCTGAATGAAATTTCAAAGTTGCAGCAGGAAACAAAGGAGAGAATCGTGAAAAAGAGGTTGTGATATGCTGCGTGGATTTTGGAATGTGATCAAAAGTTTCAAGAAACGGTTCGCATTGTATTATCTTGTTGTTTTGGCGATGACTCTTTTTGGCACTTTCCCACTTATGAGTATCAAGCTGGGTGCGTTTTTGGTGTTTATTGTGGCATGTGCTTTTTTCCTGCCTGTTGCTGCGTCTCATTTTATTTCGACTTTCAGACAGTTTGCCTTGCATAGAAGTAGGGTGAAGCTTCCGGTTTCTGCTGAGATTTCGGATTTGTCAAAGAGGGCAGGTGTTGAGGTTAAGGAGCTTGGAATAGTGAAGGCTGACACTGCTTATGTTATGGGAAAGTCGCTGGTGCTTGGAACGGATTTGTTAAAGAAGCTGAGTTTTGATGAGCGTCAAGCGGTAGTTGCTCATGAATTGGGGCATATAAAGAGAAAGCATGTCGTTGTCAGAAGTGTTTGGGTTGTCCTTCTTTTTACTGTTTTGATGTTGAGTTGGTCTAAGCTTTATTCGCCGATTTTCTTTTCTGAGTCGGTAACGCAAATTATCTTAACGGTTATGTTGAATATTTCTGTGTTGGCTTTTGTGTTTTTGGTTATGATTCCTGTAAACTGGTATATTGAACTGGACGCTGATAGGTTTGCTGCTAAACTTGTTGGGAAAGAGCACATTAGGTCAGCCTTGTTGAAATTTGCGAATGAAAGGAACTTTGAAGAACCGTCTGAGACTCACCCGTCAATAGCTGAAAGGGTTAAGCGTATTGAGAAGCTAACTGATTAGTTGGAGGCGTGTGCCTTATGGAGAGTGAGGCAGAGACTCGTAAACGGCGTGTCGAAAAAGCTTTGGGGTCTACTGGTTGGTTGCCAATTTTTGATTATGTTAGAGGGCAGTCCTACGAGTTTGGTGCTGTTCGCGAATATGAGACGGATAGTGGTCCGGCTGACTATGTTTTGTTTATGGATGGGGTTGCTGTTGCGGTTGTTGAGTCTAAGCGTTTGGAGTTGGGTCCTCAGAATGTTTTGGTTCAGGCTCAGCGTTATGCGAGGAGTTTGAGGGATAGTCCTTTTAATTTTGGTGGTTTTCGTGTGCCTTTTGTTTATTCGACTAATGGCGAGGTTTTTTGGTTTCAGGATTTGCGTGATGTGCGTAGTAGATCTCGCCAGGTTGCTGGTTTTCATACGCCTTCTGCGTTACGAGAGTTTCTTGGGCATGATTTGGCGCGGGCTGAGGAGTGGTTGAGGAGTAATTCTGTTGATAATCCTTATTTGAGGCCTTATCAGAAGGAGGCGATTGAGAGTATAGAGCGTGCGTTGCTTTCGCGTAAGCGTAGGATGCTTGTTGCGATGGCGACTGGTACTGGAAAGACGCGTGTTGCAACGCATTTGATTTATAGGCTTTTAAAGTCGGGTTATGCTAAACGTATTCTGTTTCTTGTTGATCGTAGGGCTTTAGCTGCGCAGGCTGTTAAGGAGTTTTCGACTTTTGAGCCTGAGCCTGGTTTGAAGTTTGACCGGATTTATGAGGTTTATAGTCAGCGTTTTCGTCGTGAGGATTTGGATGAGGAGGTTAGGTTTGATCCGAATGTGATGCCTAATGATTATTTGACTGATCCGCAGCCTCATCATGTGTTTGTTTATGTTTGTACTATTCAGCGTATGCGAATTAACTTGTTTGGTCGTGAGGGTATGTTTGCGCCGGAGAGGGGTGATGTTGACGTAGAAGAGGAGGCGGAGAAGTTGGATATTCCGATTCATGCTTTTGACTGTGTTATTGCGGATGAGTGTCATAGGGGTTATACTTCTGCTGAGGAGAGTAAGTGGCGTGAGGTTTTGGATCATTTTGACGCGGTTAAGATTGGTTTGACGGCTACGCCTGCTGCGCATACTAAGGCGTATTTTACGGATATTGTGTATAGGTATGATTATGAGCGTGCTGTTCGTGAGGGTTATTTGGTTGATTATGATGTTGTGAAGGTTCATTCTGATATTACTATGAATGGTTTGTTTTTGAAGCCTGGTGAGGAGGTTGGTTTGAAGGATACGGTGACTGGGCGTTTGACTTTTGAGGTTTTGGAGGATGAGCGGGAGTTTGATACGACTGATCTTGAGGCTAAGGTGACGGCTCCTGATCGTAATAGGAAGCTTGTTAAGGAGTTTGCGAAGTATGCACTTGAGCAGGAGAAGGAGTTAGGACATTTTCCGAAGACTTTGTTTTTTGCTGTGAATGATTTGCGTCATGTTAGTCATGCGGATCAGTTGGTTGATATGTTGCGGGATGAGTTTGGGCGTGGTGATGCTTTTGTTCAAAAGATTACGGGTAGTCCTACGGTGGATAGGCCTTTGCAGCGGATTAGGGAGTTTCGTAATAGGCCTGAGCCCGCGATTGCGGTTACGGTTGATATGTTGACTACGGGTGTTGATGTTCCGCGTATTGAGAATTTGGTGTTTTTGAGACCTGTGAAGTCGCGTATTTTGTTTGAGCAGATGTTGGGTCGTGGTACGCGTAAGTGTGAGGAGATTCATAAGACGCATTTTACGGTTTTTGATTGTTTTGATGGCACGTTGTTGGAGTATTTTAGGAATGCGAGTGATTTTTTGGTTGAGCCTCCTGAGAAGCCTACGAGGTCTATTCGTGATGTTGTTGAGTCGATTTATGGGAATAGGGATAGGGAGTATAATGTTCGGGTTTTGGTGAAGCGGTTGCAGCGGATTGATAAGAATGTTTCTGCTGAGGGTCGTGAGTTGTTTGCTGCGTTTGTTCCTGATGTGAGTATTGGTAATTTTGCGGCTTCTTTGCCTGAGCGTTTGGAGAGGGATTGGAATGGTACTATGAGGATTTTGCGTAATGATGGGTTTTTGAGGCTTTGTGAGACTTATCCGAGGGCGGAGCGGGTTTTTGTTGTTGCTACTGGTGCGGAGGATTGGGTTTCTTCTGAGGTTTTGTTTAGGACTGCTGATGGGCGGGATTTGAAGCCTGAGGATTATTTGATTGCTTTTGAGCGTTTTGTTAAGGAGAATCCTGAGCGGGTTGAGGCGATTAACATTCTTTTGAATAGACCCAGAGATTTTCGCACTGCGGAGTTGAGGGAGCTTAGATTGAAGCTTGCTTCTCGTCCTGAACGGTTTACTGAGCAGAATTTGCGTCGGGCTTATCATCGTGAGTTAGCGGATATTATTAGTATGGTGCGTCATGCGGCTTTGAATGAGCCTTTGTTGGATGCGCCTGAGCGTGTGGATAAAGCGTTAATGCTTATCCGTGAGGGGAAGAAGTTTACGCCTGAGCAGGAGAGGTGGTTGGAGCTTATTCGGGATCATTTGGTTGAGAATTTGGTTGTTGAGGAGGCTGATTTTAGGTTGATTCCGTTTAGTCGGCATGGTGGTTGGAATAAGGCAAATAAGGTTTTTGATGGAAAATTGAAAGAGGTGCTGGAAGAGATTAATGTGAGGATGACTTCATGAGTGATGTTGTCGGGAAGCTTTGGGGTTTCTGCAATACCCTTCGGCATGATGGGATTAATTATGGCGACTATATCGAGCAGTTGACGTATCTTTTGTTTTTGAAATTGGCTGATGAGAAGGGTGTTCCTGTTCCGAGCGGTTGCAGTTGGTCTGAGTTGAGGGCGAAGTCTGGGACTGAGCTTCTTGATTATTACATTGAGGTTTTGCGGACTTTGTCGAGGGAGAAGGGGATTTTGGGGGATATTTTTGCTGGTTCTTTGAGTAAGTTTCGTGAGCCTGTGAATTTGAAGAAGCTTATAGGGCTTATTGATGAGACTGAGTGGACGGTTTTGGATGTTGATTTGAAGGCTAATGCGTATGAGGGTTTGTTGCAGAAGTATGCTGCTGAGCAGAAGGGTGCTGGGCAGTATTTTACGCCGCGTGAGGCGATTAGGTGTGTTGTTCGTTGTATGAAACCTGATATTCGTGAGAGTGCTGATTTTAGTATTCATGATCCTGCTTGTGGGACGGCTGGGTTTTTGATTGGGGCTTATGAGTGGATGATGAAGCAAACGCATGAAGGTGCGGATTTGAGGCGTGAGGATAGGGAGCGTTTGCAGAAGCGGACGTTTTCTGGTGTGGAGATTGTTTTGGAGACTCGGCGTTTGGCTTTGATGAATTTGTATTTGCATGAGATTGAGGCGGATATCTATTATGGTGATGCTTTGGCTGAGGGTCCGCATTTGAGTAGGCGGTATGATTGTGTGATGACTAATCCGCCTTTTGGGACGAAGGGTGCGGGTGAGGCGCCGTTGCGTGAGGATTTTACGGTTAAGACTTCTAATAAGCAGTTGAATTTTCTGCAGCATTTGATGACGATTTTGAAGCCGGGTGGTAGGGCGGCGATTGTTTTGCCTGATAATGTTTTGTTTGAGGAGCATGCTGGGCGTGAGGTGCGTAAGCTTTTGTTGAGTGATTGTGATTTGCATACGATTTTGCGGTTGCCTATTGGTACTTTTACTCCGTATTCGCCGGGTGTGAAGGCGAATATCTTGTTCTTTAGAAAGGGGTTGCCTACTGAAGAGGTCTGGGTTTATGATCTTAGAACAAACGTGGAGAAAGTTACTAAAGGGCATCCGTTGACTGACGATTATTTCAGAGATTTTGAAGCTTGTTACAATGCGAAGCCAAGAGCAGAGACTGAGCGTTTCAAGCAGTTTACTAAGAAGGATATTGAAGATAGAGATTATAATCTGGACATTTTTTGGCTTAAAGACGAATCACTTGAGGATTCCGAAAGTATTCCTGATCCACAGGATTTGATAAGTGACGCCTTAACGAGCCTTCAAACAGCGTTGGATTCTCTAAATGAACTTGCGTCTAAACTGGGAAATAATTCTGAAAGGGTGGCTTCAGCTGTTGAATGAGGAGCTGTATGAGCTTCCTGCTGGTTGGGCATGGGTGAAACTGGGTGAGGTGGGAACGATTGTTGGTGGTGGCACTCCAAGAAGAGATAATCCAGACTTCTATGAGAATGGCACGATACCTTGGGCTACACCCACTGATATCGATCAAAAAGAGATTCTGACTATTTTCGCGACTGCAGAAAAAATAACTAAAGAGGCTGTCAAAGAAAGCTCAGCGAAAGTTCTGCCCGCTGGCACTGTTCTGTTTTCATCGCGTGCCAGTATTGGAAAAATAGCTATTGCAGGAACTGAGCTTGCCACCAATCAAGGCTTTGCAAATATTATACCAAGCCCGGCTCTCGACTCGAAGTATCTGGCTTATGGGCTTCGTCGTTTCACGAAGGATATTGAACGTCTGGGAAGTGGAACGACATATGTAGAGGTTGCGAAATCTTCTTTGAAGGAATTTTACTTTCCTCTGGCTCCTTTGAATGAGCAGAGGCGTATTGTTGCTAAGGTTGAGGCTTTGCTTGCTGAAAGCAAAACTGCAAGGGAGGCTCTTGACAAGGTTCCTGTTTTGCTTCGAAGGTTCCGCCAGTCAGTTTTGGCTAAAGCGTTCAGGGGAGAACTAACCCAACGCGACCCCAACGACGAACCTGCACAAAAACTACTCGAAAGAATAAGACAAGAACGAAAGAAGGGAAAACAAACCACTTTAACTGAAAACCAAAAAGAACCCCCAGCAGACCTACCAAAACTCCCAGAAACATGGACATGGACGACAATCGGAGAGCTCGAAACATTCATTGGAAGCGGCATAACCCCAAGAGGTGGGAAAAAAGTTTACGTTGATTCAGGAATCCTATTTATTCGCAGCCAAAACGTTCATCCCGATGGGCTACATCTGGAAAACATCGCTCACATAACGCCCAAAATACATGAAAAAATGGAACGAACAAAAGTCCATCCCAACGATGTGCTACTAAATATAACAGGCGCCTCAATAGGCAGATCAACATACATCCCAGAAAAATTCGGCGAAGCAAACGTCAATCAGCACGTTTGCATCATCAGAACTGGCTGGTGGATTGTCCCCGCCTATCTCAGCCACTTTCTAAACTCAACATACGGACAAGACCAAATATTCGCAACAGAATCTGGAGTGACAAGGGAAGGACTAAACTACGCACAAGTACGCAGCCTATGGATTCCACTTACTCCAGTTGCAGAACAAAAACGAGTCGTAGCAAAAATTGAAGAAATGTTTTCAATAGCCAAACAAATCGAAGATGCAGTCAAAAAGGCAAGAGAACGAGCAGAAAGAATCGATCAGGCTATTTTGGCTAAAGCCTTCAGAGGCGAACTCGTTCCTCAAGACCCAAACGATGAACCAGCCTCCGTTCTTTTACAACGCCTAAAAACTAAAACCAAACAACAAACTACTATTCAAACGGAACTGACAAACTAAAACCAGAACTCGTCAATAAAATCTTTACACCAAGTCAAACCATCCGAACATAAAAAGGGGAAGACTATGGCAAAATGCCCCAGATGCAGAAAAGAAATTCCAAACAGCTCAAAAGAATGGAACTACGCCGCTTTCCACGTCAAACTCTACGAATGCCCAAAATGCAACAAAACATTTAAGGCATACTACCGCCAAGACAAACTAAGCCACACAATACCAAAAACAAAATAGAAGATAAGAAAACTGAGTAAAGCTTAGGCTCGAACTGGAGCAATATCCGCCATTTCGCTTTTCATGTCAAGCATTCGAGAAAACAGCCGCTCATCTGCAAAGTAGTATTTGTCCTCATGTTTTAGCGCGCCTACCTCAACAAGCTCACCAATGATATATCTAAGCCTCAACGGTGACTTCCTACCATAAAGCTCACTATAATAGTCAATTATCGAATCCTGCGTCCAATAAAGTATCCTCTCCGCCTCAAGAGCAGGCGTATAGTAGCAACTATCCACATGCACAAAAGGCTCAAGCTGTGATATGCCAAACAACTCTTTCAGCGCAGAATACCGCTCCCTAATCAAAAGAGAAAGAACAGCAACCTTGAACTCTTGAAGATTCTTAGTGCGAGACCTTAACTCCACAAACAAGTTACCATAAGCATACCCGTCCTCAACATGCTGCACAAGATCAAGACCCTCAAGCAACTTCAGGTATCTCCTAATCTTCTCGCTTTCCCTATCAGGACGCGACTCCAACTCACTTTCCAAAATTACTTGCTTCTGCGACAAATTCGAAATAATCATACCAACTTTAGCCAAAACCCACTGCGCCTCATTAATACGAGCCAAATTATCCGAAGAAGCCCTCACTATAATCCTTTCAGCACGCTCTTGCCACATGTTCAAAAAAGAAGACAAATTCTTAACACACTCATCTCTGGAAGTAGCCTCAACAGCAAGATTCTCACCCAGACGAACAGTACCCAGTCTTCTCAGCGAAAGAAACCTTAACATCTTCTCACTTGGAGAACGATCATCACGAATTATTCTCGGATAGTCAGATTGAAGCTCAGCTACCCATGTCTTCGTTTTTTCATCGAACCGTGCTTCCCCAACGGAGATTAGGTTTCCGTAATTCTGAAACACGTACTTGCGGATTTCTTGTGCAACATTCATTGTCAATTTGGTTCCTCTCCCGATTTAGCTTTCCTTCGCCTCTTCCTCAAAGAATTCATCCAACATTCTTCTCTTACCTATTTTAACCTTTATCAGAATCCTGTCAAGCTTTTCCCATCTTGACATAAACGACCCAATTTCCTCTTCTTTCTCACCAAAAATTGGGTCATTATAGTATATTAAGTGTTTGTCTCTATCCAAACCTGACACTACAACAGCATGAGCACACTTATGAACACCATTCGACAACTCAACCCACGCAATCACAGGTCTCTTTTCATCAATCTCTTTCTCAATTTCAACTAAACTATGCGGTTTCAAATCAACATCAAATTCTATCGACGGCACTGCTTTTAGAACATGCTTACCATCATTCAGATTTCTTACCTTCTCAGGGAGAGTACCATCAGCCTTAGTCTCCACTATCTCCGCAATGTCCGAAACATCAAGATTAGGCACTCTGCCCTCAAAATTAGCCCCAACATAATCAAAAA
>Ga0209102_1000603_pt1 | contig 23117 bp, 18 predicted proteins | sample ConPoolayeHmetaG_FD_185483 | JGI IMG/M metagenome (GOLD analysis project Ga0209102, IMG submission 185483) | Hot spring microbial mat communities from California, USA to study Microbial Dark Matter (Phase II) - Cone Pool mat layer H metaG... ...
AGCCCGAGGAGCCCAGCGCCGAGGCGCCCGCCCCCGGGCCGGCCGGCCCTCAGCTCCAGCTCCTGAAGGTCGAGGATGAGGCAGAGGAGGACGCCGCCTACGCCGACTACAAGCTTCCGCCGCTGTCGCTGCTCTCCGAGGCCCCCTCCTCGGAGGAGGCGGAGCGGGAGGCGCTCGCCAGCGTCGAGACGCTGGAGAACGCCCTCGCCAGCTACGGCATCGAGGCCCGGGTGGTGGACGTCGAGCGCGGCCCGCGGGTGACGCGCTACGAGATCATGCTGCCGCCCGGGGTCCGGGTCTCGAAGGTGACCAACCTGGCCGACGACCTGGCCTACGCGCTCAAGGCGCTCGCGGTGCGGGTGGAGGCGCCGGTGCCGGGCAAGGGCGTCATCGGCGTCGAGGTGCCGAACCCCGAGGTGACCTTCGTGCACCTGCGGGAGATCCTCGAGTCGAGGGAGGCGCAGCGCATCAAGTCGCGGATCGCCTTCGCCCTGGGGCGGGACATCTCCGGCCACCCCATGATGGCCGACCTGGCGACGATGCCCCACCTGTTGATAGCAGGGGCGACGAACTCGGGCAAGAGCGTCTGCCTGAACTCGATGATCGCCTCCCTGCTGTTCCGCGCCCGGCCAGACGAGGTCAAGCTGCTCCTCATTGACCCCAAGCGTGTCGAGCTGAGCCTTTTCGAGGGCATTCCCCACCTCGCTGCCCCCGTCGCCCACGATGCCAAAGAGGCGGCAGGCCTGCTGCGCTGGGCGATCCGGGAGATGGAGCTGCGCTACTCGCAGTTCGCCGACCTGGGGGTCCGCAATATCGCGGGCTGGAACGAGCGCGCCAGGGGCGACCCCGATATGGAGCGGCTCTACTACCTGGTCATCGTCATTGACGAGCTGGCCGACCTGATGATGCAGGCGGCGACCGAGTTCGAGACCTCGATCTGCCGGCTGGCGCAGTTGGCGCGGGCGACGGGCATCCACCTGGTGGTGGCGACCCAGCGGCCCTCGGTGAACGTGATCACCGGCACGATCAAGGCGAACATCGCCTCCCGGATCGCCTTCGCGGTGGCCTCCCAGGTGGACTCGCGGACGATCTTGGACATCAACGGCGCGGAGCGGCTGGTGGGCTCGGGCGACATGCTCTACCTGCCCCTCGACGCGCCCACAGGCAAGCCGATCCGCATCCAGGGCGCCTACATCAGCGAGCGCGACATCGGCGCGCTTGTCACCTTCCTGAAGGAGCAGGCGAGGCCCAGGTATGCCGAGGGCGCGGTGGAGAGCACCGGCTCGGTGGCGCTGCCCGGGGAGTCCGAGGAGGCGGAGGACCCCATGTTCGAGACCGCGTTGAACTACGTGCTTGCGACCAAGCACGCCTCGGCCTCCATGCTCCAGCGCAAGTTCAAGCTCGGCTACACCCGCGCGGCGCGGCTCATTGACATGATGGAGGAGCGCGGCTATGTCGGCCCCCATGACGGCCGCCGCCCCCGGGAGGTGTACGCCACCACCGCCGACCGCATCGCCGAGGTCACCCGCCGCGAGGCGCAGGGCGCGGAGGACCAGGAGGACGAGGAGCGCGGGGAGGACGACTAGGACCGCGAGGCGACGGGCCGCGGTCGCCGGCAGCGTTTGGGCCCCGAAGGCCCGAGACAGCGGGTAGAGAGTCGTTCCCGCTCTGCCCGAGGCGCACGGCCTCCGCCATGGCCGATGAGCCGTACTTGCAGGACCTCCTGTGCGCCTCTGCGGTGAACCCAAGGAGCTCTGGTATGAACGTGATCGTCATCGTGCTCGACAGCCTGCGGCAGGACCACGTGAGCCTGTATCATGGGGGCCGCGGTCCCTTCCCGGATGTGCTGGCCTGCCAGACGCCCAACCTCGACCGCTTCGCGCGGGAGTGCATCGTGTTCCACAACGCCTATCCCGAGGGATTGCCCACCATGCCGGTGAGGCTGGCGCTGATGACAGGGCAGTGGACCCTGCCCTTCCGCGGCTGGGAGCCCCTGCGCGAGAGCGACGTCACGATCGCGCAGATCCTGGGCGGCCGGGGCTATGTGTGCGGGCTGATCTCGGACACCTACCACTACCGCGCGCCAGGCATGAACTACCACCGTGGCTTCCACGCCTACCGGTGGGTGCGGGGGCAGGAGTACGACCCATATGTGTCCTCGCCCACGCGGCGCAACCTGGACGACTACGTGAACCCCAACTACGACGAGCAGTGGCGCCGCCGGGTCGGGCAGTTCCTGGCCAACACCGACGACTTCCAGCAGGAGTCCGACTGGTTCGCCGCGCAGGTGGTTGAGGAGAGCATCGCCTGGCTGAAGGCCAACCGGGTGCACGACCGGGTCATGCTGTGGGTGGACTCCTTCCAGCCCCACGAGCCTTGGGACCCGCCGGCCCGCTGGGATGCCTACGGCGACCCGGCCTACCGGGGCCCGCGGTTGATCCTGCCCCTGGGCGGGCCGGCGGAGCGGTGGGCCTCGCCTGCGGAGGTGCGCCTCATCCGCGGCCTCTACGCGGGCGCGGTCAGCTTCGTGGACCACTGCCTGGGGCGGCTGTTCGAGGCGCTGGGGGAGCTGGGCTACCTCCACGACTCGCTGGTCATCGTCACGAATGACCACGGTCACCCCCTGGGCGACCACGGCAAGTTCCTCAAGGGCGCGGACCGCATGTACAGCGAGCTGCTCAAGTGCCCGTTCCTGGTGCGGCTGCCCGGCGGCCGGGGCGGGGGCCGGCAGACGCGGGCGCTGGTGCAGTTCCACGATGTGCTGCCCACCATCCTCGACCTACTGGGCATGGACAGCGACACCCACGCCATGCATGGGCGCTCCTTCCGCGGGGTGCTGGAGGGGGACGCGGACTCACATCGCCCGGCCATCATCGTCGGCTATCACGCGGGAGAGGAGCGCTGTGTCCGCGATGAGAGGTGGTCGTACGTCCATCGGCCCGCGGGCGAGGCCGACGAGCTGTACGATCTGGTCGCGGACCCGGGGGAGACGCGCAACTTGGTGGACGAGCACCCGCAGGAAGCGGCTCGGCTTGCCGGCTGCTTCGGCCCGTATTTCTACCGGGCGCCGGTCCGGGAGGTGAAGGGGATCCAGGGCCGATACGAGATGGGCTCGGCCTCGGTGGAGTAGGGGAGGTGCGAGGCGGGCGCGCCGTTGACTGGGGCAGTTCGGCGGAGTAGAATTCCCAACCACCCATGGCCCCGGAGAACTCGACAAGCCGTCCGCCGCGCGCGCCGCTCGCCGTGCCGCCGCCGGTGGGGAGCACCTTCGCCACCTTCGTGCTCTACGGGTCACTGGCCGCGCTGCTGGCCGCCCTCTACGCGGCCGGCGAATGGTGGCAGCTTGCGGGCGGCTTCGGCTTCCCCTCGGACTCCGCCTGGGCGCGTGCCGTATTCGCCCGAAACGTCGCCGCCGGCCGGGGCCTGTGCTTCAATCCCGACGTGCCGGTGGCGGGCGCGCCGGGGCCGGCCTGGATCGGGCTGCTCGCGCTCGCCGGGCTGACCACGGGCCAATTCCTGTTCAGCGCAAAGCTGCTGGGCCTGGTCTGCGTAACCGTCGCCGCATGCGTCGTCTGGCGGCTCACGCTCGAGCTGTTGGGCGACTGGCGCTTCGCCTTCGTCGCCGGCCTGCTCGTGGCGGCTAGCCCCCGGCTGAGCGCCGCCGCGCTCAGCGGCACCGAGGCAGCGCTCGCCGCGCTCTTGCTGGTTGGTGTGCTGCACTGGCACGCTCAAGGGTGGTGGGGCGGGCCCGCCACCCGCGTGCTGGCGACGCTGGCGCTGGGGCTGGCAGCGCTCAGCCGACCCGCGCTCATCCTCCTGCTGCCCCTCGCGTTGCTCGACCGCTGGCTCATCGCCGCGCTTCACGCGCCCCCCGGCCGGCGCCTGGGCCGCGCCCTGGCGCGAAGCGTGCCCGAGGCGGCCGGCGCCGCGCTGCTGCTCGTGCCCTATCTGGCGTACAACTGGCGGGCCGGCGGCCCGCTGTGGCAGCAGCCCGAGAGCGCCTTCCGCCTCCAGGGGCCGCTGGCCTGGGCCGGCGCCACGCTGTCGCACCTCTGGGCCGACAACGCGGTGGCGCTATGCGCGGCCGCGGTCGGGCTGCCCGTGGCCGCGCTCAGCGCGCTGCGCGCCCATACCCGCTGCCCCAGCCTTCTGCCCGTGCTCGCGCCCCTCGCGCTGCTCATCGCACCCGGCCTCCTCTGGCCCCGGGCGGCGCCCATCAACGCCGAGATCACGGCCTCCTACCTGACGCCCGCGGTCGCAGTCCTCGGAGTCTCGGGGCTGTTCGCCGCCCATCGGCTCGGCCACCGGCTCGCGCCGCGGTGGCGGGGCGCCCGGGGCCGAGCGGCCTTCGCGGGCGGCGTCGCGCTGAGCACGGGCGCGCTGTTCGCCCTGCTGGCGCTCGGGCACGGCCCGATGTGGCGAGAGCACGGCAACCGCGTCAAGCGGGTGAGCGATCTTCAGGGCTACATCGGCCGGTGGGCCGGCGACCACCTGCCCCTGGATGCCTCCATCGCGAGCCGCGAGGTGGGGGCCATCGGCTTCTTCTCCCGTCGGCGCATGGTGGACCTGGGAGGGACGATCTCGCCCGAGGGCCTGGCGGCCCTCAGCGGCCCAGGGTTGCCGGACTCGAACCTGCTGGCCTACCTCCAGCAGGTCCAGCCCTCCCACCTGGCCATCCGCCCGGCGGACTTCCCGGACCTGTCCCGGCGCGCCGACCTTCTTACTCCGGCCGTGACCTGCATCGTCACCGACCCAGTCACCGGCGGCTCCACAACCATGACCCTCTATGAGACCCCCTGGCCGCCGGCCTCCCTGCGAGACGCGGCTGCTCTCGCGACGCCGGGGCCGCGGTAGCCCCTGGGCGGCTCGCTCAGCCGGACTCGGACTCGACCGCGTCCAGCCAGTGGTCCTCGGGCACACCGCACTCAGGGCACACGGCCTCTGCGGCGAGCACGGCGCGCCGCACCCGGGGCTCGGCCGGCAGGTCGGCGCATCCCGTCCCCGTGTAACATGAGGCGACGGCGCCGTAGCGGTCCACGATGATGACGCCTGCTGTCGGCCCTCCCGGCTCGCCCACCAGCCCGTGGCGCGAGAACAGCTCCGCTCCGTGGGTTATCACCGGGTAGGGGATGTGGGCGGGCTCGCTCGGCGTTGCGGCGGTCACGAGGACCACCCGCGCCCCGAGGTGCTCGTAGGCGGGTCGCTGGGCGACGAAGCCGGCCACGTACTCCCGGCACTCGGCCGAGCCAAGGCACGGCAGGAAGAGCAGCACCAGTGCCCCGCGGGAATGCGGCCCGCCCAGCTCGAGGCGGCCCCGCGACGAGTCGGCGCTGAAGGCCGGCAGCGTCCTGCCGATGAGGGCCTCACATGCAGATGTGGGATCGGCTGCCACGGCTTCCTTCCCTCTCGACTGTGACCCCGGCCGGTGCGCGGTGCGCAGCCGGCGCGGCCGGAACCCTGCCCCCTGCCACCGCGATGACACCTCTTCGCCGAGGGGCCTCACCCCACTGTCGCGGGGACCGCACCGATGCGCGCCCGGGCCGACAGGGCGTGTCGCGTCGGGGGCTCACGCGGCCTCGTGCGGCCCCGGCTCCTTGCCGATGAACTCACACTTGCGGCGGCGGTAGTGGACGTAGTTCTCCCAGGAGACGTCCGGCGGCACCAAGTGGTCGGTGTGGGGGATGAAGCCGCCGCCCTCCAACAGCGGGCGCAGCCGGTCGAACTCGCGGTCAATCGCTTCTTTGCCTGCGATTAGCGCGCGCTTGTCGAAGTAGCCCCGCAGCGGCACCCGCTGGCCGAACTCAGCGCGGATTCGATGCCCATCGCTATGGGCCGCCTCGACCGGGTACATGACGTTGACGCCTCCCGCCAGCCAGCCCGGCACAAGGGCGTGGATATTGCCATCGCAGTCGAGCTGGTGGAACTCGCACCCACAGCCCTCCCGCAGCAGCTTCGTGGTGCGGCGGTACTCGGGCACCATGTGCTCGTCGAACCACCGGGGAGAGACCAGCGGCCCCTTGTTGAAGCACATGTCCTCCCACCACACCCCGCAGTCTATGCGCGCCTTGCCGGCGATCCTCTCGAAGAGGCCGTTGCGCAGGTCGCCCAGGTGCCGCATCATCTCGACCACCCAGGGGGTGTCCTCGGCGATGGCGATGGACACGCCCTCCAGGCCCATCCAGTTCCTGATCCAGCCATAGACCGAGCCGCACCACAGCAGCGTGGGCCGCTCGGGGTCGTGGGTCTGGGCGCAGCGCTCTTCGAGGTCCGCCGGGGCGCGGCCGGGTGAGTCGGGGTTGAGGCGCTCGTCGCGAAGCCGCTCCCAGTCGGCCCGGGTCTCGATGGCATAGCGGAGGTAGTGGGGGATGGAGGCGCCCAGCTCGGGGCGGAGCATCTCGGCGATGGCGCCGTCGCCGTCCTGGACGATGATGTGGTCACCCTTCTCCTCGAGCAGCTTCGACTCGAAGGCCGGCAGGAGCCCGACGTTGAGGCCGAGGTCGCCCCCCAAGCCGGCCTCGTCGGTGCCGAAGTACTGCGCGATGGCGCCCCATGGATCATCATACTCGGCGGGCAGTCCCTCCGTGTGCCAGCGCTCGATCGTCTGCTGCCAGGCGCCGAACTCCCAATCGGGGACGCGGTCAACGGGCTCGAAGCGAAAGGTGGCGAGCATACGCTCGCGGTGGGTCATCTCGATCTCCAGTCCCAGCGCGATATGCCGGCCCTCGATGCTACGCCCCGCGCAGCTCCCGCAGCCTCCGGGTGAGCGCGGGGAGGACCTCGAACAGGTCGCCGACGATGCCATAGGTGGCGACGCTGAAGATCGGCGCGGTGGGGTCCTTGTTGATGGCGATAATGCAGTCGGCGCTGCTCATGCCCGCCAGGTGCTGCACCGCGCCGGAGATGCCGCAGGCGATGTACAGCTTCGGTTGCACGGTGCGCCCCGTCTGCCCCACCTGGTGGTAGGCGGGGATCCAGCCCGCATCTACCGCCGCCCGGGAGGCCCCCACCGCGCCGCCCAAGACCTCGGCGAGCTCGCGGATCAGCGCGAAGGCCTCCGGCTTGCCGAGCCCGCGGCCGCCCGAGACGATGACCTCCGCGTCCTGGAGGTTCACCCGCCCGTCCGTCTCCTGCTGCACGACCTCGAGGATCTTGAGGCCGATGGCGCGCTCGTCGAGGTGCACCGGGGTCTCCACCACCCGGCCGGTGCGGGAGGGGTCGGGCTCCAGCGGTCGGAAGACGCCCGGGCGGACGGTCGCCATCTGCGGGCGGGCGTGGCGGCAGACAATGGTGGCCATCAGGTTGCCGCCGAAGGCGGGCCGGGTCTGCACCAGCAGGCGTTCCTGCGCGTCCACCTCCAACCCCGTGCAGTCGGCGGTGAGGCCGGCCGAGAGCCGGGCCGCGACGCGGGGCGCGAGGTCTCGCCCCTGGGGCGTCGCGGAGAAGAGCACGATCTCGGGCTTGTGCTGGTTGATGAGCCCGGCCAGCACGTCGGTGCACGGCCCGGTGCGGTAGTGCGCCAGCGCCGGGTCTTGCACCAGGTACACTGTGTCCGCGCCGTGGGCGATCAGGTCCTGCGCCAGGTCGGCCACACCGTCGCCGAGGAGCACGGCCGCCAGCTCGACGCCCAGCGCGTCGGCGAGCCGGCGGCCCTCGCCGAGCAGCTCGTAAGTGCCCCGCCGAGGGGTCCCGTGCAGGTGCTCGGCCACCACCCAGAGGCCGCGGTACTGAGAGGTGTCCACGTCCCGGCTATAGGCGGCCTCGATCACGATGGCGCCGAAGGCGCAGGCGGAGGCGCAGGCGCCGCACTGCGTGCAGTTGTCGTTGAAGCGCGCCTTGCCCTCGACCATGTCTATGGCGCCGTACGGGCACGCCCGCAGACATAGCCGACAGCCGGTGCAGGTCTCTGGAATCAGAAGGACGGCCATGAGGCGAAGTCTCCAGCCTCCGGGCGGGCTATCCCGCCGCGAGGTTCATATCCTTGAGTGCGCGCGCCAGCTCCTCGACCGCCTCCTCCACCGGCCCGTCGAGGATCTTGCCCCCGGCCCGGCGCTCGGGCGGCCACACCCGGATGACCTGTGTCGGGGAGCCGTCGAAGCCGGTCTGTGTGGGGTCGGCCTCCAGGTCGGCGAGGGTCCACCTGGTGATCTCGGCCCGCTTCGCCCGCAGCACGTTGCGCATGCTCGGATGCCGGGGCTCGTTGATCTGCTTCACCACCGTCACCACCGCCGGCAGCTTCACCTCGACGACCTCGAAGAAGTCGTCCAGCACCCGCCGGGCGCGCAGCCGGCCGTCGTTGACCTCGAGCGAGATGGCGAACGTGATCTGGGGCACGCCGAGCCGCTCCGCCAGCCCCGGCCCCACCTGGCCGGTGTCGCCGTCAATCGCCTGCTTGCCGCACAGTACCAGGTCCACCTCCCCGAGCCTGCGCACCATCTGCGCGAGCGTATAGGAGGTGGCCAGGGTGTCGCTGCCCCGGGAGGCGGGGTCGGTCAGCAGCACCGCCTCGTCCGCGCCCATGGCGAGCGCTTGGCGCAGCGCCTCCTCGGCCTGGGGCGGGCCCATGGTGATGACGGTGACCGTGCCGCCGTGGGCCTCCCGGAGCTGGAGCGCGGCCTCGATCGCGTTCTCGTCCACCGGGTTGACGATGCTCTTGACGCCCTCCCGGATGAGCGCGTTCGTCTGGGGATCCACCCGGACCTCGGTGGTCTCGGGCACCTGCTTGATGCACACGACGCTCTTCATCCGCCGAGCTCCCGGATGACATGGTTGGCGATGACGAGGCGCTGGATCTCCGAGGTGCCCTCGACGATCTCGAACAGCTTCGCCTCCCGCATATAGCGCTCGACGGGGAACTCCCGCGTGTACCCGTAGCCGCCGAACACCTGCACCGCCTTGGTGGTCACCCGCATCGCGGTCTCGGAGGCGAACAGCTTCGCCATCGCCGCCTCTTTCTCGAAGGGCTTGCCCTGGTCCTTGAGCCACGCGGCCCGCCAGGTCAGCAGCCGCGCCGCGTCCACCTCGGTCGCCATGTCACAGAGCATGAACTGAACGGCCTGGAAGCTGGAGATGGGCTGGCCGAACTGCTTGCGCTGCTTGCTGTAGGGCACCGCCGCCTCCAGGGCCGCCCGCGCCACGCCGACCGCGCCGATCGCCATGCCGATGCGCCCCACCGCGAGCGTTCGCATGGCGACCAGGAAGCCGCCGCCCTCCCGGCCGAGCAAGTTCTCCTTCGGCACCCGGCAGTCGGTGAACACCAGCTCCCGGTTGGGCAGGGAGGGGAAAGCCATCTTCTTCTCGTCCTTGCCGAACTCGAAGCCGGGGGTTCCCTTCTCCACGATGAAGGCGCTGAGGCCCCGCACCCCGCGCTCGGGGTTGGTGCTGGCGATGACGACATAGGTCTGCGCCTGGCCGCCGTTGGAGATGAAGATCTTGGTGCCGTTGAGCACGTAGTGGTCGCCGTCGCGCTGGGCGCGGGTGCTCACGGCGGCGGCGTCGGAGCCCGCGCCGGGCTCGGTGAGGCCGAAGGCGCCGATGTGCTCCCCCTTGGCGAGGGGGACGAGGAAGCGCTGCTTCTGCTCCTCGGTGCCGAAGGTCATGATAGGGAAGACGCACAGGACGTGCGCACCGTACACCGCGCCGGTGGTTGTGCAGGCCCGGGAGAGCTCCTCGCCGACCGCGGTCCAGGTCAGGAAGTCGAGGCCGAGCCCGCCGTACTCCTCGGGTACGGGGATGCCCATGAGGTCGAGCTCGCCGAGCTTGCGGACGTTCTCGGCGGGCCAGACGCCGGCCTCATCGGTCTCCTTCGCCCTGGGGGCGAGGTCGTCGTCGCAGAACTCCTTGACCGCCTCGAGCACGGCGGCCTGGTCCTCGGTGAATGTGAAATCCATCGGCTCGGTCCTCTCCTCAGGGTCGGGCGGGCCCCGCGAGCCGCGCTGGGGCCACGGCGTTGATGGTATCGGAAACGGAGGAACGCGTCAACGCGGGGGGCAGGCTTGGGCAGACGGGGCGTCCGCCCCACCGGTAGGCAGGAGGGCGGATCAGGCCTCTCGCTCCAGCCGGTGCAGGCCGGCCTGGCGGGCCAGGTCCAGGGCCCGGCGGTACTCCTCGCTGGTGATGCGGCGGTTGATGGCCGGGAACTCATGGGCGCGGTAGGTGGGGGTGTACTGGGACATGATGTTGACGTAGGTATCGCGGCTGAGGGAGGCGAGGAACTCCATGATGGGCCCGGTGCGGGCGATGTCATCTGGGAACACCAGGTGGCGCACCAGCAGCCCCCGCACGATCAGCCCCTGGTCGTCAAATCGCAGGTCGCCGACCTGCCGGTGCATCTCCGCCAGCCCCTCCCGGCTGCGATCCCAGTAGTCGGGCACGCTCGATAGCTCCTGCCCGACCTCGTTGTCGCCCCATTTCGCGTCCGGCATGTAGATGTCCACGATGCCGTCCAGCAGCCGCAGCGCCCTCACCGACTCATAGCCGCCGGTGTTGTAGACCACCGGCAGCCGCAGGCCGCGTCGGCTCGCGATGCGCAGGGCCTCCACGAGCATGGGGAGCTGGTGGGTGGGGGTGACCCAGTTGATGTTGTGGCAGCCGCGGCCCTGCAGCTCCAGCATCATGTCGGCCACACGCTCGACGCTGACGATGCGCCCCTGGCCCAACTGCGAGATCTGGTAGTTGATGCAGAAGACGCAGTTGAGGTTGCAGTAGCTCAGGAAGACCGTGCCCGAGCCGCCTCGGCCGACCAGTCCTCTCTCCTCGCCGTAATGCGGCCCGTGGCTGGCAACCATGGGCTCGGCCGCCACGCGGCAGTGCCCACTTCGCCCCTCCAGCCGGTTCACCCCACACTGGCGCGGGCACAGGTCGCAGGAGCGAAGCATCTCGCGCAACGCGGCCGCTCGCTGTCCCAGCTCGCGCTCGCCGAGGGAGACGTAGGCAGGGGTGAAATCTTGCCCACCGGGGGCCTGCGCCTGGGTCGGCGCGCCGAGCTGCTGGGCGGCCCGGCAGCCGCTGCTCAGCAGCGCGAACGCGCCCGGCGCGAGCCCCGCCGCGGCCGCGCCCCACAGGGTGCGGGTGATGAACTCCCGCCGCGTCAGGCAACCCGCGAGCAGTGGGCATCCGGCTTGCTCTCTCTTCCCCATCTCCATCCCCCTGGAGTGAGATGCCCCGCCGGCGCCGTCGGCGCAACCGAACCGGCTCGCCGCGGCGCCACTGTAACCTTCCCCGCGCGCGCAGATCGGTCCTTCCTCGCCGCGGCCGCCCGTGGCCCATGCACAGGAAGGCAACCGGAGGCCGGCGAAGCCCTGGAGCAGTGAAGGACGACAGGGGACTGCCATGCTAGAGGGACTCTCGCTTCTCCGGGAGGGCCGCACCAGGCGTGTCTCGAGCTTCGACACCACCGGGGCCAACGCCGACGCCTGGCGCATCGCGGGGGGCGAGACGCGCGAGCTGGCGCGCATCGCCGGCCCGGGCTGCATCCGCCACATCTGGGTTACGGTCAGCGCGGAGGACGAGTGGTATCTGCGCAAGACGCTCCTGCGCGCCTACTGGGACGGCGAGGCATCCCCCAGCATTGACTGCCCCCTGGGCGACTTCTTCGGCGTCGGCCACGGCGTGGTCAGCTCCTACGCCTGCGCGGTCCTCTCCATGTCGGCCTGGCCGGGGGAGACCAAGCGGGCGGCCATGAACTGCTACTTCCCCATGCCCTTTGCCGAGCAGGCCCGCCTCGAGGTGGTGAACGAGTCCGATCTTCCCATCGGGGCCTTCTACTTCTACATTGACTACGACCTGCTGCCGCAGCCCCCCGACGGCCACGGCCGCTTCCACGCGAAGTGGCGCCGCGAGAACCCCACCGACGGCTGGGTCCCCGTCCGGCCCCAGGTGCAGCCGGATGCGTGGGAGGGCGGCGAGGGCGGCCGGGCGCGGAACCTGAGCGACCGGGACAATTACGTGTTCCTCGAGGCGCGGGGACGGGGGCACTTCGTGGGCGTCAACCTCAGTGTCCACAACTTGTGTGGGGGCTGGTGGGGGGAGGGGGACGACATGTTCATGGTGGACGGCGACAAGTGGCCGCCAGACCTGCACGGCACCGGCTCGGAGGACTACTTCTGCCATGCCTGGGGCATGCAGCCCCAGAACCACAACCTGTACCACGGGGTGTCGTACCACCGGCCGGGCACGGTCTTCCAGTATAACGAACGCATCACCGTGTACCGCCACCACGTGGCCGACCCGATCGTGTTCCACGAGTCGCTGCGCGCCTCCATCGAGCATGGGCACGCGAACACCCACAGCAACGACTACTCGTCGGTGGCCTACTGGTACCAGAGCGAACCACACCACGAGTTCGCGCCCATGCCGCCGGCGGAGGCGCGCCTGCCGCGGCCGGACTCGGTGCTGGGGCACGTCGAGCCGCCGGGGCCCCGCAGGGTGAGGGCCGCGGTGCGGGATCGCATGGCGCGCAGAAGGGGCAGGGGAGGATAGGCGCACTATCCCCCATGGGCCTTGGGCCAGTGCTGACCGGATCTGCACAGCCGCGGCGCGCGCGCCGCCGAGCATACCTGGGGATCACCGTCGGCACCCTCGCAGTCCTCGCCGTCGGCTGTGGGCGCCCCCTTGGGCGGGCCGCGCGGCCGGAGGCGGCCGGCGTCGAGGAGGGCGCGCTGGTCACGCTAGAGCCCGGCCAGGCATTCCGCTTCGTAGACCACTTTCGGGGCGGCGAGGCCCCTGCCGACCCCGAGCTGGCGGGCAACCGTGCGGACGGTCTGGTCGAGCTTCCTCTCATGGGCCTTCACCGACCTGTGCTTCGCGCTCCCGCGCCGCACACCATCAGGCAGCCGCTTCGGATGCCCGGCCCCGCCCAGCTCAGGCTCGCCTTCGGTCCCTCGCCGGCGAGCTGGAACAAGGTGGGCGCCGGCATCCGCTTCAGCGTCCGGCTCCACCGCAGCGGTGAGACGACCGAGCTCCTCTCCGAGGAGGTGGGCCGGTGGCGCGGCGCCAACATGCCCAACTGGGCGCCCGTGAGCCTGGAGGTGCCGGCCTCCGAGGGCGAGGAGGTCATCCTCGAGCTGGCGGTTGCGCAGGCGGGTGAGCCGCGGGATGTCCCTGCCGAGCAGACCATCGCCGCCTATGCCCTCTGGGTGGACCCCACGATCGTCGTGCCGGCCGAGCAGAGGCCCCCCAACGTGGTGCTGGTCGTCATTGACGCCCTTCGCCCAGACCATCTCGGCTGCTACGGCTACCACCGCCAGACGAGCCCCTTCATTGACCGGATCAGCCAGGAGGGGGCGCTCTTCGAGCAGGCTCATGCCCAGGGAACCTGGACGCTGCCCTCGATGCTCAGCATGCTCACGTCGCGGCACCGGTTCCTGGTGGGAGCGCGGGCGGCCGGCCCCCCGATGTGGGGCGAGCCTGAAGAGCTCGCGTTCCTCCAGCCCGTCGAGCTGTTCGACGCGCTCCAGGACCACCTTCGCGCGGGCGGCTACGCAACCCTGGGCAGCGTGGGCGGCGGCTTCCTCGACCCCTTGCTCGGCTTCAGCTCGGGCTTCGACTGGTACTGGACGCCGCCCCGCCCGCCCGTGCCCGCCGAGCACATCGTGGATCAGCTCGCTGACCTGCAGGAGGCGCTGCCAGCCTACGCGTCTCAGCCTTTCTTCGTGCTTCTGCACACCTACGAGGCGCACAACTACTTCCAGGGGCGCTTCCGCTCGCTGGCTCGCTTCAGCCGCGGCTACCGGGGCCCTCTCGTGCGCCCCGAGCGCCTCGAGGAGGCCGTGCTGAGCGGCCGGCCCGACGGGCTCTCGGCCGCCGACCTCCGCTTCATCCGCGATGTCTACGATGGCGAGATCTACGAGGCCGATCGGTGGCTGGAGGGGTTCTGTCAGTGGCTCTTCTCTCACGACTGGGGGCGGGATACGGTCCTCATCATCACCTCCGACCACGGGGAGGCCTTCGGCGAGCACGACCGGATGCACCACGGCGACATCCCCTACCGCGAGGTGGTCCAGGTACCCCTCATCATCCGCTTCCCCGACGGCCGGGCGCGAGGTCGGCGGGTCCCGGAGCCGGTCGCGCTGGTAGACCTCATGCCAACCGTCCTGGGACTCGCCGGCCTCGAGCCCCCTCAAGGGCTGGCCGGGCGCTCTCTGCTGCCGCTGCTGGAGGGGGAGACCGGCGCGGCGCGCCGCATCTTCGCAGAGAGCCGAGGCGGCGCGTTCTGCGCGAGGGAGGGCCGCTGGTGGTACCTCACCTGGGCCGGCGGGGAGGCCGAGCGGCTCTACGACATGGAGCGAGACCCGGCGCAGCTCCGCGACCTGTCGGCCGCCCACGCCGAACAGCTCCGCTATATGAGGCAGGTCTTCGCCGACCTCGCGATGGGCGCTGCGCGGGGCGCGCGGCTCGCCCTCGTCGGCCCCCGCGAGGAGGAGGTGGTCGTCGAGCTGCGGGCGAGCGCGCCGTTCTCCTACTTCCATGTGCCGACGCTGCGGGAGAGCTGGGAGGATCGCATCGCCGGTCCGGCCCCGGAGGGCGAGGGCGGCGACGTGGCTCGGGTGCGTCTCCCCGCGGGCGGCGACGCCCACGTCGTCCTCTTCGAGGCCGGTGACCCCGAGGCCGCGATCACCCTCTCGGCCAGAGCGGGCGGTGAACCCGTCGCGCCGGCCCGCTTCCATCTCGGCAGCCACGGGATCGCGCCCGATAGGGTCCCGGTCAGCATCTCCGCGGAGACGGGGTGGCTCATAGCCGAGCAGCCTCCCGCCCCCGACAGGCCGGATGACTGGGGGTTGTGGCTGTGGCTTCCCACGGCCAGGGCGCACGCTCCCCCCAGGGTGTCGGCGGCAGACCCCACGGCGCTGCGCGAGGAGCTCAAGGAGGAGTTGCGCGCCCTCGGCTACCTGCGCTGAGCCCGGGCCGCGCGGCTACAGGGCGGGATCCAGGACCACGATCTCGGTCGGCTCCGGCAGGCTTTCACTGGTGACCTCCAGCTCGGAGCCGCCGGGCCGCCGTACGCGCGACTTGCCGGCCAGGAAAGCCTCCACCGAAGCGAGGTCGAAGCCGCACTTCGGGGTCTTGCAGTGCATTGGGATGGCGATGGCGGGCCGCAGGCGCTCAACCTCGGCCGTCGCGCCAGCCGCGTCAATGGTGAAGGTCCCGCCCACCGGCACCATGAGCACGTCCACCCGGCCCAGCGCGGCCGTCTCCTTCGGGCCCAGCGCGTGCCCCAGGTCGCCCAGGTGGCATACCGATAGCCCGTCGGCCTCGATCACGCGCACGACGTTGCGGCCCCGCTCCGCGCCGCGGCGGTCGTCGTGGTGGGTGGCGATACCGCGGAACCTCACCCCCTTGTGCTCGAGCTCGCCCGGCTCCTTGACCACCAGCGGGTCGCCCGGCACCATCTTCACGTAGTTGTGGTCGGCGTGGTCGTGGCTGACGACGACCACGTCGGCGGGCTCCTTGAGGGGCCCGTACCCGATGGCGCCGCCGTAGCCGCCGGGCTCGTAGGGGTCGATGACGATCCGGGTTCCCTCCTCGGTGATGATGAGGAAGGCCGCGTGGCCCAGGTAACGGATGGTCATTGACTCTCCTCCTCTGCCCCCCGCGCGAGCTGCTCGAGTGTCTGGCGCAGCACTTCCGCGCTGTGCACAAGTCGCCTGTGCTCCTCCTCCGTCATATCGGGCATCACCACCCCGGCTGCGCCCCCCCGCCTGACCCGCGTCGGCAGACTCAGCGCCACCCCAGGAGACTCCGGCGCCACCTCTCGGCCGGCAAGCACTGTGGAGACGGGCAGGAGCGCCCCGCCGTCGTCCAGCAGGGCCTCCACCACCTGGCGGATGGCCAGCCCCACCGCGTGCCCGGCGCCGCCCTTGAGGCGGATCACCGCCGCGCCCGCGGTGCGCGTCGCGGCGAACGCCTCCTCCACCGCCGCCTGGGAGTAACCAGGGGCGGCCGACAGTGGGGCGCCGTCGTAGCGCAGCGCCGAGGCTATGGGCACCATCGAGTCGCCGTGCTCTCCCACGATGAGGGCCTCGAGGCGAGTCGGCTCGAGCCTCAGCCGCTCGCCGATCAGGGAGCGAAACCGGAGCGTGTCGAGGACCGTTCCCAGCCCGATCGCCCGTTCCGCGGGCCAGCCCATCTCCGCCGTCGCGAGATAGGTCAGCACATCCACCGGGTTGGTGACCACCAGCAGCACCGCCTGCCGGCGGAGCCCGACCTGCTTCAGGTCCGCGAGTACCCCCCGGAAGAGGGCGGCGTTGCGGGCGATGAGCGCGAGCCGGGACTCCTCGGGCCGGCGCCGCGCCCCGGCCGTCACCACCACCAGGTCCGCCCCGGCCAGCTGCTCGTACCCCCCGGCGAGAATGCGAGGCCCACCGGCGGCGGCGCGGCCATGGGTGAGGTCAAGGGCCTCGCCCTCGGCGAGCTCGGCCAGGGCGTCCACGAGCACGAGCTCGTCGCAACACCGCCCGAGCTGAAGCGCGTACGCCGCGCTCGATCCCACCCGGCCCGCGCCGATGATGGCGACCCTGCGGGTCATGGGTTCGCCTCCGCCGCGGTCCCGCCCCGGCCCTCCTCCTGGAAGGCGTAGACGGTGTGGTTGTGGATGGACTCGAGGCTCTCGCAGCTCACCTGGAACCAGAGCACGCGGGGGTCGGCGCGCAGGAGCCCCACCACATCCCGCACCACGTCCTCGACGAACTTCGCGTTCTCATAGGCGAGCTCGGTGACGACCTTCTCATCCTCCCGTTTGAGCAGGGGGTAGATCTCGGCGCTTCCCTGACCCTCGAGCAGCGACACAAGGTCCTCGATCCAGACCATCACGTCGGGGGCGTAACGCAGGCGGACCTTGATGATGGCACGCTGGTTGTGCGCGCCGTGGCGGGAGATCTCCTTGCTGCACGGGCAGAGGATGGTGACGGGCACCTCGACACCCATGGTGAAGGCATACTCGCCGTCCTCGACCACGCCCTCGAAGGTGCAGTCGTAGTCGAGCGCGCTCTCGCTGTTGGTGGCGGGGGAGCGCTTCACGATGAAGTACTTGAAGGCGACGACGATCTGCGCCCGCCGGGCCGAGAGCCGCTCGCAGGCCTCCCGGAGCATCTCCTCGAGGTCCACCTTGCTGATGGGCTTCTGGCTCCACTGGAAGAGGATGTCCACGAAGCGGCTCATGTGCGTACCCCGGAAGTGGTGGGGCAGCTCCACCGCCAGGTCTATGCGCGCCAGCACGCTGTCGAAGCCCCCTGCCTGACGACGGATGCGCACCGGCAGATGAACGTCCTTCACCCCCACCCGCTGCACCGTGATCCCGCGCGGGTCGGGGCTGGCGGCCACGTCTCTCAAGTGATCTCCTCCGTTCGGGCCTTGGCGCAGGGGGCCTGGAAGCTGCCCCGCGGCCGCCGCCGTGGAGCATCCAGCATTCGCAGCCCAAGGCCCCTCGGCTACCTCGGCGCGGTGGGCTCCCCGTCCCAGAACAGCAGCCGCCCGCAGTTATCGCAGGTCAGCCCTCGGGCGCCTCGATGCAGCGCCTTGATCGTGTCCGAGGGCAGCGCGATCCGACACCCCGGGCACGTAGTGGATGTCACGCGCACTAGCCCGAGGTTGCCCTGCCGCGCCCGGATCTGCTCGTACCGCTTCAGGAGCTGCCGCTCCACGCGAGCCGCGGCCGCCGCCCGCTGCCCCTCCAGCTCCGCGATCTCGCCCCGCAGGCGCGCGCTCTCCGCCTCGTGGCGCTCCTTCACACCTGTCAGCCGCTCCCTCATCTCCGCCAGCCGCCGCTCCCGCTCGGCGAGCGTTCCCCGCTGCTCCTCCAGCGCCTCCATCAGCTCCAGGATCCGATCCTCCAGCTTGCTGATCTCCCGGGAGAGCATCGCCACCTCCCCCTCGAGGTCGCTCAGCTGGCGCGGGTTGTGCACCGTCCCTCCATATAGCTGGGCCCGGAACTTCTCCCGCTTCTCCTCCAGCCCGCGCAGCTCCAGGGCCCGGTCCTCGGCCTCCTGCTCGGTGCGGCGTTCCTGCTCGGCCAGAGACTTCATCTCCGCCTCGAGGGCAGCGATCTCGGCCGCCAGCGCCTCCCCCGCGTCGAGCTCCTCCAGCTCCCTGCTCAGGCGCGCGAGCTCCAAGTCCGCCTGCTGGACCTCATACAGCGCCAGCATGTCCTCACCGCCCAACATCGCCTCCCGTTAGCGCCCCGAAGCCTCACGTAACCGGACACTTCGTCGGCCCCCAGCGCCTTCCTGCCCCCCGGATAGGACGGGGGGGACGGCGCGGCGAAGCATCGCCCGGATGGCTCTGCTGCCTCTCGGGATCACCGCCGACGACCTCACCGGGGCGGCCGACGCGGCCGCCGCGCTGGCGCGGCCGGGCGCCTCGGTGCCGGTCTCGCTCGACGCCGAGCCGCGTTCCCAGGCAGGCGCGACCGCCTTCGCGGTGACCACCGAGTCTCGCGGTTGCGCCCCGGCCGAGAGCTACGCACTCGTGCGGGCCAGCGTCCTTGCTCTGCAGCGGGCCGGTGCGGCGCTGGTGCTCAAGAAGGTGGACTCGAACCTGCGCGGGAGCGTTGGGGCCGAGGTCGCCGCGGTGGCTGACGCGACCGGGGGACCAGTCTGGCTGGCTCCTGCCTTCCCCGCGCGCGGCAGAACGACCATCGGCGGCATCGCCCTCGTCGGCGGCCGACCGGTCGCCGAGACCGAGATGGCTCGCGACCCCGAGGCCCCCGTCGCCCACTCCCGCATCGCCGGCCTGCTGGCCGCCACCGCTCCCGAGCTGCCTGTGGGGCAATGCCACCTGAACACCGTGCGCGCGGGCGCGCAGGTCATCGCCGCCGCGGCGCCCGAGCAGGGTGTGCTCGTCCTCGACGCCGAGCAGGACGACGACCTGGACGAAGTGGTCGCGGCCGCCCTCTCGCTGCCCCATCCCCCCGCGCTCGCGGGCTCGGCCGGGCTGGCGGCCGCGCTGGCGCGCCGGCTCCTGGGGCCCTCCGCGCGGCGGGACTGGCCCGAGGGCCGGGGACGCCCCGTGCTCGGCGTGCTGGCGAGCGCCAGCGCCGCCCTCCCGGCCCAGGTCGCGCGCGCCGGCGCGGAGCCCGACCTGCGCCCCATCGCGCTTCAGTGTGAGGGTCTGTTTCGCGATGGGGAAGACCTCCCCGAGCTGCGCCGCGCGATGGAGCTGGCCCTCGCGGAGCTGGCGGCGGGCCGCCACGCGCTCGTCCACGCGGTGGGGCCTCTGCCCGCAGTCCCACACCCGGTGGAGTTGGTGGTGGAGCATCTCGCGCACCTCGCCTTCGTCGTAGCAGAGGTGGGCCGGCCCGCGGGGCTGCTGGTGGGAGGCGGGGCCACGGCCCACGCGGTGCTCAGCGCCCTCGGCGCGGAGGCGGTCCTGGTGGACGAGGAGCCCCTTGCTGGCATTGCTGCGGGGCGGGTCTCCGGCGGCCGCCTGGCCGGCTCCCCCGTGGTCCTGAAGCCGGGTGCGGCGGGGGCCGAGGGGGCGCTGGTGGAGCTGCTGGGGTACCTCTGCCGCCGGGCGGCCGCGGAGCCCGCGACATGAGCGCCGTCCCCCGCCCCCTGCTCGCCGTCACCATGGGTGATCCCGCGGGCATCGGGCCCGAGGTCGTCGTCGCGGCCCTCGCCTCCCGACGAGTTCGTGCGGCCTGCCGGGCCCTGGTGGTGGGCGACGCGCGCATCCTGGAGCGCGCGGCACGGGCCCTGGGCCGGCGCTTCGCCGCGCGGGTGGTGAGCGAGGCGGAGGAGGCCAACCTCCACCCCCGCCGCGTCTGCCTGCTCGATCTCCACAACGCCGACCCCGCTGAGATCGCCCTCGGACGGGTGTCGGCGGCGGCCGGACGCGCCGCGGCCGAGTACATCGAGCGGGCGGCATCGCTCGCGCTGTCTGGTCGCGTCGCCGGCCTCGTCACCGCGCCCGTCAACAAAGAGGCGCTGCGCCTCGCCGGCATCCGCCATCCCGGCCACACCGAGATGCTCGCCGCGCTGACGGGCGCGCCCGAGGTCGCCATGATGCTCGTCCAAGGCCCGCTGCGCGTCTCCCACATCACCACCCATCTCTCCGTCCGGGAGGCGCTGGGGCGAGTGACGCGGAGCCGCGTGGTGGCCGTCATCAGGCTCACCGACCGCGCGCTGGCGCGAATGGCTCGGCCCGGTTCGGCCGATGCCGGGGCCCCCCGGCGGAGGATCGCGGTGGCCGGCCTCAACCCCCACGCCGGAGAGGCCGGCCTGTTCGGGGAGGAGGAGGCGCGGGAGATCGCGCCCGCGGTGGCCGACGCCCGGGCGGAAGGGATCGACGCGGTCGGGCCCCTGCCTCCGGACACCGTCTTCGCCCGCCACCGGGCGGGGGAGTTCGACGCTGTGGTCGCGATGCTGCACGACCACGGGCACATCGCGGTGAAGACCCTTGGCTTCACGCGTCGCCCGGACGGCAGGCTCCGCTCCGCGGGCGTCAACGTCACGCTCGGCCTGCCGATAGTGCGCACCTCGGCAGACCACGGGACCGCCTTCGACATCGCGGGCCGCGGGCTGGCCGACCCCGCGAGCATGGTCGCCGCGCTCCTGCTCGCCGCGGTTTGGGGCGCGGAGGGGCCCAGGCCGCGCCTCCAGGGCGGTGGGCGCTAGAGGGCGCGACCGCCGCGCTGTCGAACATCCCCGCGCTGGCAAGAGAGGAGCGATGGCGCGCCACCGGCTGTTTGCCTCGATGATGGCCTCCGACTACGCCCACCTGGCTGATGAGGTGGCGGCCCTCGTCGCCGGCGGCATTGACGGGCTGCACTTCGACGTGATGGACGGCTATTTCGTCCCCAACATCACCTTCGGCGCCGACCTCATCCGCACGCTCCGGCCCCTCACCGACCTGCCCTTCGACGTCCACCTGATGGTCGCGGAGCCGGATGTGATCGCTCCCCAGGTGATCGAGGCGGGGGCGAACCGCGTTTCGATCCACCCCGAGGCGAGGTGCCACCTCCAGCGCTCGCTCGCCCGCATCCGCGAGCTGGGGGCGCAGCCCGGGGTGGCGGTGGGGCCAGCAATCCCGCCGGAGATGGCGGCCTGGGTACTCGACGACCTGGACTACCTACTGGTGCTGTCGGTGAACCCCGGCTACTCCGGGCAGGAGTTCGTGGGCTCGTCGCGGCGCAAGCTGGAGGCCTTCACAAAGCTCGTGGCCAGCGCGGGCCACGAGATCCGGATTATGGTGGACGGGGCGGTGGAGCCCGCGAACATCGCCGAGCTGGCGCGGCTGGGGGCAGATGACTTCGTCTCAGGGGCGGCGCTCTTCGACCACCGGCCCCTGGAGGCGCGGATCCGGCAGTTTCGCGAGGCGCTGCGGTGAACGAGCGACAGCTCGCGCGGCTGCTGCGCGAGGTGCGCGCGGGCCGGCTGTCCGTGGCGGACGCGCTGGGGCGCCTGCGCGGGCTGCCCTTCGAGGATCTGGGCTTCGCGAAGGTGGACACCCACCGCGCGCTGCGCACCGGCTTTCCCGAGGTCGTCTTCGGTCAGGGCAAGACCCCGGAGCAGGTGGTGCACATCGCCCGCCGCATCGCCGAGCGGCACCGCGTGGCGCTGTGCACCCGCTGCACCGAGGAGATGAAGCAGGCCGCCGAGCAGGCCTTCGGCCAGGTGCAGTGGCACGAGACCGCCCGTATCATGGTGGTCGGGAAGCCTCCCCGTCCCTCGCCCCGCGCCCGCCCCGTTGCCGTGGTCAGCGCCGGCACCGCCGACGCACCGGTCGCCGAGGAGGCGGCGGTGACGGCGGAGACGCTGGGGTGCCGGGTCGAGCGCATCTACGACGCTGGCGTCGCGGGCATCCACCGTCTCCTCGTGCACCGGCAGCGGCTGGACCAGGCGCGGGCGATTGTAGTCGTCGCGGGCATGGAGGGCGCGCTCGCCAGTGTGGTCGGCGGCCTGGTCACGGCGCCGGTCATCGCGGTGCCCACCTCAGTCGGCTATGGCGCCAGCTTCCAGGGCCTGGCCCCACTGCTGACCATGCTGAACTCGTGCGCGGCCGGGGTGGCGGTGGTGAACATTGACAACGGCTTCGGGGCCGGCTACTTCGCGGCCCTCATCGCGCGATGCCAGGGCCGGCGATGATCGCCTACCTGGACTGCTTCTCCGGGCTGAGCGGCGACATGCTGCTGGGCGCGCTGCTCGATGCCGGGCTGTCCCTCGACCAGCTGCGCGCCGACCTCGCCCGCCTGCCCCTGTCCGGCTACGAGCTTCACGCTGAGCGGGCCACGCGGCGGGGCCTCGCGGGGACGCGCTTCCGGGTCGAGGTCCCGCCCTGTCACCACCATCGCGGCCTCGCCGACATCCTCGATATCATCCACCGGGCCGGCCTGCCGGCTGAGGTGGCTGCGCCCGCGGAGGCGGCCTTCCGCCGGCTCGCGGAAGCCGAGGCGCGCGTCCACAACTGTCCCCTCGAGGAGGTGCACTTCCACGAGGTGGGCGCGGTGGACGCCATCGTGGACATCGTGGGCGCCTTCTGCGGGCTGCGCCGGCTCGGCATCACCCGGGTTCACTCCTCGCCGGTGCCCCTGGGCGGCGGCTGGGTGGAGACCAGCCACGGGCGACTCCCCGTCCCCGCCCCGGCCACCGCCGAGCTGCTCGTGGGCGTGCCCACCCTGGGCGGGCCGGTGGAGGCCGAACTCGTGACCCCGACCGGCGCCGCCATCCTCACCACCGCCTGCCGCTCCTTCGGGGCGATGCCGCCCATGATCGTTCGCGCCGTTGGCTGGGGCGCGGGCAGTCGGGAGCTGCCCCACCCCAACCTGCTGCGGGTGTTCGTGGGCGAGCCCGCCTCCGCCGTGCCCGAGCAGGCCCTCGTCGTCCTCGAGACCAACCTCGACGACATGAACCCGGAGCTCTTCGACCATGTCATGGACAGGCTTTTCGCCGCTGGCGCGCTGGACGTCTTCTACACCCCCATCGTGATGAAGAAGTCGCGGCCCGCGACACTGGTCTCGGTGCTCGCCGAGCCGGCCCTCGCGCAGGAGCTCTCGGAGGTCCTGTTCCGCGAGACGACCACCCTTGGGGTGCGCCGCCACGAGGTCGCGCGCGCGTGCCTCGCCCGCGAGTGGAAAGAGGTCAAGACCGAATACGGGCCGGTGCGGGTGAAGGTGGGCAGACTAGGCG
>Ga0209102_1000604_pt1 | contig 23071 bp, 29 predicted proteins | sample ConPoolayeHmetaG_FD_185483 | JGI IMG/M metagenome (GOLD analysis project Ga0209102, IMG submission 185483) | Hot spring microbial mat communities from California, USA to study Microbial Dark Matter (Phase II) - Cone Pool mat layer H metaG... ...
TACATTCATGTTATCTCTTGCGATCGTGTTTCTTATCTGTTCCCATGCCTTCAGAACGAACATGGAGAACGCTGCTGCTATGGGAATGAACCCTTCTATAGAGAGGCCGGCTGCAATGCCTATCATGTCTTGTTCACTTATTCCCACGTTGACAAATCTACTTGGAAACCTCTCTCGGAATAGTGCCGTTTTCGTTGAATCTCCCACGTCCGCATCGAGCACTATGACACGTCTGTTCTTTTCTCCCAACTCGACCAGCTTCTGTCCGAAGGCATTTCTGTAGCTTTCAACTTTAAATTCCATTTATATCCATCACCGCCTTCTCGTATTCTTCGGCTGTTGGGACGTAATGGAAGAGGTCCTTCTTCAGCGATCTTATGCCGCCGTTTCTTTGAGTTAGGGCGATCAAGACCACCGGCTTGGTTTGGCTGCGTTTAATGTACTCTAATGTTGAAACGACTTCTTCCGTGTCTTGGCCGTTGACAACGATTGCCTCCCAACCGAAAGAGCTCCACTTCTCGTCTAGAGGCTCCAGCCGCTTTATCTCCTCGGTGCCTCCGTTCAGCTGGCGGAGGTTTCTGTCTACGATGGCGATCAGGTTATCTAACTTGTGATGAGCACCGCTCATGACAGCCTCCCAAACCTGCCCCTCGTTAAGTTCGCCATCGCCGAGGAGCACTATCACTTTACCCTTCTTGTTCTTGATCTTCTTTCCCAAGGCTATCCCCACACCTATCGATAGACCTTGGCCTAAGGAGCCTGTTGAGACGAGGACTTCGGGTAGGTACCTCTTTTCTGGGTGACTTTGAAGCCTTGACCCGCAAACGCCCAGCGAGAGTAGCTCGTTCTCATCTATTGCCTTCTCTTCAGCCAATGCTGCATATAGGGCGGGTGCGGCATGTCCCTTGCTCAGGACAAACGAATTTTCACTGTTTCCCAGGTTGGGGGAGAAGACCTCGAAGATTGAAGCTATCAAGTCTGTTGCGGAAAGAGAAGATGGAAGATGGCTCGATTGAGAGGATATTCCCTGCTTTAGTACATTGATCTTGGTTCCCTTTGAGATTCTTCTTGCTCGAGTACGGTTTTCTACGGCGCTCTTATATGTGGCAACCATGGTCGACAGCAGCCTGCCGGTTTCAGTGAGCTTGATGGGTCTCGGATCACGCAGTGAACCGTAGGTTACAAGATCCAATTCCTTGAGGATCTTGGCGTTAAGCTTCAGGGTTGAAAGAGGAACCCCTGAAGCTCTAGATAGCTCCTTGAGAAAAGATGTGGCTGTAGACTTCCTGTTTCTTCTGATTGAAGACAAAATAAGCAACTGGTTTTCGTTAAACGCTTTAAGCAAAAGTCTTGCGAGAACTATCTTCTCGCCTAACAAAATTGGCGTTCCATGGCCACCCTCCTCTAAAGATATTGGCTTTCCATGACCAACTCCTGCCCAACCCGTTAATCAGCCTTATTTAAAAAGATAGTGGGCAGGTTTGATTGGCCACCGGCATAACGCTATTTGGTCTAAAGAGGCCAGGTCTGTTAGCCTTTTGCTGCATCTTTTCGCTTGCTAGAGTGTGCCTCTATAATAGCGTGTCGCCGGGCATGCAACACATTTCTGTAGCCTATATCGGGTGCATGGTCTACAGTCGACATTGCATGGCGCCTGAGCTCTTTCTTTGTTGGCCAAATATTCTCTGACGGGAAGAAAATGTGAGAAGTGGATAGCCCCTATTGGATAGAACTCTGACCTACGTATTCCCTTACAACTTCTCAATGAGCACTTTTCTATGGATATGCTCTCGAGTGTTTCTTGGTCTTCGGCGACGACCAAGGCGATAAGGTTGTATCCGCCAAAGGTTGAGAAGATGTTGACTACTCTGGGGCAGTCTTTGAACCGCTCGAGAAGGTTCTCTAGGGCGTCGGCGTCTTCCATTTCAAGCATCACAACTGCAGCGCATAGTCTGATCTTGTCGACATTTAATAACGCTGTGACCTTGATGACTTCCTCTCTTAGCAGTCTTTCGATTCTCTTCTTGACGCCCATGCTTGTGTAGCCGGTCGTTTTCGACAATTCCGTGAGTGTAATGCGTCCATCCTTTTGTAGATGTGCCACAATCTTCTTGTCAACTTCTTCCACGATCCACACCCAAGTTTATTTTCTAAACACAAAGTATTAATATAGTTTACTTATCAAATCGGAGTAGATGCGGCATGGAAGATGAACAGAAGAAGGTCAAAGAGAATATGGCGTTGATCAAACATAAGATCGCTATCATAAGTGGCAAGGGAGGTGTCGGAAAGAGCACCGTAGCTGCCAATCTGGCGATGGCTCTCGCGATGCATGGCCACGTCAACCAGGTAGGTGTCCTTGATGCAGATATTCATGGGCCATGTATTCCAAAAATGTTGGGTGTGCGAGGTCAAAGAATAATGGGTAATCCAATAGGAATATTTCCAGTCTCTGGGCCTCTGGGGATCAAGGTCGTATCGATGGATTTCTTGCTTGAGAACGACGACGACCCTATAATATGGCGTGGTCCCCTAAAGATGAGGGCGATCCAACAGTTTCTATCGGACATAATATGGGGAAAGCTTGAGTTCCTTTTGATAGATCTCCCTCCTGGTACTGGAGATGAGCCTCTGAGTGTCATACAGCTTATTCAAGACTTGGATGGAGTTGTGATTGTGACAATACCATCTGAGGTCTCCCAGATTGTGGTTAGAAAGGCTGTAGCCTTCTCAAAGCAGCTGAATGTGCCTATCATAGGTATAATCGAAAACATGAGTGGTTTCGTCTGCCCCAAGTGTGGTACTGAAGTTGAAATATTTAGGACTGGAGGTGGAAAGAAGATCGCTGAAGACCTGGCTGTACCTTTTCTGGGGCGGATTCCGATCGACCCAGATATATGTTCAAGTTCTGATAGCGGAGTTCCCTTCGTAATCGAACATCAGGGTTCACCTTCTACTAGAGCCTTTGCTACGATCGTCGAAAAGATTGAGCAGTTCCTAGAATGCAGTCAGCCCAAACCGGCTGACTCAAGCAGTGTAAGTATACAAGGGGGTTGAAGGGTTGACTTGACCAATTGGGTGAATCTATGCAATGATCCTGTGGAGGGGCTGGTCGAGGACCTGGCTTGTGGAAACAAGCAAGGAGGGATTTGGAAGATTTTGGTATGGTGGTCTACATGTGTTGGACGGATGCTGGAAAGATTTGGGAAGGAGGTGAGAAAGTGAAGGCGAAAATTGTTGTCCCAACCGTAGACGACAGTGGCCTTGATTCCATGTTGGCAGAGCATTTTGGGAGGGCACCTTACTTTACCGTCATAGAAATTGACGAAAAAGGTGAAATCTCGAGCTTAAGAGCTTTTCCGAACACTGGAGAGCATGCTGGCGGGAGAGGATACGCTCACGATCTAATCTTGGAGTTGAAGCCTACTGCAGTGATAGTGTACGGCATGGGGCCGAGGGGGTTGATCGGTTTCCAGAATGCTGGGATCGCGGTGCTCAGGGCTAACGCGGACACGGTTAGAGAAGTTGTGTCCGCATATAAGGAGAATAGGCTTGATGAGCTCACGGAGGGATGTCATCAGGCACGTCACCCCTAAGACGTAGGGGGCTTGGTCAAAGATGAAGATTACTCCTAAGTGTGCAGACTGTCCAGGAGGATATTGTCGAAGTATGCCATTTGATGCAGCGAACGAGGGCATTCTTCCAGAATATTGTCCAATGAAAACAAGTGTTGAAGTGATCAAGTCGGCTGTTGAAAGATACAAGCAGGAGGATATCAAGAAGATATACCTGCCTGCTACCATAACAGAGAAAGAGGCATATGAGCTGGTGAGAGGGGTTAGAGTAGCTGTTCGTCCTCGGATCAAGGAGCTGATAGAATTTGGAAGGCTGGTTGGCGCCAACAGGATTGGAATGGCATTCTGCGCAGGCATGATAGATGAGGCAAGAAGGATTGCGCAGCTTCTTGAAGGCTGCGGGTTCACCGTCGCCTCGGTCATGTGTAAGTGTGGAGGTGCTGACAAGACAAGGCTTGGTGTCGAAAAAGAGTATAAGATTGGTGACCCCCTGAAACTTGAGCCAGGCTGCAACCCTGTCCTTCAAGCGGAGCTCCTAAACATGGCTGACACGGACATAAATGTGATCGTCGGCCTCTGTCTTGGCCACGACATGCTATTTACAGCCAACTCGAAGGCGCCTGTGACGACCTTGATAGTGAAAGACCGTATGTTGGGCCATAATCCTGTGATCGCTCTCTATAGCAGCTACCATAAGGAGATAATCAGGTCGCAGAAGAGAATTTGATCTTCCGACTATAGGATAAGGTGGGCTATCAAGCTAAATGATCGTATCGATAGCAAGTGGGAAGGGAGGGACAGGGAAGACATCGGTAGCTGTAAATATGGCACTATCTATAGAGAATATTCAGCTTCTCGACTGTGATGTTGAGGAACCGAATGATCATCTTTTCTTGAATCCTATAGTAGACCAGATTGAGCCGATCTACAGTCTAGTCCCTAAAGTAGACGATGAGCTATGTGATCGTTGTGGAGAATGTGGCAGATTCTGCCAATATAACGCTTTATATGTGGCATCGGATAGGGTTTTGGTCTTTCCAGAACTCTGTCACAGCTGCGGTGGATGCTTGCTGGTCTGTCCAAGGAAGGCGATCACAGAGCAGAGGCATAAGATTGGTGTATTGAAGCGTGGAAGCGCCAAAGGCCTTGAGCTTGTCTGGGGTGAGCTTGAAGTCGGTGAGCCTATGGCGGTCCCCATCATAAGAGAAGTGAAGAAGTCGATTGGAATATACGAGAACGTTATCCTCGATTCTCCACCTGGAACATCATGCCCAGTAATCGAAACGATTAGTGGAAGCGACTTCTGCATACTCGTAACAGAGCCGACTCCCTTCGGATTGCATGATCTTAAGATAACTGTAGAAGTCCTAAAGCAGATGAATGTCCCCTTTGGGGTTATCGTCAACCGCGCAGATATTGGAGATAGAAAGGTCCACGAATTCTGTGGAGAAAAGGGAATACCGATCTTGCTTGAAATCCCCTTCAGCAGAAGGATAGCGGAACTTTACTCGATTGGCGTCCCATTTTCTGAAGTGATGCCTGAATGGAAGAAAAGATTCCATGTGGTCTTTTACGAGGTGGAGAACTTAGTCAAATGATCAAGCAGCTGACGATTCTAAGTGGCAAGGGGGGAACAGGTAAGACGACGATAACGGCTTCCTTCGCGGCCCTCGCAGAAGGTGTTGTAGTGGCAGACTGTGATGTTGACGCACCAGATCTTCACATCCTCTTGCATCCCAAACCCATCAGAACCGTGGAGTTTAGAGGTTCAAAGTTGGCCGCCATCGACCAGACGAAATGTGCCAGGTGTGGCCTGTGTCGCGATAAATGTAGATTTAACGCTATCACAGGAGAGCTCAAAGTTAATCCTTTTGCCTGTGAAGGCTGTGGTGTCTGCGCCCTCGTGTGCCCAACAGGCTCCATAGTGTTGCAGGAGAGGATTTCAGGGCATGTCTATGTCTCGAAGACAGAACGTGGGTTTATGGTCCACGCAATGCTGGCCCCAGGCGAAGCTAACTCAGGTAAGCTTGTGGCCTTGGTTAGACAGAATGCTAGAGTAGTGGCTGAGAGAGAGCATGCCAGCTTGATCCTAGTGGATGGTGCGCCCGGCATCGGATGCCCTGTCATAGCTTCGATCACGGGAGCAGATGTGGGTATGATCGTCACCGAGCCTTCGATTTCAGGTATCCATGATCTTAAGAGGGCATTAGATCTGCTGGCTCACTTTAACATACTTCCCTTGGTCTGTGTGAACATGTACGACATAAATAGCGAGAATACTGAAAGGATAATGGATTACTGTAGGATGATGGGTGTAGAAGTTGTAGGAAGGATTCCATTCGATCCTGTTGTCACGGAAGCGATGGTCAACGCTGAACCTGTCATAGAATATTCTCCATCAAGTGATGTGGCTCAACAGCTGGGCAGAATATGGAAGAGAGTGTATGAGGTCGTGATGGAGAAAGGTTGATGTTTTTGGCGTGTACTAGCGGTCTGATTTTTGGGCCTGTGCCGTCAAGGCGACTTGGTCGAAGCCTGGGAATTAACAATATTCCAGCGAAGACATGCTCATATTCATGTGTCTACTGTCAGGTTGGCAGGACAACAAACATGACGGTGGATAGGCAAAAATTCTTTGATCCGAATGAAGTCTTTAAGGCGGTTAGAAGAAGGGTTGAAGCTATCAAATCCGAGAATGGTAGAATTGATTATCTGACATTTGTGCCAGATGGTGAACCAACTTTAGACCTAAACCTCGGTGAAGAAATTTCTCTTCTCAAGTCTATAGGAACACCTGTTGCTGTGATAACAAACGCTTCACTCACATACAATGACAGTGTCAGAGAAGATCTGCTTAAGGCCGACTATGTCTCCCTGAAGGTGGATGCCTTAGATGAACGTCTGTGGAGGAGAATAAACAGGCCCCATGTCGATCTAAGCTTGCAGGCCATCCTAGAGGGTATAGCCAAGTTCGTTGAAGAATTCAAAGGTACAGTCGTAAGTGAGACGATGTTGATCAACGAAGTCGCATATGGAAATGAATTCGAGCGGATAGCAGGATACTTGGCAGCTCTCAAGAGGCTGGATAGAGCCTACATAGCCTCTCCAACCAGACCGCCAACGGAAAGGTGGATCAGACCGGCCAGGGAAGAAACGGTCAACGCTGCCTTTCAGCGTTTCTCCGAGAAGTTGGGTTCGGAGAGGGTTGAACTCTTGATAGGATATGAGGGAAACGATTTCACTGTTTCTGGAAATGTCGAGGACAGCCTGTTGAATATAATCGCGGTACATCCTATGCGGAAGGAGGCTGTCGAGGATTTTCTGAAGAAGGCAGGGATGAGCTGGCAGACAATCGAGAAACTTTTAAGAGAAGAGAAGATTGTTAGGCTTGAATATGAGGGAAAGGAATACTATGCCATGAAGTTGGCTGATCCACTCAAAGGTGACAATTGTGGAAAAAGTCGTTGATGCAGAAGGCTTGAAAAAGGTGTACGAGCAAGTCGTGGCGGTCGATGGCGTCAACCTGGAGGTCTATAAAGGTGAAGTCTTTGGCCTTCTAGGCCCTAACGGAGCCGGTAAGACTACAATTATCCGCATGCTTGCTGGTCTGTCTAAACCTACCGCCGGCAATGCTCACGTCCTTGGCTTTGATATCAGATCGGAGATCGTTGAAGCAAAGAAGTATTTCGGCGTTGTCCCCGAAGTCTCGAATCTGTACGATGAGCTTTCAGCTTTCGACAACCTTTTGTTCACCGCTCGACTTTATGGTGTACCACATAGCGAGCGTAGAACAAGGGTTGAAGGGCTCTTGAAAAGCTTCGGCCTCTACGGGCGAAAGGATGATCCTTTCGGTACCTTTTCACGTGGTATGAAGCGTGCGTTGACAATCGCAGCCGCCTTGATACATAGACCTAGGCTGCTTTTTCTCGACGAGCCTACGGCTGGATTGGATGTTGTTGCAGCCCGTTCCATGCGGATCCTGATCGACAACCTCCGACGTGAAGGTGTGACAATCTTCCTCACCACCCACTACTTGGAAGAAGCTGACCTTCTATGTGACCGCATCGGGATCCTCGTCAAGGGGAAGGTGCTTACAACCGACACCCCTGACAACTTAAAGGCTTTGGCGGAAGAAGAGTCTGTGATCGAAATCTCTTTCAAGCAGTTGTCCTCGAAGACCGTTGAAGGGCTTTCTGCGAGGATGCCACAACTTAAGGTTTCTTTAGCAAACCATAACAGGGTTCGTGTATCTGGCGGCGTTCCAGTGGATGTGCTTGAGAAGGTGATTCAGTATTCTAAGGATGAAGAAGTTGAAATCGACGAAATAAACTGCATCAAGCCAAGCTTGGAAGATGCATTCATGAAGATCACAGGTTTGAGCCCAACTATTATGGCGATAGAAAAAGGGGGTGGAAAATGAATTGTTACGTGACGACTTGCGTGGAATATTCTACATCGCTTTAAAGGACATGAAAACATACTACCTTAAGCCGCCATCGATCAGCTGGGGGATTGTCTTTCCATTCGCCTGGACTCTAGCCTTCTACTTAAGAAGTCCTCTCGACTTCAAGCAGCTGGTGCCAGGCCTTGTCGCGATGACCATCTTATTTAGCACGACAGCTGCGGAGGCTGTTGTCATCAATTTTGAGCTGCGGCTGGGCTCTCTTGAGAGACTGCTCCTCGCGCCAATCAGCTTGCAGGCAGTACTGTTTGGAAAGATATTTGGGGGCGCTATCTTTGGGTTTTTGATGACGACAGTGGTTACCGTCGGCATCGTCTTGGCTTTAGGCCTTTCCGGTGTTGGAGTGCTGTATATGGCTTTAATCGTTGTTCCTTCTCTTTTGGTTTTCTCGTCTCTAGGCGCACTTCTTTGTGTTATGGTGAAGGAAGTGTTCGAAGCTCAGACCTTACTTAACCTGCCACGCTTCATAATGGTGTTCTTGTGTGGTGTTGTCTACCCAATTTCTGCTATGCCGTCAGCACTACAGTATTTAGCCTATCTGATGCCCCTTACCTATACTGTAGACGGTCTAAGGGGAGCCTTCTCTCTGAACCCTGGCGATGTGATCTTTGCTGATGCCATAGTACTTTTAGGCTTCCTCGTTATCTTTATCTTGCCTGCTATGAGGCTTCTTCAAGGGCGGTTCAAGTAATAATGTTGGTGCTGTCCGATCGTCTAGGTGTCAAGATTACACGTGTTTAGTGCTTTAGAGCATCGGTTCTCTGGTGTAGACCTGGTTTGGTTCGACATAGGTGAGCGTCTCGGTTTTTGTCATGGTGCCTGAAGCCACGTCCAATATAAGCTCATATAATCTCTCGCCGACCTGCTGTATCGTCTCCTTCCCTTCTATAGCAGTTCCTGAATAGAAGTCCAGCTTCCACCCGAACCTTCCGTAGGTTTGCGGGTTCGCTGTAAGCCACAAGAGTGGTGAGACGACCCCGCCTGAGCTGTATAGTATGGTGTCACTAGAGAGTCCGCCGCCTCCAAGTTGGAAAAGCACGATCTGAGCTCCTGACGCAGCATATCCAAGAAATATTGAGAGCATGCTCATCCAGTTGTCTACGAAATATAGGCCTCTTGATCTTGGTGCTTCTGCATACTTTAGCACGCCCTTGATCGGCATCGACCCAGACTTCTCTATGGCGCCTAGAGACTTCTCTTCTAGGGTTGTGATTCCTCCTGCAATGTTTGCTGGTACAGGGTTTATCGTGCGAATGTCTTCCCCGATAGCCAACGCTCTTTCCTCTGTTTCCCTTGCAACTTTCAAGATTTCGGTTGCCACCAGACCGTCGGCGGCTCTCTTTGCGAGGATATGTTCGGCGCCAATTATTTCCGTGTTCTCTCCAAAGAAGGCTGTCCCTCCTTTCAAGACGAGTTTGTCGAATACATATCCTACAACAGGGTTGCCGACGATACCTGAAGTGGTATCTGAAGCGCCGCATTTTACGCCAAGGCAGAGGTTGCTGTCATCGAATTCTCTTCTTCTAAGCTTGGACGCATCATAGACCATTTCTCTGGCTAGGTCGATTCCCTTGCAGATCAAGTCTAAAGTTGAAGCATTAGGGCTGTCAAGTACTTCAACTCTCTTCCCTGACTTAGATATCTCATCCGCCAACCTGTTCACGTCAAGTTCTGGGTATCCTGCCCCAACACTTCTACCGTGAACGATGACAGATGCTACATTTGGATTTCTGCCCAAGCCTACAAGTGTTCTAGCGATCGTCTCCCTATCTTTTTTGCTCCTTCCACTGCCACCGTCTGCTGTAATTATGGTCTTGCATCCTGCGACAAATTTGCATACTGCCTCGGAAATGACTCCTCCCGGTATGATTAGGACATGGTTTCTTACACCAATGGACCCGTCAGGTCTCTGGTAGCCTAGGAACGTCAACTTTTTTCAACCCGTCTTTTCTAGGTCGCCCCGTCCTCTCAGACCTTCAACGTTGTGGACGTGGACAAGGCAGCCTTCGCCTATAAAATCGCTTGCTTTACCGATTATCTCGCCATACTTTATTATGTGTTCGCCTTTCTGAATGTCGCTTAGAGAAACCTTGAAGCCGAAAGGCACGTTTTCTCTCGCCTCTAACATGCGGTCTTCGCTGCTGTCTGCAGACCTAACGTGGACGATGTCTCCCTTCACAACGTCATCTAGTACCGTTGCAACATTATCTGTTGGCCTTATTTTGAGAGCCAGTTTTTTCCCACTAAACATCGAATTCACCATGAAAATTCGATGAAGGAATTCCCATCAGCCTCTGTGTCGTCTGCAATCCTACACACCATCACATTCTCCGGAAGTTTGCGTCTTAAATCTTATCTTTTTGCTGAACTGAGATTAAGAAGGTTTCAGGCTGTATATGTGCTGTTCAGTTTCTCTTTCTTTGCAATCTCAAAGAGACCTTTATCGCTCGTTAAAAATTCTGATGCGTCCACTGCCTTTGCTGAAACTATCTGAAGGGCATCAGCTTGGTATACGTGATGTTTTTCTATCAGCTTCCAGCTTTCGGAAAGAAGTCCAGTTTTGGCTGGAACCAGCAGCAGGATACCAAGTTTCACAAGCCTTCTTGCTTCAAATAGAAAACGTTTCTTTGAAGCCATATATTTCTGCAGGGACAGCCTATCTTGCATCTTCGCTTTATCAAATGCTCCGAGGATTTCTCCTATGTTCCATGTGCTGAAAGCTAATGTCACTTCTCCCGAATACGCTTTCTGGTACACGTTCTTTACAAGCGTGCTTCCCGGCTCCATTATGTATCTCTTTATTGTGCTGCTTGAATCAAGATACACTATTGTCTCTTCCATCTCTCATATCCCTGACCAATTCGCTTACAAGCCCTTTTTCAGGTTCAACCGGTTCAAATTCTATTTTGTAGTCTTCAGACTCTCCTGTATCCGCTATCATCTGATTTAGAAAACTGTCAACCATCTCGTCTCTGATCATATCCTCGAGCATTCGAGTTATTTCTGTTCCCCTCTTTGATGCCTGCAATTTGAATTTCTCCCACAGTTCCTTATCCACGTAAATGCTCGTCTTTACCTTAACCACCTCAAGCACCTAGATACCGACAACACCTAGAATTGGTATTTAAGTCTTTTCTATAATAACACTTAACCCAATCGACATCCCACATAACGGTGTCAACTGCTGCTATCTTCGAAATCTCTGGAACGTATTTTGACGAATCTGGGTTCAGCGATCTTTATGGCTTCTCTCACTCTTGTACCGGGCTTCACGGTGACCTTGCACATCTTATGGTCTTCGATCAACGCTGAGGCGCCTGGGCCGAGTTCTCCGGCTACTATGACGTCTGTCCGCATGTCAACTAGGGTCTTCACCAGGATAGGGCCTGCTCCGAACCTGAAAGATGCAGCTGGATTCTGAATCATCTTGACTTTCTCTATCTTCCCGTCTGAGATGTCTACGATGGTGATCGTCTTTGCTTTGCCGAACATCTCAGATACTTCATCATCCAAACCCTTGTCATCCTTGGTTGGCAAAGCTACCCTAACCTTTCCCAACTGTATCCACCTATGAGGTCAGTGCGGAGTGGAGCCTTTCAGTCTGTCAAGCCTTTCCTTGATCTGCTCCAGCTGCTGCTTCAAGATTTCCATTTGATGCTCCAGCATCGAGATTTCTTCTTCTTTCGAAGTTGGCTCTCCTAGAGCGAAAGGCCTTCGGAAGCCAGCTGGAAACTCTCCTCGAATGTTTCCGCCAGTCTCTTGACCCACGCCCATCGTCCGCCCCATCCCTCTACCTGCACCCATGCCTCGCATTCTGCCCCCTACAGGATTTGGGGCTAGACCTTCTTTGAATTCTCCTCTTTTGAAGCGTTCGACTGCGTTTCTGACTGTGCCATATACACTGGAGACGATCTTGATCTTGGCCAACGACAACACTTGGTAAGCGTTAGGGCCGACGCTTCCCGTTATTACTACCTGAGCTCCTTTGGACGCGATCGTCTGAGCTGCTTGAATGCCAGCGCCACTTACCTCGTTCACTGCAGTGTTTTCGATGGCTTCAAACTCCATCGTCTCGGTGTCCACGATCAAGAAGTACTGGCATCTGCCAAATCTAGGATCTATTTGGGCATCCAAGCTGTCGTCTGTCGCTGTTACCGCTACCTTCATGTCCCACACCTACTTCTTGAGCTCCTCCAGCCTTTTTCTTATGAATTCAAGCTCCTGTTCGAGGATCTTGGCCTCATCCTCCAGCATGGCTATCTCATCTTCTTTGGATATCGGAGGCATCCAATATGGTGCAGTATACGGCGTTATCGGCCCATATATGCCAGTCCACCACCGTCTCGGAAGCCAAGGGAACCATCTGCACCTACCCCAGTATGGGTACATGAACCAGCCGAATGGTCCAATTCCATATGGCATCTATCTAGCTCACCTTCTTCTCTGTCGAAGCCTTTCCCTCACGGAGCCTCTTCAACTCCCCGATTCTCGCATCCACATCCTTCACTTCCTCGTCAAGTCTTTTCCTGTAGTCCTCCAGTGAAGCCAGCTCCTCTTCGGGAGAGAGCGTCGGCGGATATCCATAGGATGCAAATAGGCTGCTCTGAGACTGTTCGGTTGAACTATTCTTCCTCAATGTCTCCAACCTCTTCTTTGTAGCATCAAGCTGAGATTCTATGGCTTTCGCCTGCTCCTCTAACATCCTGACCTCTTCTTCTCTGCTCACTCCAACACCTGTAGGATAAGGTGCAGCCGCAGGCGATGTTCTTCCGGTTCTCAGATATTCTCTAAATTGAGGCATCAGACCACTCGACATTATCCATTCTGCCGTAGGTGGTAGGCCGGTCGGCGATCTGCCCACCCAACCAGGCGAGTACCCGAACCTCATCCATCCCGGGATTCCTGTGAGATAATACATGTTTCTTCTACGGTATCCCATAAGATTCACCTCCTATAGTATTGTGTTGGCGGAAGATAGGGTGTACCATAGAAAGCACTAGAGTACTGATATTGTGGGTAGCCATACATGTAAATGTATGGAAGTAACCACCAGCATGCCCCTCTTCCGAAAAGCCATCCTGGTCTCTGCCATGGGGGTAGATAGCTGAAGGGGCCTCTTCCAGGCCACATGCCATATCCTCTTCCAAATCCTCTCCATCCCATACTTTGTCACCGCATATTGTGTGCATATGCACATATTTATATTTTTTGCATAAGCACAAAAATATATAAAGGTGGGCAGGGTCAAACCCACTGATGGCACATGAGCTACAGGCACAGACACAGACATGGAAGACGAGGTAGGCTTCCGAAACCGATAAACATCGAGAGAAGCCCAGCCATAGAAAGGTTCGCCCCCCTACCCTTACAAAATCTTGAGCCTGTCCACATAAGTCCAGCTGAATTGGAAGCCTTCCGCCTAGTGGATCAAGAGGGGTTATCTCAAGAGGAGGCTGGCCGAAAAATGATGGTGTCAAGGGGCACTGTTTGGAGGCTTCTACAAAATGCCAGAAGGAAGGCTGCTCAAGCTCTCAGCGAGGGGCGGCCACTACATATCACCGAATACAAGATGTCTTCTCAAGACGTCGATGGAGGAGGGGAAAGTTTAGGAGACTAATTGTCATACTAGAAAACCTCTTGTTCTCAAAGGTAACGTAACCGAGCAGCATGCCATTACAGTCTCCGTTTAGGCAATCATCTTGGAGTCCTTGGCTGCAAGAGATAGAGAAGCCTTGTGGGCATCTTCGGCGCCCTGTCCCCCAAACCCTCATTTACGAGTAAAAAAATATATAAATTTGGCTAGTCGTACTTTCGCCGATGTCTAGGCTGGTCGTCTCCCCAACAATAGAGGAATATCTTGAACAGATCTACAGACTTGAAAACGAATATGGTGTTGTCAGAACGAAGCAGCTGGCGGACCTGCTGGGTGTAAGCTTGGGGACGGTGACAAATACCATAGAGACGCTGGAGCAGAACGACCTCGTAGTCCACGAACCCTATAAGGGTGCGAAGCTGACAGAGAAGGGGCATAAAATAGCCGTAGATGTAGTTAGAAGGCATCGGCTGGTGGAATGCATGCTATCCGATTTTCTCAAGCTCGATTGGAGTAGGCTCCATAAGCAGGCCTGCGGGCTTGAGCATGCAATAAGTGACGACCTAGTCAAACCCCTTGAGAAGGCACTAGGGCATCCGAAGACCTGCCCTCACGGGAACCCTATCCCTACTGCCTGCGGTGGCTTGGAGGAGGCGGCACAGCCTCTTGAAGCCCTCCATGTAGGGGGAAAAAGTGTGGTCACGAAGATCGTGGACGAAGACGAAGATATACTCAACTACCTCATGGCGATCAAACTTGTCCCAGGGGCCGATGTTGAAGTCATAGAAAAGATAGCGTTTGATGGATCGATGATAGTGAAGGTGGATGGGCAAGATCGTCCCATCAGCAAGAAGGTTGCCTCTGTTGTGTGGGTCAGAAAGGGGAGATGAGCGCCTTGGAGCTGCCTCTAACCGCTTTAAAGAATGGCGAAAGCGGGATCATATCCAATGTTGACGGCGGCTCATGTGGAAGAGGGCCGGGAGGACGGGGTAGACGATGGGGTTTTGAAAGACGGCTCGCGGACATGGGGCTCACGCCAGGCACCTTAGTGACTGTGGTGAAGTCGGCGCCTCTTCAAGGGCCTATTGAAGTGCTCGTCAGGGGATCGAGGCTTGCGCTCGGTAGAGGTATGGCTGAGAGGATATATGTAGTGGTGGAGCGTGGGCGACAAGAAGCTTAGGATAGCCCTGGCTGGAAATGCAAATGTCGGGAAATCTATTGACGGAAAAGAATACGTGTTCGTCTATTACAATGGGTTGTGGAAAATAGAAAGAATAAGGGAGCTGGCAGACGAGGTTTTTGGCTGCTCAAGGGTTGAAAAGGTTGGCGAAACGGAGTTCGCCAAACCTGAAGGGCTTTTCGTTGTCTCACTGAACCCAGAAACCTTAAAGGTTGAGAAACAGAGAGTGACATACGTTCTGAGGCATAAGGAGAAGCGTAAGCTTATTCGTCTTGAGACCTCTTCAGGACGCACGTTGAGGGCTACTCAAGACCACAACTTCATGGTTTTAAGACGTGGTAAGCTGCAAGTGCTAGATGCTAAGCAGTTGCTGAAGGGAGACCTCTTACCAGTAATCGAAACATTATCAATCTTAGAACGGTCCAGATCGTCCATAGATATAGGAAATCTTCTTTCAGACAAAGTTAGGAAAGGAAACAGACAGTATCAGATTTCCGACGAGTTCGTGACCGTACATGGAAAAACAATCCCAAGACTAATAGAGAAACTCGCCTTCAGAGATATCGTCTGGGATGAAGTGACGGAAATAGAGGATGACTCCAACAAAGACTATGTATACGATTTATCGGTAGAAGCTAATGGAAACTTCATGCTAGCAAACGGGCTCTTCGTTCATAATAGTGTGATATTCAACCATCTGACAGGGCTTCATCAGCACATAGGTAACTGGCCTGGTAAGACGGTTGAGAAGGCTGAGGGCACTCTACATTTTAGAGGGTACACGATCGATGTAGTTGATCTTCCCGGAATCTATTCCCTTTCACCTTTCTCGATAGAGGAGAAGATTTCAAGAGAGTATATTGCATGTGAGAATCCAGATGTGGTGGTCAATGTCGTCGACGCGTCGGTGCTCGAAAGGAACCTCTATTTCACCCTGCAGCTTATGGAGCTTGAGAAGCCAATGATTATCGCCTTGAATCAGATGGATATGGCAAAGACCAAGGGAATAGAGATCGATACAGAGAAGTTGGCTAAAGTACTGGGTGTACCGGTTATTTCAACCATTGCGACGAAAGGTGTGGGTCTCTATGATATCGTTGAAGAAGCGGTTAGACTCGTTGATAGGAACGCGAAGCCCTCTACTGTCAGATATGGGGATGAAGTTGAAAAAAGGATAATGAAGATAGCTGGCCTAGTCGAAGGCAGCCCTCTGAAGTATCCTCCAAGATATACGGCAGTCCAGCTCCTACAAGGAGACGAAGAAATCGAAAAAGAAGTTGAAAAGATAGATCCAGAAATCGTGAAGACAGCGAGGAAGCTTGCTCTGGAGCTTGAAGAAATCCACGGCCACCCCTCGTCCACCGTGATAGCGTCAGAGAGGTATGGTGTGGCTGCGAGAATAACCCGGAATGTGCAGACGGTGAGAACTCCACTTAAGCCAAGGGCAGGAGAAATCCTCCACAACATAACGACCAGTAGACTGTTGGGTTACCCAATAATGGCTGCTGTAATGCTAACAATCTTCTACACTGTATTCACCTTCGGAGATTTCCTTTCGAAGGTGTTGACCAGCCTTCTTGACGGATTGCAGCCAATCTTCATCAGCCTATTCGGAGCCGGTCCGGTTGGAGAACTTATCTGGGGCGGCCTGATTGAAGGCTTGATAGCTGGGATCACGATAGCACTCCCATACATCGCACCCTTCTACGTCATACTATATTTCCTAGAGGACTCCGGATACCTTAGCCGAATCGCGTTTCTAATGGATAGCTTGATGCACAAGATAGGACTACATGGCAAAGCCTTCATTCCAGTGATGTTGGGTTACGGATGCAATGTTCCCGCCTGTCTCGGTTGCAGGATCATGGAAACAGAGAGGGAGAGGCTTATAGCAGGATTTATCACAACCCTCATACCATGTGCTGCTCGGACAGTAATAATCCTAGGCCTAGTCGGCGCATATGTAGGTATCCAGTGGGCTCTGGCATTGTACATCTTTGACCTGCTAGTCATCTTTGTCTTAGGCAGAATCGCCTTCAAAGCCCTACCTGGAGAGCCAACGGCTTTAATCATGGAAATGAGCGATTATAGAGTTCCCCGCCTCAGAACGGTTGTGAAGCAAACGTGGTTCAGGCTAGAGGAATTTGCCAAGATAGCCTTTCCCCTCATAGTTGTCGGCAGCCTCTCGATCAAGCTACTTGAAGTCCTGAACCTACTGGAGCCTATTGGGAACATACTCAGCCCAATAACTGTCGCCTGGCTAGGACTACCCATGCTCACAGGTGCAGCTCTGATCTTTGGTGTGTTAAGGAAAGAGTTGACGTTGGTGATGCTCGCAACCCTTCTTGGAACAACGAACTTCGCGAACGTCTTGACTCCATTGCAGATGATTGTGTTCACTTTGGTGACACTTTTCTACATACCCTGTGTATCGACGATAGCTGCCTTGATAAGAGAGTTTGGCCTCAAGAAGGCTATACTGATAACATCATTCGAGATCATGTTCGCGATCACCATCGGTGGGGTAGCGTTTCGGCTGCTGCAAACGTTCATTTTCCAATGAAGTCTGCAGTCGAAGCCTTGCTGCAACCTACCTTAATTGCTTGTAGTTGGAAGGATGCAAGCATGCATAGTCGATTATCAGCCCAACCTCTTTAACGTCCTCGCATGGTCGGTTTGTTCTCGCTGCAGCCTGTAGGAGGTGATGTTCTTCTTTAACGTCCTCTTTCTCTAATGTGAGAGCAGTTTTGAAAATGCGGATCAGCCCATGTTCACAGCATTTTAGCCCAGCGAAATCGTGTGTTGCATTATCTCCAGTTTTTCATCAACTTTAATCCAAAGGCTGCCACTTTTTCGAAATGCATGTCGTTTGAAATTAGGCTAAGATTTTTTGAAACCGCTGTAGCCGCTATTAATATGTCCGCGTCAGGAATTAGTTCCCCCCTTTCTTTAAGATTTCGATAGATTTTACAATAGGCCTGGACAATATCGTTATCAAGCCATATGGCATTAAAGCTATCTTCCAGCAACTTCTTCACTAAACCCCTCTTGTCATCCTTCACACCCCTCAAAATTTCTGTTAACGTTACAACGGATATGCTTCCATGCTCATACTTTTCAGCCTTCAACATGTCTACAATAGCGTCTGTATCGAACAACTTCATCTGAAGCTGAACCTCTCCCTGAACTCCCTACTCGACTCCATGATGGACCTTAAGTCCTCTTCCGATAAAGTTTTCTTCAAATTCTCAAACGCCTCTAAACCTTTTAACCTCCTAAGTTCATTGTAAAGACTAAGCAGGAATGTTCCCCACTCTTCTTTATCTTTCGCCTTCTCCAAAATTCTCTTTACCTCTAATGGGATGGATATCGTTGCATACTTTTTCAGTTATATCACCATAAAATAGCATAATGACGTACTATATAAGAATACCGATCAGTCCTATTTAGCAAATCATAATCAATGGTAGGATATAAGCTCATATCTTTGACTAACACAATTCGCAAACCTTTTAGCTATTGATTATGAGGAATCAAGACCGGAGCCGAGTCAAAGAGCCTTTGACATCTCACAGTCTTGAACTTCTGATATTGATTGTGATATTAGCCTGTGGTGCAGCTCATGATTTCTTATAATAATCGGCTTGCCCTCCATCAGTACTTTTGACCTTAACCTAGGATTCAGGTCTTGAAGTTGGACCAGGTCCACCTGAAAATCTATTTCCAACTCCACTTTAGTTCCTAATTCAAGGAGTTCATCGAATGTCAGTGCAGGTACCGCATAAACCGCTATGTCTATGTCTCTAAAAGCATTTCTCCTCACTAGACTTCCAAAAATGTATGCTAACTTTATATTATCCTCTTTCTGAAAGATTTCTTGAAGCTTCTGTAACACTTCTCTTTTTTCCCCCTCACTTAACTTATGGTATTTAACTCTATCATAATCCATATCTGCTCTCAACATCCCTTAAGAAATCCTCAATTTTTTGAAAGTTTTTCTTAGCGGACTCGTAGACCTTAAGATCGTCGATAATCCAATATCTGTGAACAAGGAGGTTCCTCAACCTTACGACCTTGATGATGTCCTCAACATAGGTTAAAACTTCAGATCTCCCCAAGTATTTTATGCAGTCACTATAGGACTCAGGTTCATAGTTGAAGCCTTCAATAGCCATATGCAAACAGGCACTACCGATAGCTTCAACCAAAACTATTATCTGATACCTTAGAGAGTATCTCTCATCACCTGTTAGAATCGTATAGGGCTTTTTCACTATCCTATCTATCTCTTTGAGGCTTTCTCTTGCTTCTCCAATTCTACTTCTCAAATAGCCTTTGTCGATAACCAAGATTCTTCACTATCGCCCTCATGTCCTATTTTAAACATATGCGTTTTTGGGCAAAACGCAATTTAAATATTTCTATAATGATGCTCACATAAGATAATACTATGTATTGTATTATCCCATATTACGCTCAACGTGTCCTTATGATTTGGCTTTGGTTCGAATTTGAACACGTACAGAGTTGAGGATAAAATATGGTTACTCCAGGGGAGATGACAAAGATAACTTCTGTAATACCTCAAAATGCCAACAACGAAGTCTCAATTCATACAGAAATCGGATCTAACTATACTCGAACCAATAAGCAGATAAGCTAAGCTTTCATGTCTCTGCGTCAAAGTAGGGTCAAGTCTTCAGATTGATTGAACAAGCATTAAAGCTCCACGCCATTTATCATCTAACTAGAAGCAACAATTTTGTCGCTTACTAAAATATGATGGGGCCAGTGGGATTTGAACCCACGCTCACCAGCGTTCTGGGCTTCTTGCTCCCCAGGCTGGCATCTTTGACCAAGCTGGACGATGACCCCTCGGAAGATGATGTCCTATGTCGGTTTATTTGCTTTATCTATGATGCCTGCTCGATTCTCTTTTGGTAATCGTCCTTCTGGCATCGACACCGAAAAATGTTTGCTGTTCGTTTCACATTTTTAGGCTTGTCAAGACTCTTTTGAATGTTTCCTGATCTGGATTTTGCTTGTATTCTCTTAGTGCGTTGACTATCTGGTCACTGTTCCCGATTCCTAGGATTCTTCTGACCTTCGGCGAAAGCCTTCCTCCAATGAATAGGCTTTGTGTGAATGAAGTTAGGTTCGAGTATTTCTTTTTCTCGCTTGCTGACTCAAAGTCTAATATCACAGGTTTGTCTCTTGAAGTCACAACTATGTGCTTGAGTGGGTTGCTTAGTTCACAGTGTGCTATCTTCTCTCGGTCCAATATGAAGCATTGATGAAGTATCTTTCTGATCACCTTTCTGAGTCTTCTTGTTCTCCCTTTGCCCTTCAATTCCTGTATGTATTCTCCAATTCTTCTGCCAATGAGTAGTTCCATTATCAGGAATTCGTCTGCCGCATGATATAGCCTTGGGCCTATCTTGAGCCTATTAACTTTCTCGAGGTATTCTGCTTCATGTCTTAAGGTGGCTCTGTCCGCGTCTGCCCTCAGCACCTTCACGGCTGAAAGGCCGTATCTGGTGTTGGCTGCGAACACTATTGCTGTGCATCCTTTACCGAGCACCTTTAAGCCGTCTACCTGCGTGTTTCCTTTGTAGTGGACTGCATATACGCCTCTGTCCTTGAGTTTATGTACTATTCTCTCCACCCTTTCTTCGTCTACCTTCGGATATGAGACGAGGAGGTTATATGGTGGCTTCTTGAGGTCGTCAACTGAGATAGTCTTGGTCTCTTGGCTCAAATATCTCACTTAAGGCTTCATTAACCCATCTCTTTTCTTCTGATTCAGCCTCTCTTCCACCTACGATCTTGTGTTTTTCTTTGAGCGGTTGAACCAGCTTCCTTGAGACACCATATTTGGTGGGATTCCTCAAGATCTCCCTCATGAAATCTATTGTCGTGGAATGGCGTCTTCTCTTAAGTGCCCTGAGTCTGGCGTCATCCTCTAGCCACATCATGTAGGAATCTCCTCTATTCTTTGATGTGAACTTTTGCACGTTGCCTTCGTCGAAGATTTCAGGTCCAAGCCTCACATGGTATGGTGAAATGTTCATGGTCTCGAAGAGGAAGATGAATGCGCTGGTCTTTCTTTCGTCGCTTGCCGCCTTAGACCTTATGACTTTGAAGCCTTCTCCCTCCAGGTGTTTTGTTAGGCTGTCGATGGTGTGGTTGAGCATGCCCCAGAGTATGTCGACACTAGTTTGCTCGTGTTCGAAGAAGACGCAGAGAACGTTGTCGATGAGATGAGACTGCTCCCTCTTGATTGCAAGTGTCTTCTCTTTCTCCATAAAGTACTCGAGCTTAGGCTCTCTTGTAAAACTTCTGCATGATAGTATGAACCTTGAGAGGGTTGCGACCGATATTGCTCTTCCCAGGTTCCTGTTGACGTCTATTGGGTCTGTGACGATAACCTTATCGTCTGGGAACCTTTCCATTACATACTGTTGTCTCTCTTTGTCGGTTATTATCAGTGGTAGCTTCCACTTCACGGCTTCCTCTAGCAGTCCTTTGAAGCTTTTGAAGCGATATATGAGCACCTCACAGACGTATCCGCTGAAGCCTCCAATCTTTATTTCTGCACCGTACGTGCCAGAGGCCTTCATGAACTTCTTCAGTAGTCTCACATCAGATCTTTGTGTTCGGCTTAGATGCTCCTGCATGAACTTTAAATGGTGTGGTGAACGGTCTGCGGCTGTCACCCAATGCCCACGCTTGACCATATAGCATGGTACGATGTTTACTCGGGATCCTTCGACGTTTGTCTCGACATATGGGTGTTCGGCGTACCTTATGATCAGATTCTCTTTGCCGAAGGCTTGGCATGATATCCTGTAGCTTTCTCTCTCAAGCTCCTCCTTTGACGCCTGAAGTGGATATGAGAGGAACACGTCTATGTCCGCGTCTTCGGGAAGCCATGTGTCCCGTGCATATGATCCTCCAACTATAACCTTTGGTGTGAACTGGCTTGTCTCCGAATACCTTTTCACCTGCTCTGTGACCAATCTGGCCACCTTGTCTGCTTTCTCGTACTCTTCTGGCTTGGGCGTCGTCATCCTTTTCGCATCCTCAAGTATCTTGGAAAGGGGCTGCATTCTCCTTCTACCCCACGACATGTAGGTCGCTGTATATCGGTCCCCCTGGCGTGAGAATGCTTCTCTTCACCTTAAGCTTGGAAATCGTCTCCTCACCGAGATCTAGGTTGCTGTATCTTCTTATTGCAGCAGCAAGCTCTTCTCTGCCTCGTCCAGTCTTGACCCTTAATATGGTGAGATGTGGATCGAATCTTCGATCAGGTTGGAATCCTGCCCTTTCAAGGCTGGCTTCAACCCTCTCCCAAAGTGAAGTCATCTTCTCTGACGCCTCGTCGTCTACTCCCACCCACACGACGTTAATGTGGGCCATCGAGGGGAAGGCACCTAAGCCCACATATTTTACTTTGAATGGTTCGAATCTTATCATTGAAAGCGCGCCAATCAAATCTCTCACCATCGTCTCGTGTATTTCTCCAATGAATCTTATCGTGAAATGGAGGTTTTCTGGTTGAACAGGCTTACCATCTATTCCAAGTGAAAGAAGATCCCTTTGCACCTCCAATATCTTGGCTTTCACTTCCCCGTTTTCGACATCCAATGCGATGAAGGCTCGTATTAGACTCATTCAACGATATGACATTGCAACATGTTGATAAGGATTATTCGGGGAACAGATATAACGTGGTTGCAGAAGAGGAAAATGGTGGTGGTGGCTTGGAGAGGCTCATTCTCTGTGTAACCGGTATGCCTGGTTCGGGAAAGACGACGGTCGCACAGGAGATCAGAAAGATGGGCTTTTACTATATAAGCTTGGGTGATGTGGTAAGAGAGCAGACGAAACTGAGAGGATACGAGTTGACTGATGCCAACTGCGGCCTCGTAATGGTGGCTCTGAGGAGGGAGCTCGGTCCTCAAGCGATCGCGAAGCTCTCACTTAGTCGTATGCCTGAGGATGAGCGTTTGATTACGGTAGATGGCGTAAGAAGCATCGATGAAGTCAACCTATACCGGTCTCTCGGCGACGTCAGGTTGTTGGCTGTCCACGCTTCCCCTCAAAGGAGGTTTCAGCTTTCAGCGTCAAGGGAAAGGATTGACGCCCCAAAGACCAGGGAGGAATTTGATCTGAGAGATCGGAGGGAGCTTGATGTTGGTGTCGGCAACGCCATAGCCTTGGCTGACGAGATAATATCCAACAATTCGACGATAGAAGAG
>Ga0209102_1000606_pt1 | contig 22997 bp, 25 predicted proteins | sample ConPoolayeHmetaG_FD_185483 | JGI IMG/M metagenome (GOLD analysis project Ga0209102, IMG submission 185483) | Hot spring microbial mat communities from California, USA to study Microbial Dark Matter (Phase II) - Cone Pool mat layer H metaG... ...
CGCCTATCAACCCAGCAATGCCGAATACTGTTCTGATAATCCCCTGCCGCAGGCCGGCAATGCCCAGAAGCACCGCCACGACTATTATGACTATGTCTAACCAATTCATTTCTCACCTCCGTTGCTTCCTATTGTAGCACATAGCGCTCCCCCTTCGGCTAGTGAGCTTTTTCTTTCTCTGGTAGGTTTGCGGAGCAGTCGGTTGGGTGGCGCCCAGCACGCTAGGCTGGCAGCAGTGTGCAGTTTTCACAATGATTTCCGCGGGAAGGTCAGTTTCCCAATGCCTCAGACAGCAAGACTTCAGTCATAGGTTCAGCCTCGCAAGGGGGAACTCTTTGTCGTCTCTGAATATTGCGAATCCCTGCGTTAGGTAGAGTTCGACTGGCCCCGATGGGTTATCTGCACTTCCCTTCCGTGCGAATGTCTCAATCGCCTTTTCTCTTCTCTGCCTCAGGTCGTCAACAATGCTGAGCAAGAGTCGGCTGCCAATCCCAATTCCTCTGAATGCCCTGTTTGGAATAAAGAGACACGAGATCAGCACGGCATCCTCACTCGCTGGTCCAGAGTCATAATCCGCTGACCTTGGCAGATAGCGTGCAGGCGCATACTGCGCATAACCAATAGGCTGTCCATCCGAGTATGCAATCTTTCCACAATTGCCCCATTCACTGTTCACGCGCTTAAGCCACGCCAGTTTTCTCTGAATCATAACAGCCTTCTTCTCTGCCGCTGAACCTGCATTCTCCTCAGGATACTCCCAGTAGGTGCAGTATTTACAGCTAAAGGGGTAGGTCGGCCACTCTGGTGCATCAACCAAGTTCTCCTCCGTTAAGTTGACGATTTCGATCCTCATATTTGGGCCGTGTTTCTGCTGGTTCGATATGGAACAAGAAGCTATGCAAACTCCTGTAAGAGGCCCGGAGTCCGGACGAGCGCAGCAGCCCAGGCGTTTATCATTCACTGTTGGACAAAGGCGGACTCTTACTATAATCCATAAACCAATCTAGGTGCAAGGTATTGCGGGAACCTATCTGTCAATGCCCGCCGAGCAACATAGCACAGATGGCAGGCATCGACATATCCTTTCTCATGGGGAACATCGTATTCTTTCAGCAAGCGAGTTGGCCCTCCTTTGACAAGAGGTGCGCACACCGGGTGCGAATCGGCACTATAGCGTTTGACTATGTCTGATAGCGGAGTGTGCCACATATTACCCATACTCAACCCCTGGCAGAGATGGACGTTGCCATACGCATCGAGATGTACCCTCTCGGGATTTCTAAGGTCTTCATAGGGACATTCTGTGAAATCCTGCCACGGTTTTCGAGGCAGGCCTTCTGTTAATTTCTCAACCGCTCTCCCTCTGAACATAGCGCCACCAGCTATGACCGGTTTTCCTTTCGCGTGCTCTTGGTCAGTAGTGCTTGTTTGGACGGTAGGTTTATCAATACAGGTAGATCCGCAGGGCATACCTAGCTTTCTGGCAGCACTTAAGGCATGCTTGGCGGGATTTGCCTTGTCGTCTTCGTAATGAAATGCGTCATCGCTGATGCTTAAATCAGATAGTCCCAAATCACGCAGCGGCTTTAGCCACAGTTCTGCATCTTCCTCTGACGTTGCCCAGTATGCGTTTGTCACTATTCCAGTCTTGAATCCCATGTCACGAGCAATTCTGATGCCCTCACACATCAAATGGTGGAACAGAAAGGGTTCGCCGCCTTCAAAGTATACCAATTCTATTGTCTGAATCTTGGCTAACTCAGCGAAGACTTTCTTAAGCCGGTCTAGTGTGAAGGTTCCCTTTGCCATCGGGCTGCTATACACAAAACAGTGATCGCATTCTGAGTCACACTTGTAGCTTAACAGAAAATGTATTCCGGTCAGCATCTTTCATCCCTCCAATGAATTTAGTTGTCATCAGCAGGTTGAGCTCGTGTGGGACCCGTCTGGCACGTTAGGCCTCACCACATTGAGCTCTATAGTCGCAGTAAGGGCACATCCAGGATGGGCATCTAGGAAGCTGCAGGTGTGATGTCGCCTTCTGGAGAAGCTCAAGGCGCCGTAGTGCCTCAGCTTTGATGCTATTCAGGTTCCTGAACGATACGTCGTAAACCATCAGTTTGGCATCTTCTTTAGGTACATTGACATAATATACTACAAGTCTGCCTTGGTTGTGGTCTGTAAGAGCACAGTCAAACGCCAAGCGGAGGAAATAGTGAGGGAATCTGTAGGGCAGGCGCTCTCTTTCCACGAGTGAAGAGAACTTTGGATCGCGCAGGATGGTGGGCAAGTTTCTCCAGATTTGAACGAGGTCTGACAGGGAGGCGTGTTTCACCGGAATTCTCTGCGCCTGGCCGGGGGCACCGAACCGTAGTGAATCACGGAGTTCATCGACAAAGCCGCGCTCACCCATGGAACGCAGGTACTCTTCCTTTTCTTCACGTACCTCTTCGGGGGGAATGAATTGCTGGGATTTGAGCCGCTGGAAATAGGCTTTGCGAGGGAAAACAATGTCGTTGATGCTGAACAATTGCGGCGGTTGTGGCCTAGCCATCCTGTCGAGCAATTGCTGGCAGGTCATACTGTCCAAATAGATTTCTCCCGCCAAATCAGCTATCTCATGTGAGGCCGGCACTGATGTGGTAGCGCAGTCGCACACCTGGGCATAGTCGCATTGCCTGGTGAACCAAGGACAGGCCGGGAGATTGCTGGGGTCGTTGGCGATAAGCGCCTGTACCAGGAGGTCTCGTCTCCGCCGCATTTCCTTTCGAATTGCCTCCAGATCGGGGAAAGTAACATGATAAACGGTCAAAGGAGGAGCGGAGGGTGGTTCTTGCGTTGGACGCTGATAGATGACGACTTGCCCCTCGTGAACGTTGACCATTGCGCAATACATGCCCAACTGCTCGACATAAGTCGGCCGGTATTGCAGGATGTCTTTGGTGTCCAGAGGTGTGGATGTAGTCTTGACTTCTACAGGAATCTTTTCGTAGATATCAATCTTGCCTACAATGCCCTCGGCTTCCACAAGCTGCTCCAGGTATTCCTCACTGGATACGGCAAAGCCGAAAGTCTTGTGAAAGCCTGCGCCCGCCCACATAAGCTGCCGCTTTTCTAGGGGAGGAACGATTTCGGGATACTTTCTGCGGAAGTAAGCCTGTTTGATGTTGAGCAGGTCGGTGACCGAGATGTGGTAGGGAGGCTGGCGTGTCTTCAGAGTTTGCATCAAGGCATCCTTGATCGAACGGTTCGCCTCAATGCGGGAAACATGGGCTGCGACATCAAAATCCGCCATCGTTCTGCATTATAGTAGTTCAGTTCTTGGCAGCAGGTCAATCGAAGAAGATTTCGACAGTTGGCAGGTCACTCCTTGTTCCCTTGTCGTTCTGAGCCCCTCTCTTCTTGTCATTCTGAGCGTAGCGAAGAATCTTGGGCATGTCAGGGTAAACTCCGCGAGGAATCTCCTCTCGCTCGGGACACACTCCACGAGGAGACTAGAGACACTTCGCTGTTGCCTAAGGCTACAACTGAGGGCTATCGTGTCCACGCCACCAGGCGCCTGAAGGCGTCGAGCTTTTCCCTGTCTCCGATCCTGGCTTTTTCCAGAGCCTGAGCCAGGAACTGGATGCTGCTGTCATACGTCTTCCTATCCACGGGATAGGGATAGCCATCCTTGCCTCCATGGGCAAAGCTATAGCTAGCCGGGTCGCGCAGGCTCACAGGTGTGTCGTAAACCAGTTCGGAAATAAGACTCAGCGCCCGTAGTGCCTTTGGTCCTACCCCCTCCAGAGCGAGAAGGGATTCGAAGTCTGGCGGCTGATGTTCATAGGCAGCAAGGAAGACTTTACCCAGACGGTCAGGGTGAATATCCTCGAGGCTGATGCGATGTCGTCGGGGCAGGTTCAGGGTCTTGAGTTTGTTTAGATGGCCCACAATTTTGTCTGGCTTTTCTTGGACGACGACCTTGGCGATAACCTTCCTGGCCTTGGCACTCTCTAAAGCCACCAGATTTAGTGCCTCTCCTTTAGCCTGGGCGCAGATGGCAGTCTCCGGTTCGCAAACAAAGTCGGTGACCTTCTCTCCCAGCCAGTGGTAGCGGCGTGCATAGCGATTGACGTCATTCATCCCTTGTTGGACCACTGCCCAGGAGCCGTGTCTCGTGAAGAAGAAGGTGTGGTGATAGAGCTGATAGCCATCTTGCAGTGCGGAATTATCTACCTTGGCTGACATCCTGCTGGCATAGACCAGCGGTGCTGGATTCACCGTCAATAGGTGCCCTGCGGTTTGTATCTCGGCAGGGGTTTTCCGCGAAGTCTTGCCCTTGCCACCAGCCACAAACAAACCCAGTTCCTTCTCCAGCCCTCGCAGTCCTTCTTTGAGTGCGCCGCAGACGGTGGTGGTAACGCCGCTAGAATGCCAGTCGTAGCCGAGCACGCAGCCGAAAGATTGAAACCAGAAAGGGTCAGAGAGGCGGCGTAGCATCTCGTCGGCGCCAAACTCAGTGACAGTGACAATAGTAATCTCGCGAGCAAGCTGACACATCCGCTCAAATAACCATGGTGGCACCTTGCCGTAGTGCAAAGGGAGATTGGCGACCCCTGTCCTCTGCGGCGACACCGTCATCTTCCGTTCAGTCCAATTATACACCAGGGTTCATATGGACAACATGGTGGTTTTACCACGTGTGTGACAGCGTTGATGAAAGGGTATGAATCGCGGAGTGATTGATTGTCTGGGGAAGACAGCCGGCAGGCAAACTTTGCAATTTCCCTGTCAACCCTGCTTAAATTGGCAGCAAGTTTGGGCAGGAAATTGAACGGGGTGTCACCGTTTGAAGTAAGCAGGAGGCTGGTATGAGCAAGTTTGTTGACAAACTACGAAGGCTTTCTAAGTCAGGCAGCAAGCCTATTGGTTTTCGGGCGTCTGCATCTGAAGCGGAGCAGCCAGCGATGCTGCTGATTCTGGCGATGACCAGCACCCAACCGGCGGAAGCCAAAGTAATTCTTGATGTCGGCGCTGACGCCGGACTCGTATTGGGTGACAACTTAAATGCGATGTCTATTAGGCAGATGGTGGGAAGCATGCCTGATGTCCCTCTGGGAGTTCTTGCAGCGGGCATGACAGAAGAAAAAATGGATGAGATTGTTAGTGCCGGCTGTGATTTCTTAGTGTTCGATGTGAAGGCATCTGCGGGGCTCTTGCACAAAGAGAGAGTAGGTAAGGTTATCATGATGAAGCCGTTGCTGGACCCGGTGCTGATAAGAGCTGTCAACAGGCTTGAAGTGGATGCGGCGCTCATAAATAGCAAAGCTGACGCCCCGTTTGTTGCAGTAGAAGACCTCCTCCTTTGTCGCAGACTTGTGGAGCTTCTGGATAAGCCTGTTATAGTGGGCCTATCATCTTTGGTGAGCAAAGCGGAGCTAACCAGCCTGTGGGAAGTCGGGGTGGAGGGCATAGTTTTGTCTGCAACACATTCTGTTGAGGCTTTGGCGGGTGTCAAGAAGATGATTGGCGAATTGCCCAGGAAAGCTAGAAGCCGGCGCGCCAAGGCAGATGTGGTATTGCCCCAATACGCTGGGGGTGTGCTAGCGGAGGCAGACGAGGACGAAGACACGTAGCATGGGCATGGTTTTGCCCACAGCAACCAATGCATGAGAACCTGGGCCTATTCTTGTTATCGGCAGCGGGAATTTCTTTGACTGGCGTGATGTTGCCGGGCCCGCTCACGGCCGCTACCATAGCTAAGGGCTATGGCGACAAACACGCAGGCATCTGGATCACAGCGGGCCACGCTGTTATCGAAATACCGCTTATAGCCGTCATTTATTCACTGGGTCATTTCATCAATTCTCCCCAGCTGGAGGTGGTCGTATATCTTGTCGGCGGCTTGATGCTCTTATATCTGGGTTTCAGGATGTTTCGCGCTACACGGCAAGCCCCAGGCAGAGTAGGCGGTTTGCCGAATAGCTCGTTCCTAACCGGGTTAGTAATAACGGGCACCAACCCTGGCTTTTATGCGTGGTGGGCAATCATCGGCACTGCTTTAATAACTGGCGCGGCCAAGTTCGGCATTATTGGTATCATTCTCTTTGCTCTGGTGCACCTGCCCTGTGATTTAGCCTGGAGCGAATTTCTATCCGTGGGGACGTTCGAGTCCAGGCGATGGTGGACGCAAAACGTGCAAAGAATTGTATTCAGCATTTGTGCTTTCGTCCTGATTGGGTTTGGTATCTGGTTCTGCGTTCGAGCGGTAGTACAGTTATGAGCTAAGGGACGTTCTGAATGGCCTGGAAGTACTTACCTTCGGTTTTTATCGATGGAGCAATAACCATTTTCACCTTGTGCATCTCTTTGATATTTCTGGCACCACAGACGCCCATGCCTGTGCGTAGAGCACCGATCAGGTTCTGAGTGCCGTTAGTGACGGAAGTGGGGCCAAACAGAATCTGTTCCAGTGAACCGGTCGTGCCAACCCTGACGCGTGTTCCTCGAGGAAGTGCTGGATGCGAGTGAGCCATGCCCCAGTGATAGCCTCTTCCTGGCGCCTCTGTTGCCTGGGCCAGAGGCGAGCCAATCATTACGGCGTCAGCGCCAGCGGCGAATGCTTTGCACAAGTCTCCACCTGTACGGATGCCTCCATCTGTTATCACTGCAACATACTTGCCGCTTTCCTTGAGGTACGTTTCTCGGGCAGCAGCGCATTGCAAGGTAGCAGTTATCTGGGGAACTCCTACGCCGATGACTTCGCGAGTAGTGCAGGCAGCTCCTGGGCCTACCCCGACCAGGATGGCATCGATCCCTGTCCTCATCAGCTCCAATGCGGCGGTGTAGCTGCAACAATTGCCCACTATCACTGGGAGCGACATCTGCTGGCACAGTTCAGACAGGATAAGTCCCCGGTAGCTCTTGGAGATGTGTCTGGCTGTGGTGACTGTAGATTGCACGACAAGTATATCCATGCCGGCATCCTTAGCTATAGGTGCCAAACGTTTGGTGTTCGCCGGGGTAACAGATACCGCGCAGACAGCCCCGCTCCGCTTTATCGTTTCAATGCGCTCACTGATAAGTTTTTCCTTGATGGGTGCGGAGTAGATTTTCTGAAGCAGGGGGGTGACCTCGCTCTCGGGCGTCTGGACGATCTGGGTCAGGATTTCATCAGGGTTTTCATACCTGGTCTGTAGCCCTTCCAGATTGAGTACGGCTAGGCCGCCGAGCTTGCCAAATTTGATAGCCATGGCGGGATCGACTATGGCGTCCATGGCGGATGCCAGGATGGGGATTGAAAAAGTATGACTTCCAAGCGTGAAATCTATATCCGTCTGGTCAGGATTGATGGTTACATCGCCGGGAACAAGTGATACTTCGTCAAATCCATAAGCGCGCTCAATTTCCTTGAACTTTGGGTGGGGCATGTTTGCTACCCTCGATAGAAATTGCCACAAACTATACAAGCACAGCCCATCAAAGTCAAGGCGTATCTGGGTTGTGGCGTGGGTTGTAACCTGTCATGCCTGTAGCAGCGCCGCAGCGGGGTTCACTGCGATAGACACGTGCTCTGTAGAGGGCTAGAGGTCAAGGAAGTGGATAAAATGATACCTGCCGAGTATAATTCTACGTCGTGCCAGTTCTGTACGTTGTTGGTACTCCAATTGGTAATCTAGAGGATATCTCTCTGCGTGCGTTGCGGGTCTTGCGAGAGGTGAAGCTTGTGGCTGCTGAAGATACAAGAACTGCACGTCGGTTGCTGAATTGGTACAACATAAAGACGCCAGTGACTAGCTATCACGAGCACAGCAGCAGAGCCAAGCTTGAGTACCTGTTGGGCTATCTGGGGAAGGATGATGTGGCACTTATCTCGGAGGCGGGCATGCCTGGGCTGAGCGACCCTGGCTACGAACTGATTGTTGCTGCCATTGCACGCAGGATTCAGGTCGTGCCGATTCCTGGTGCTTCGGCGGTAGTCACAGCACTAGTGGTTTCCGGATTGCCCACGGAGCAGTTTGTCTTTGTTGGGTTTTTGCCCCGCCGGAAGGGACAGAGACAGCGGTTACTACAATCTGTCGCTGATGAGCCGAGGACTGTGGTAGCCTTCGAGGCACCGCATCGCTTGGCAGAGGCCTTGGAAGATGTGCAAGAAATCCTGGGGGATAGGAGCATTTGTGTGTGCCGGGAGCTTACCAAGATTCATGAGGAGGTCTTCCGTGGCAGGGTGAGCCAGGCCAGGGAGCATTTCGTGGAAGCCAGAGGCGAGTTCACTCTTGTGATTGAAGGTAAGACGCGAGCTTGGCTGAAGTCTCAAGAAAGGAGCTAGAATGCGCCGTGGTTGTATTGCTGTAGGAAAGGTAGAATGTGATGGTTGTCATCGTCCTCTGAAGTACGGAGAGCGCTACCTCGTGATTGACGAGGAGGAGCAGGAGAAGCAACGTCTTTGTCTTGATTGCTGCCTAAGTCGAGGTTACGTGTCGTCTGGACCAGAGGACGGCAAAGAAGTTGTCACATTCCTGGGACTGGAATGAACGGGCAGTCTCCATTGAAAGGGTTGGAATTAGTGATGGAGGGAAGTCAATTTGACTGAGGAAGGTTTCGGCCGTTATTTCGGGGTACTGGGCGAAGTTAAGCAGTGCAGTTCATGGAGGTCGGCGTGAGCGAACGGATTTTTATCGGTGTGGCCTGGCCGTATGCCAATGGCCCTCTGCATTTGGGCCATATTGCTGGTGCCTATCTGCCCGCCGATATCTTTGCTCGCTATCACCGTCTCAAAGGAAACAGAGTGCTGATGGTTTCCGGCAGCGACCAGCATGGGGCGCCCATCACAATTCGGGCTGAGCAGGAAGGTATCACGCCGCAAGAAGTGGTGGCCAAGTACCATCAGCAGTTCATTGACTGCTGGAACAAGCTCGGCATCTCTTTCGACATATTTACCACTACTGGCACTGCTAATCACGCTCAGGTTGTTCACGACATATTCCTCAGTCTGCTCAAGAAAGGTTATATCTACAGGGACAAGATGCTCCAGGGTTATTGTCCCAAGTGCCAGAGGTTCCTTCCCGACCGTTACTTGGAGGGAACCTGTCCACACTGCGGTTTTACCAAGGCTCGAGGTGATGAATGCGATGAGTGCGGCAAACCTTTGAATCCGTGGGAGCTCAAGAATCTTCGTTGTCGCCTGTGTTCTACCGAGCCTCGCTTTGAGTACTCAGAGCATTTCTTTCTGCGGCTGTCCGCCTTTCAGGAGAAGCTGAGGACGTGGATAAAGGAACAAACTCATTGGCGGCATAACGTAGTCAGCACGACCTGGAAGTTTCTCGACGAAGGCTTAAAAGACCGGGCTATCACTCGTGACCTGGACTGGGGAGTAACCGTGCCTCAACCCGGGTTTGAGCGTAAACGGATATACGTGTGGTTTGAGGCAGTCATTGGTTATTTGTCGGGGAGTAAGGAATGGGCGAAACTGCAGGGGAGAGAGGACGCATGGAGGGATTTTTGGGAAGGAGAAGCCAGGAGTTTCTATTTTATAGGCAAGGACAACATCTTTTTCCATACTCTGGTCTGGCCGGCGATGTTGATGGGCTATGGCGGTCTCAATCTTCCCTACGATGTCCCTGCAAACGAATTTCTGACTATTGACGGCAAGAAGCTGTCCACCAGCCGCGGTCGGGCAATCTGGCTGCATGAGTATCTGGAGCGCTATGCTGCTGACCCGTTGAGATACGCTCTGGCTGCAAATATGCCGGAGATGGGAGATAGCGATTTTTCCTGGCGTGAGTTTGTTCGTCGAAACAATAATGAACTGGTGGCTACCTACGGTAACCTGGCCCACCGTGTTCTTACCTTTGCCTACAGGAACTTTGATGGTGCGGTGCCCACACCCGGTGAACTCGATGCAGAGAGCCAGCGCTTGCTTGGTGAAGCTGAAGCTACGCTGCAGACGGTGGACAAATTGCTTCATAGCTGCCAGTTTAAGGAGGGAGTCAGGCAGGCCATGGCTCTCGCGCAGAAAGCTAACCGGTATCTGGACGAGCAAGCGCCCTGGAAGACAATCAAGACAGACCGAGACGCTGCCGCCAAATCGGTTTATGCTGTTCTGTCTGCGCTGACAGCATTGAAGACAATGTTGTATCCCTTCCTTCCCTTCAGCTCAGGGGAGCTCCATCGTTTTCTGGGATTCGATGGCACAATCGAGGAAGCGGGCTGGAAAACTCATTTCCTGCCGCCAGGCCAGAAACTTGGGGAGCCGCGACCCCTATTCGTCAAATTAGATGAGGAGATCGTAGCCGGGGAAAGCCGTTAGTCTATGCGGCAGGCTGCGGTGCCAGGTTCTCGAATATTCTGTTGAGCTCGGGTTCATCCAGGGTTTCGTGAGCTATCAGCTCCTCAGCCAGTTGCTTTAGTTTTGCTTTGTTCTCGGTCAGGATCTTCCTGGCCGTGTCGTAAGCCTTCTGGATGATGTTGTGAACTTCTTCATCGATCTCTTGAGCTATCTTGTCGCTGTAATCTCTTTGCTCGCTGATCTCGCGGCCAAGGAAAACGAGTTCCTGCCTTTGACCAAAAGTGCGGGGGCCTAGCTTTTCGCTCATGCCATACTCGGTAACCATCTTCCTGGCCAACTTGGTAGCTTCCTCCAGATCGTGCTGGGCACCGGTCGTCATTTCGCCAAAGGTGATCTCCTCGGCGACACGACCCCCCAGGCTGACGGCTAGCTTATCGTTGAGTTGAGACTTCGTCCATAAATGCCGATCTTCGCGTGGCAGTGGGAGCGTCCAGCCAAGCGCCATCCCTCGCGACACGATGGAAATCTTGTGCACAGGGTCAGCGTTTGGCAGCATTCTTGCGGTCAAGGCGTGGCCGCTCTCGTGGTAAGCGGTTATCTCTTTTTCCCTCTGACTGAGAACGCGACTCCTCCTCTCGGGACCGAGCATAACACGATCAGTAGCTTCCTCGAGGTCATCTAATGTGATCTCCTTATGGTTGCGTCGAGCAGCCAGGATAGCTGCTTCGTTGATGAGGTTAGCGAGGTCAGCACCGCTAAACCCTGGAGTTTGCTTGGCTATGGTTGCAAGGTCAACCTCTTTGGCCAGTGGCTTGCCTTTGGCATGCACCTCCAGAATGGCCTTACGGCCCTTTATGTCTGGCAAGTCAATGACCACGTGACGGTCAAAGCGGCCAGGTCGGAGAAGGGCGGGGTCGAGGATATCAGGGCGGTTGGTTGCCGCCATAACGATAACGTTGGCGTTGGTATCAAACCCGTCCATTTCAGCCAGGATTTGGTTCAATGTTTGTTCTCGTTCGTCGTGCCCTCCACCTAAACCAGCGCCGCGATGGCGTCCTACTGCGTCAATTTCGTCAATAAATATGAGGCACGGCGCGTTGCGTTTGGCTTGCTCGAATAAGTCCCTGACCCTGGCAGCCCCTACACCCACGAACATCTCGACAAATTCACTGCCACTAATTGAGTAGAAGGGTACCCTGGCCTCCCCTGCTATGGCTTTGGCTAGCAAGGTTTTTCCTGTCCCGGGCGGTCCTACCAGTAGCACTCCCCTGGGAATTCGCCCCCCAAGTGCCTGGAATTTCTGAGGTGCTTTCAGGAATTCAACTATCTCCTGCACCTCTTCCTTGGCTTCGTCTGCTCCGGCAACATCGGCGAAGGTGACATCCGGTCTCTTGTCCAGAGTCAATCTGGCGCGGCTCTTACTGAAATTGAAAGCTTGTGTGCCCGCGCCGCGGGCCGCGCGGAAGAACAGGAAGTAAAACACAGCCCCAAGCAGCACGATGGGCAAAATGACTGTCACCCCGATGGTTCCCCAGTCGATACCAGCAACCACAGGAGCGATGATGCCTGGGTCAATTCCTTCCTTTTGCAGCAAGGCCTGCAGTTCCGAAGTGCTGCCGATAAACCCGGTCTTGTATAAAGGTTTGCCGTCGCGTAAAGCGATGAGGCTGTCGCCTTTCTGCTGGATTTCATCGATTTGCTCAGTCTTTACCTTATCAATGAAGTCGCCGATTTTGGCTATGGACTGAGGTCCAGTGCCGGATACGGCACGGGCAAGTATCAAGCCTCCTATCACTACCAGGAGCATAATATAGAAGATGCCGCTGCGCCACCATTTCGTTTGCATTTTTCGCTCACTTCAATTATAGCAGATGCGTCACAAACTTAGAAATGCTGCGTCCCGGTGCACGCACCGCTGCCTGATGCACCACAAGTGCCACAGAAACCAGACCGTCTTGACTGACCAATATACAAGTAGAGGGCGGCGTTAGTCAAAATGCCGGCTGCGTGGTATAATACGATTCTTACAAGGGGTGAGGGTCTTCCTGAGAGCTGAAGAGATAGCGCGCCTTGCTACGGAACTTGCCTCTGAGAAGCAAGCAAGGGACATCGCAATGCTGGACGTCAGAGGCATCTGTTCCTTCGCAGACTATTTTGTCATCTGCACGGGAGACACGAAGCGGCATATTGAAGCTATCTGGGCGGCTATCGACGAGGTCTTGAGAGCCAGAAACGTGGCACCCCACCACAGCGAAGGCACTCCCGATTCAGGCTGGATGCTGGCCGACTTTGGCTCGGTGATTGTTCACATTTTTGCCCCGCTGGAGCGAGACTATTACCAACTGGATAAGCTGTGGAGTAAGGCTATCCCGGTAGTCAGAATTCAATAGATCCACGTGTCCATCTGGCGGTCATATTCGACAATTTCCTCTTTCGAGAAGAATAGGTCTATCTCTTTGGCTGCATTGTCCAATGAGTCAGAGCCGTGAATCAAATTGTGCCCGATGTCCATTCCGAGGTCGCCTCTGATCGTGCCACTGCGAGCTTTGGCAGGGTCGGTTTCTCCCATCAATTGTCGTATTATCTCGATGGCATTCTTGCCCTGGAAGACGATGGCAATGACCGGGCCCGAAGTAATGAAACTTACCAAGTCTGCAAAGAAAGGCTTCCCTGTATGGACAGCGTAGTGCCGCTGAGCCATATCAGTATCCATACGCAACATCTTCATCGCTACAATCTTGAGCCCCTTTCTTTCCAGACGAGATATGATTTCCCCAGCTAGCCCGCGTTGGATGGCATCCGGTTTGATAAGCACCAAGCTTCTCTCCATGTTTGATAGACTCCTTTCCTAGATTCTTGTCAGCAAGGTAATTAAGTCCACATTTTCCAGTGAGTCAACCACCATATTGGCTTCAGTGAGCTTGTCTCGTGGGTGAGTGTTGGTTACGGCTAGACATTTCATGCCGGCAGCTCTGGCCGCTTTCACTCCCAAGGGCGAATCCTCGATAACCAGGCAGTCGTCTGGCGATGCACCGAGCTTGTGAGCGCCGCAGAGAAATATCTGCGGACTCGGTTTACTCTCGGATACTTCTTGCCCAGAGACCATGCAATCGAAAATATCTGTCAAGTCAAGTTCATTGACTACAAGCTCGATATTCTGTGCGGGCGCCGAAGAAACCAGACCCAGCTTGAAGTTTCCCTGCTTGAGGGCTTTGAGAAGCCTCAGCACGCCAGGGAACGGCTTGATGCGCCCGGTTGCCTTTTGTCGGAACGTTTCCTCTTTTTCCTGGACGATTTGTGTTATTTCATCGTCCGCCAACGCGTTGCCCATCACCGTTTTGACTATGAAGTCGTTTCTGGCGCCAAATAGCCCTGTGAAGTCCCGTTTGCTTATCTGTACCCCCCTTCTGGCAAAGGTTTCCTGCCAGGAGGCGTAGTGAAGAGGATAGGAATCGGAAATGACGCCGTCCATATCCCAGAGAATTGCTTTTCTTGACCGTCTCCAGACATAGAATAGGAAGGTGCCGTCGGCTATCACTCGATTGTCCCTGAGAGTAAGCACTCCCTTGGTCTCTACGAGGCGCTTTGTAAGTTTGCTGACCCAGGCTGAGGCTTGAATGGGCTCATTGATGAGCGCCACCTGTTTGAACCTGATCTCGCTCTTGGCGGTAACGCCGAGCTCAATTCCGCAGCAGAGCATTGCGTAGGCACTCACTTCATCAAGGAGAGTGTAAAGAATCCCACCGTGGAGCACGTTGTCCCAGCCCTGATGGAATTCCCCGCCGGTGAACTCCGCAATGACCTTTTCGCCGTCGAAAATAGGCTTCAGCTTTAGCCCTATGGGATTCCTTTGGCTACAGGCAAAGCACAACCTTGCCGTGTTCTGAACATCAAGTCTAGGGATTTCCATCTCTTTGTACTTGCTGGTGGGCTCGGCGTCGCAGTACTGGTATTCTCTGACGCCGGCTGGTTATATGAGGAGGGCGAAGGTATAACGGCTGCAGCGCGGCTGGGTCATCCCGTTCACCCTTGTTCAATTTCTGCCAGCCTAACATGGCTAGAACGCCCGCTCCACACGGAATACTGGTTTGAGAAATTATAGCGCGCCTGCCCAGATTTCGGTGTAGTTCGCCGGCGATGTCGCCAGCGACTTCGCCGCAGAAAACCGTCCTTTCGGTGACTTGTGAGCACAAGGTTTTGACAGTGGTTAGATTTGGTGTCTCAAGACATTCCCACCTATCCTCTCTTAGCCTGTAAAGCGCCGTAGCTATCTGGTCACGCCCGGCTCTCTGGATGGGACGCACTGACATCCCTGTGGGCGCGAAGGGATACGCGTGAACTTCTAGGGTGCTTATGCCGAGAAGCGGGATTCCCAAGGCCAAGGCCAGTCCCTTGGCGGTGCTGACGCCAACTCGAAGTCCGTTGAAACTTCCCGGGCCGTTAACTACAAAAATTGCGTCTAGGCAGCTCGGCTCTGCTTTCACTCTGCCCAAGAGATAGACCAGGGTCGGCAGCAGTTCTACGGTATGATTTTGTGTCGTCTGCCAGGTTAGGCAGGTCAGCAGCTCGCCTGCACGGGACAAGGCAAGGCTTACAGTGTTGGATGCTGTATCTATAGCTAATTCCATTGGAAATAGTTGCCGATGTCTGAATCGGCGATAGATTTCCTAGCTGGCATGAGGCGCAAATACATAAACATAGCCGACCCAGACGGAGGCGGTGTAGCTGGGCGAGCTTCCGCCTTGGTTCCGAAGCCGCGATGTCTTGGTCGTAGCTTTGTCAGCATTGCATGCTTAAGACTGAAATTTGGTCCGCCCCCCTGAGTTTTTCGACGAGTTTCCGATAGCGGCTTCCGTGGGGATCGATGCGGATGGATCGACTCGTTTCTGAGCCCGGGACGTACTGGATGGTGACAAGCAAATGGTCCTTGGGCACTACTTGCATCCCCTTGTCCGCCCATTCTACCACGCAGACTCCGTGGCCCCAGAAATAATCCTCCAAGCCGAGTTCGGCGATCTCCTCGGCGCGGTCAAGGCGATAGAAGTCGATATGGTAGAGGGGGAGCCTGCCGTGATATTCTCGCACGATGACAAAGGAGGGACTAAATGCGAATTCTTTTATGTTGAGCCCGCGTGCGATGCCTTGGACGAGACAGGTCTTACCCGTTCCGAGTTCACCAACCAGCAGAAAGACATCTGACTTCTGAGCAAGCTTGCCCAAGCAGTCTCCCAGAAGCTGGGTTTGGTCGGCACTATGCGACTTCAGTTTCAGGCATCGCGTTCTTAAAATGCTCCCATCCTCCTTTCCGGTAAGGGATAGTGTTTCCCTGGTTATCAATCAGAGTGACTCGTGTTGGCAATGCGTGGTCGGTTATCTCGCCGATTACGGTGATGGGGCAGTTCAACTTCTGGCGAGCTCGAGTGATTGTTGCCGCATCAGCGGCAAAGAGAAGTTCGTAGTCTTCTCCGCCACATAGCGCTAGCTCTCGATGGTCCGGGAAATTGGCTCTGACTGCGGGGTGTATGGGCACCTGTTCCACATTCACTCTGGCATTAACTTTGCTGCATTCGCATACGTGGTCGAGGTCAGCGATGAGCCCGTCGCTTACATCTATAGCGGCCCTAACCCCTTGCTCAACCAGAGTTTGTGCCTCCCTTACGCGTGGCATGGGCTTGAGGTGAGCCTGCTTCAGCATGTTGATTGCTTCCGCATCTGAGATTCTTCTGCCTCGGAGCACTTCCAAGCCAGCAGCTGATGTTCCCAGGTATCCGGTTACAGCTATCTGGTCGCCAGGGCAAGCTGCTGACCGCCGTAGCAACTTCTTGCCCTTGGAGCAACCAATAACTGTCATAGTGATCACAACCTTGGGGGCAGAAGCTAGATTACCTCCGATCAAAGCCACGCCAAATTCGCCTGCCAGGCGCATCATCTCCTGGACGAACTTGGAAATAGCTTCCGTCTCGAGGTGAGCAGGCAGCGACAGAGAGAGCAAAGCGTAGCGAGGAATACCGCCCATGGCAGCAATGTCGCTGAGGTTGATTGCCAGGGCTTTCCAGCCTAGTTCTTCCCAGCTTGTAAGCCTGAGATCGAAATGTGTATCCTCAACGAGGGTATCCGTGGTAGCCAATTGAATGCGGTTGTCGCCCAGCCAGGCAGCAGCGTCGTCTCCAATCTCTATCACCGTTCTCTGCCAGGAGGGAGCTTGAGGATCTCGAGCCCGAGTGACGATGTTGTGTATCAAATCTATCAAGGCAAACTCGCCTGCGTCAGACAATTTCATCGGCGGAATTATAGCATTGGCCTTCCTTCACATTCTACATTGGCAGATATGCGGTCACCGCCCTGTCCAAACGCATTCTTGCCATTTTGCTGTCTGTCATATAAAATCTTGGCCATGCGTGATTATGAATTAGTAGCGGTCATCAGCCCAGAAGTCGATGAAGAGGGAAAATCCAGGATTGTAAGCAAGGTGACTCAGTCCATCAGTAGTCGTGGTGGGACGGTCGAGGAGGTAACGGACTGGGGGAGAAGAAAGCTAGCTTACCCGATAAGGAAATTTATGGAAGCCGACTATGTTCTGGCCCGCTTCAAGCTTACCCCAAAGTCGGTCAAGGAGCTCGAATCAGAGATCAGTGGTATCGAGGACGTTTTGAGATACCTGGTGGTGAAAGTGGAAGATTAGCATGGCAGGCCTGAGTAAGGTGATCTTGATCGGTAACCTGGGTTCCGACCCTGAGATGAGATACACGCCTAATGGGAAGGCAGTTACTTCTTTCAGTATGGCGACTACCCGTCGCTATACCACGGCGTCTGGAGAGACCAAAGAGGAGACGGATTGGTTTCGGGTCAGCGTGTGGGGTAAGCAAGCGGAGCAGTGCAATCAATTTTTGAGCAAGGGACGGCAGGTTTACGTCGAGGGAAGGCTACACGCTCGTAGCTGGGAAGGCCAGGACGGGCAGACGCGCACGAGCCTGGAGGTAACTGCCGAGCGAGTGCTTTTCCTGGGAAGGCGTGCTCCAGTTTCGCTGGGTGAAGAAGGGGAGCTCGAGCCGGAAGACTTGCCGTTTGATTAAAGTAAAGGAGGGTATTTGACTGACACTGGAAAGAGACCTAGCACTGGCAGGACAAGAGGTACGAGGAACTATGTAGCCAGGCCGGCAGTATGTCCGTTTTGCAAGGGCAGCGCGAAAATCGACTATAAGGATGTTTCGCTGTTGTCCCGCTACATTTCTGGCCAGGGGAAGATGTTGTCGCGGCGCAGGAACAAGACGTGTGCTAAACATCAAAGGAGCTTGGCACAAGCTATAAAGAGAGCTCGCTATTTAGCTATGCTGCCTTACGCGCCCACGCACATCTGGAAAACAGGGGGTGTGGGCTTATCTCATTCGTCGGTTTGAACGATGCCAAAGCGAACTTATCAACCAAAAAAGATTCCTCGGAGACGCAGCCTGGGTTTTCGTGCCAGAATGGCCACGCGGGCTGGCAGAAAGGTACTTAAGGCAAGGCGTCTCAAGGGAAGGTACAGGCTGACTCCAGCTTAGCTCCGTCCCGTGCATGAGCCTCGACTCTTGACCGATACAGCGCAGTATGCTTTGGTCTACAGACAAGGCAAAGCCTGGGCCGATAGCTTGCTGGTAATGAAGGCAATGCCCAACGGTCTCAATTTGAGCCGATATGGCTTTTCCGTGACCAAGAAGGTGGGTAAGGCGGTACAACGTAACCACCTAAAAAGGCTGCTGAGAGAAATAATGAGAGTGCAGTTGCTGAGACCAGGCTGGGACATTGTGTTCATAGCGCGGCCCGTGGCAGCCAGTAGCGATTATCATGAGCTGGAGAAAGCGGTGACCAGGCTGCTAGCCCGTGCCCAACTGCTGGAGAAAGGTAAGTGACTCAATTAGCTCTGCGCTTCATTAAGTTTTACCAGAACACTATTTCGCCGGTTTTGCCCAGCGTGTGTCGTTTCCAGCCTACGTGTTCTCAGTATGCGTTTGAGGCTATCGGAAAGTACGGATTCCTGCGAGGTAGCTGGCTGGCAGCCAAAAGAATACTTCGCTGTAACCCACTCTGTAAGGGTGGCTATGATCCGGTGCCTTAGGAACAGAAAATGAAGCGGTTAAGCGTATTGTTCTTTTTCGTAATGGGCCTTTTCTGTCTTTTGCTGGTCTCCTGCTTCGGCGGGGGCCAACCGATGGGGGGATGGGCAGGGGTGACGGTTCACGAGGGCGTTATTTATGCGGGCAGTAGGGATGGCAAAGTGGTGGCATTGAATGCCTCAGCAATAGCAGAGAATGCATCGGCTCAGGCGTTGCTGTGGGAATGGCCGGAGGGTACTGGGACGCGGAGCCTGATCTACACCACGCCGGTGGTAAACGGAGAGTTGGTCTATGTGGGCACTTATGACGGGCGCCTATATGCGTTAACCGCAGCGCGGGGCGTTGAAAGGTGGGTTTACCCACGAAGCGGTTCGATAGGAAGTATCGTCGGCAAGCCGGTGGTGGCTGATGACACCATCTATGTCACCAGCTCGGATGGCAGAGTGTACGCGCTCGATATCACTTACGGTGACTTAAAGTGGAGGTCTGAGCCGTTGGCCGTTAAGCTGTGGACGAGCGCTGCCGTGACAGATGATGCGGTGTTCGTGAGCACTTTCGATGGCTGGATCTATGGGTTATCAAAGGATACGGGGCAAAAGCTGGACTGGTCTTACAAGTCGCGGGCGGGTTTTGCTTCGTCACCGGTTGTTTATAAAGACATTGTCTACGTCGGCTCGTTCGACAACAGTCTTTATGGCATAAGGATTGGCGACAACGAGCCTGTGTGGCGATTTTCTGCTGGCAGATGGTTCTGGGCCGCTCCTGTGGTCGGGAATGCAACAGTGTACGCTGGCTGTCTGGATGGGAAAGTCTATGCAGTTGAGGCGAATACTGGTAGAAAGCTATGGGAATTTGACACTGGGAAACCCGTAGTCTGCTCGCCGGTTATGGCCGACGGCGCCCTCATAGTGGTTAACGAGGCGGGCAATGTGTATGTCATCAACCCTGAAACTGGTATCGGGGAACGAATTGAGAATGCGAGCAATGGCGGCAAATCTACCATTGGTGTCCAGGTGAAGGCGGCTTTTTGTGCCGTGGATGGAGTTCTGTATGTTCGAGCTGAAGATAATAAGCTATATGTCGTCAACGTTGCTGAAAGGAGCGTGAGCGAGCCGATTCCCTTAACCAAGTAAAGGGGGCTGCGCCCGAGGAGTTTCTGCAGAGTGTGGGATTTAATCATAGCAAACCCGGTGCTTAACGTACTAATTGCGTTAAGTCACATTTTGGGCAGTAGTTTCGGTTTAGCCATAATTGCTCTGACTGCTGTCATTCGCTTGATTCTCTGGCCGCTTACCAAGCGCCAACTGAAATCCACCAAGGCTTTGCAGGACATGCAGCCCAAGATGCAGGAGCTCCAGAAGAAATACGGGAAAAATCAACAGAAGCTTCAGCAGGAAATGTTGAAGCTCTATAAAGAGGCTGGTGTAAATCCGTTGGGCTGCTTGTGGCCGATGTTGATTCAATTCCCTATCTGGATCGCTCTTTACCAGTCAATCATGAGAGCCTTGGCTACCACACCGGAGAACTTGCTTGACCTAGCTCGTCACCTTTATTCCTGGGATGTGGTGACTCAGGCGATCCCATTAAATAGCCATTTCTTATGGCTTGATTTAGGTGCTCGAGGCGATATTTTCTTAGCTGTATTGGTCGGCGGCACGATGTGGGTGCAGCAGAAGATGACCCAGGCGCCGGCGGTAGATCCAAGACAGGAGTCCACAAACAGGATGATGCTGTTGATGATGCCACTCATGTTTGGCTTATTGAGTTTAAGCTTTCCGGCTGGCCTGGGTCTTTACTGGGCTGTTTCGAATATACTCGGCATCGTTACCCAGTACTTCGTCACTGGCGGATGGGGATACCTGAAGTTCCGGTCTCCATTGCCGCCGAAGTCGAGCAAAGAAAAACGGATTGCCGGTACGGATCGTAAGTGAGGCCGCCCGGCAGTTCAGCCAACTTGATAGGGAGGAAACTGGAGTATGGAACAGATTGAAATAACAGCTCCAACGGTAGAACAAGCGATAAGGAAAGCGGAGGCGGAGTTAGGGCTTAGCCGAGAGCAACTTCAGGTTGAGGTTGTCAGGGAAGGTAAATCGGGAATTCTGGGGATGGGATCGAGAGAAGCCCTGATCAAGGTGACTCCGATGGTTGCGCCGCAGAAGGATATTATCAGGGAAGTCACGCAGGTCGTGCAGACACTGCTTGATTTGCTTGGTGTATCAGCTAAATTGGAGGTGGTGTCGAGCGAGCTGCCCATAAGCCTGAATATCGTCGGCGATGACCTAGGCATCCTGATTGGGCGCGGAGGGCGAGCTCTGGCTTCGCTGGAGTACGTTGCCAAGCTTGTGGTGATGGGGCGGCTCAAGACGTGGGTGCCGCTGGCGATTGACGTGGGAGGGTACAGAAAACGGCGGCGCGACTCTCTGCAGAAGCTTGCCTTGTATTTAGCCGACCAGGTTAAGTCGAGAGGACGCGCCATAACTATGGAGCCAATGCCCGCCGACGAGCGGCGCATTATCCACCTGGCGTTAGCTAATAATCCTGACGTGACAACTCAGAGTATCGGTGAAGGCGAGAATAGAAAGATAGTGATTCTGCCAAAGCAGGGCTAGCTATGTTCCGGGAAGTCAGTAGCAAGGTCAACTTTGTTCAACTGGAAGAAGAGGTTCTTCGTTTGTGGCGAGACCAGTCAGTCTTTGCCAAGAGCGTCGAAGCGAGAAAGGGTAGCCCGCACTATACCTTTTATGAGGGCCCACCTACAGCCAACGGCAGCCCGGGAGTCCATCACGTACTGGCTCGCCTGTATAAAGACGCCGTCTGTCGCTACAAAACAATGAGGGGCTGTCACGTGCCCCGAAAAGCAGGATGGGATACCCATGGTCTGCCTGTCGAATTGGAGGTAGAGAACAGCCTTGGCTTTGCCAGCAAGGCCCAAATAGAAGCATACGGAGTAGGCCAATTCAATGAGCATTGCCGCCAGAGCGTGTTCAAGTACATCAGGGAATGGGAGAAGATGACCGAACGCCTCGGCTGCTGGCTGGATATGGAGCATCCCTACATAACCTTGGATAACGGCTATATTGAATCGTGCTGGTGGATAATCAAGCAGCTATGGGACAAAGGGTTGATTTATCAGGGCTACAAGGTCACGCCGCATTGTCCCAGGTGCGGTACATCGCTAAGTTCTCACGAGGTGGCTCTGGGCTATCGGGACGATGCTGAGGATCCTTCTGTTTACATAAAGTTCAGACTTGTGCCGGACTCAGTCGCCCGGGCCACGCCGCTTAACTCAATTCTATCGTCGTCCCGTATGCCGAACAAACCGGTCTTTCTTCTTGCCTGGACGACGACACCCTGGACGCTGCCGGGCAACACAGCTTTGGCTGTCGCCCCCAGAGCTGAGTATAGTGTGATGGAAGGAGATCAAAACTACCTTGTCCTAGCCAGAGCGTTGGTGGACAGGCTCGGCTTGGCGGGATACGCAGAGACGGGAGTTGTCCGAGGGGAGAGCCTAATATCTCTGAGATATGAGCCTTTGTTCAATCCTGATGAGTTCGGCGTGCAGCGTCTGAGTTTGCCAGACTTGCAAGTGCAGAACACTGGGGAGAAGCTGACCTACCCTGTGGTGGACGCTGATTTTGTCTCTTTGGAGGAAGGAACTGGAGTAGTCCATATCGCTCCGGCGTTTGGGGAAGTCGATTTTGACATCGGAATGAGCAAGGCGCTCGATTTCGTGCAGCCGGTTGATTTACAGGGCAAGGTTATCGGCAGATATGCTTTTGCTGGCAGATTTGTGAAGGATGCTGATGCGCTGATTCTTGACGACCTCAGAGCCCGTGGCTTGCTTTACCGCAGCGAGAAAATTGTTCATACTTACCCGTTTTGCTGGAGGTGTGATGCGCCTCTTTTGTATTACGCCAAGCCAGCCTGGTATATCAAGACGACCGCGGCAAAGGAAAAACTTATCTCGGGCAATAGCGAGGTCAACTGGTACCCTGACTATATCAAGCATGGTCGCTTCGGCGATTGGCTGGCCAACAACGTTGATTGGGCGTTTTCCAGGGAGAGATACTGGGGAACGCCTCTAAATATCTGGCGCTGTTCCTCTTGCGACAGTTTTGAGTGTGTTGGCGGTCTGGACGAACTGAAAGGCAAGCCAGGTGTACAAGGGCTAACGATGCCTCTAGATCTACACCGTCCCTACGTGGACGGGATAACGTTTGCCTGTGGTAAGTGCGGCGGCAGGATGCGGCGCGTTCCTGAAGTAATTGACTGTTGGTTTGACTCCGGGGCCATGCCCGTAGCCCAGTGGCATTATCCTTTTGAGAACCAGGACGAATTCGAGAAAAATTTCCCTGCGGATTTCATTTGCGAGGCGGTGGACCAAACAAGGGGTTGGTTCTACAGCTTGCACGCTATATCCACTCTGCTGTTCGGTCGCCCCTGCTTTAGGAATGTCATCTGTCTGGGACTCGTTGTCGATGCCCAGGGCGAGAAAATGAGCAAGTCCAAGGGCAATGTAATTGACCCCTGGGCGGTGATCAATCATTATGGTGCGGATGCTCTAAGATGGTACATGCTCGTTTCAACCCCGGGAGAGGACAACCATCGCTTCTCGGCCAAGATGCTGGAAGAGA
>Ga0209102_1000608_pt1 | contig 22963 bp, 23 predicted proteins | sample ConPoolayeHmetaG_FD_185483 | JGI IMG/M metagenome (GOLD analysis project Ga0209102, IMG submission 185483) | Hot spring microbial mat communities from California, USA to study Microbial Dark Matter (Phase II) - Cone Pool mat layer H metaG... ...
CCCAACTGTTTTTCTTGCTCTTTAATTTCCTTTTTTAAATGCCGATACCCCTCAATTTTTCCTAAAGCCCGCCGGGGATTTACTAAACGATTAACTCGATAGGGATTTCCAATCTCCTCAACTTTCTCCCCTTTTTCTTCAAATTCTCTAAAAAATTGCTCTTGGGCGTATTCTTCAGTTAAATCCGCAAGTTGACTCCTTACTCTCCGGGGAATTTGTGCTAAACCCCTAATTCCATAAAACCAAGCTACCGCTTCTTCTCTGGTTTTTGGTCTCAGAGGAATTCTAATACTCCTTTCCTCTACATATTTTTGAAATCTTCCCTCGTCAGCAGCAATTCCCAATAATTCTTCAAAAAATTTATCTCCTGCTAGTCTTTTATCATTTTCGCTTCGGTACTTCATTCCTCTTTCTTGCGCCCACCTTCTTACTTCTTTTTCTCTTGCTTGGGGATTTAAATAAACCAAACAGGCAACTCGCCAGCCCATTTCCGTAGTAAAAAAATCAGGGTAAACTGTGTGGGTTTCTACCGCTCTTTTTCTTAAAGGCTCAATTTGTTTAAAAATCCCCCTGTCTAAATCATCTAAGGCCTTTTTTTCTTCTTCATTCAAAACCAAAGGCTCTATTTTCATCTCAATTTTCTTTATAAACTCTTCCTCTGAAGTCCGCGGTGGATAGGGATAAGTTTGAGATTCTATCATTAATCTGATAAGATTATATCATGATTAAAAAAAGATTTGCCCTTATCACAACAGAAACAAAAAGTTTTACCTCCAAAAAACTTCTTGAAGAGGCTCAAAATTTAAAAGCCGAGGTAGAAATAATCAATCCATTTAAAAGTTCACTAATTATAGAAAAAAACTCTTTCTCTATTTTTAGTAAGGGGAAAAAAATTCTTCCCCCAAGCGCTGCTTATCGAAAAACCATTATTACTGAAAAGGCAAAAATTTTAGAATTTTTTCTATGGAGGGCAGGCGCAAGAATAATTAACCTTCGGGATAAAATTCCCCATCACGCTAAAGGCAAATTTGGAGTATATCAGCTTTTAGCAGAAAACCAAATTCCTGTTCCTAAAAGCTTTCTTCTTACTAACCACAGGGAAAGGGAATTCTGTTTAGATTTTTTCCATCATCAATTTCCCCTAATTATCAAAACTAACGCGGGCACTCACGGAATAGGAGTAATTCTATGCGAATCAAAAAATTCATTTATAAGTCTCACTGATTATCTTTTGCAGAAAGAAAACGAACTTATTATTCAAGAATTTATCAAAACTTCTTTTGGCAAAGACAAAAGAATAATTATTTTAAACCAAAAAATTTTAGCCGCGGTTGAAAGGAAAAACCAAAAGGGAGATTTTCGTTCTAATGTTTTCCTAGGAGCTGATGTCTTTCCAACTGATCTTAACGACCAAGAAGAAAAAGTTGCTTTAAAAACAATGGCGGTTTTAGGTTTAAATTTCGGAGGACTAGATATGCTCTACGGAGAAAATGGCCCGGTCATTACTGAAGTCAACGCTCCTTGTGACTATAGTTTTGTAGAAAAAACTACTGGCGTTCCTATTAGCCGAGCAATTGTTAGCTTTCTCCTCGGGGCTTAATTAAAAATCCCTCCAAATCCCGCCGGCCAATAATTAACGGTCGGCGCAAATGCTCCCGATTTGCCACCCCGGCGTAGGTATTAATTTTTCTCCCTGCCAACCAAAAAGTCAAACCAATTATTGGCCGTTCTTCTTTTCCCAAACTACCTTTAATCACCTTTGTCCATAAAATGTTTTCTTTTCTTAAAAGCCCCAACTCTTTGGCTAAATTTTTATCAATTGAGGTTCTCCAGGCTCCAGTATCTATTTTTGCCCAAACAGAAACCCGCTTTTTGCTTGCCGCCAAAATTTTTACTTCTTCTTTACTGCCAATAATCTTTACCCCCTCCTCCGCCATTACTCTATCAGCATATCTTCCGGCAAACAAAGCCTTGGCAATTCTTACTCCATGGTCGGCATTCAAAACCTCCAGACCCTCAACTCTTTCCAGCCTTCTTTTCAGCGGCGCTAAATTTGCGTTTTGAATTTCCAGCCCCGGCCGAGCATTTAGCTCCAAAATCATCGGTCCGTGAGCTTTATCATAAACAATATCCACCCCCACATAACCCAATTCTGACACTGCTTCTTGGGCTTTTGCCGCCAAAGTTAAAATTGTATTCCAATAGGGTAGCTTTATTCCATTTACCTTTCTTTTCGTCCCCGGAATATATTTTAAAAATTTTCCCCGGCAAACAGCATGATTAGTAATTCCGGTGGCTAAATCAATTCCTACTCCAATTGCCCCTTGATGTAAATTTGCCTTTCCCTGGGATTCTTTTGTTGGCAAACGCAACATTGCCATTACCGGCACCTTATTAAAAACAATTACCCGCACATCCGGAGTTCCTCGATAAGCATATTTGCGAAAAATCCCGGCAATTTTGATTCTTTCTTCAACAAAAGCCCAGTCAGGAAAATTATGCAAACTATACTGTCCGGCCAAAATATCTAAAGTATGAAGCCGCAAAGTAGGAATATCGATCTTCTCGCCGCTCATTGTCCACCATTCTCCTGCATATTTTGCCCTTCCCCGAATAATAATAATTCCCTGTCCACCAAATCCAGAAACCGGTTTTAAAACAAAACTTTCCGGCAATTTCGTCCAATCAAAACTAAAAACATCATCCGGGCTTTTAAAAATTTTTAAAACCTTAGGCACCGGTAAACCTGCTTTCAAAAGCCTTTTTTTGGTCAAAATTTTAGAATCAGCAACCTTCCGGCCACGCTTATTATTATAAATAAGGTAAAGCCGGTTCCGAGCATTCATTCCTAAAATGAAACTGCTATCTAACATGGCGGATAAGGTTTTTATTATTTAAGTAATCTTCTAAATCTTTTGTATTCCAGAAGCCTTAGTCCGGTAAACCTTCCCAAAAGAATATTTCCTGCCGCTGTTAATATCAAAAATATCTCCGGTTCGGCTAAAACTGATTTTTGTAACCATTCCCAAGATAAAAGCAGCCAGCCAAAAACTGCCAAAATCAAAGTCTCGGTAATTAATCCCAGCGCTTCTTTTGTCCCCCGACTTATTTCCACTTCCAACAAATTTTCCCCAACTAAAATTAAAATCAAAAGCGCTACTAGTGGGGTCTTAAAAAAGAAAATTCCTCCAAAAACAACAATACTCACCAACCAAATAATTAAAGAGACCCTGGCTAAATAATGAAGATGAAAGCCCCGAGTTAAAGCCCTTCCTAAACTAACAGTAATCAAGACTAAAAAAAATAATCCCAACCCTGACAAAATTCCTGCCTCTAAAAAAACGATAGTTAAAATCACCGGAGTAAAAATCCCTAAAGCCTTAATTCCCACCAAATAGCGGCTGGCGGCAATAAATAAAGTAAGTAAAGGGAACAAAAGCAAAATTGCCAAGATTTTCGGCTCTACTCCCCGCTCTAAAGCCAAAAAAACAAGTGGTTTTAAAAAACTCAAGCTTGCCGGCATGGAGATATTATAACGCAAACAGGGTTAATAAAACAAACTTTTAGCTGTAAAAATAGATACTGTGAAGACAATAAAATCTAAATTACTGACAGCCTCCGGCCGATGCCTGGGTTTCCGACCCCAAAACTGTCTCACATTCTTTTGGCTGAGTTTCAAACGCCCCACAAATTGCTTTTTTATAATCTTCAGGTGTTCTCGGACCATTATATTGAACTCCATTAATTACTAAAGTTGGCGAGCCATTAACATTATATTTTTGATTTAATTCTTTTTCCTCGGCAGAATATTTTTGACCATTTTCCTTTTGGCATGCTAAAACGGCATTAACATTTACCCCGGTTTTACTTGCTGCTTGCTTCCAGCAAGTCTCAACATTATCCAGCGAACAACTTTTATTAACTTCTAAAACAAAATCCCAGAATTTCTCTTTTTGGTTTTTATAAACACAAATTTCTCTAATATTTTGATTTAATTCATTTATTCCATGCATCGAGCAATATTTATTTTCTCTATCCAAACAATAAGCTGGATAACCACTGGCATAATTCTCGTAAATTATATACCTCGGTTCAACATCCACTATCCCACCCAAAAGATCAACCACTGGTTTGATAATCTCTTCTGCTTGGTTTCCGTAAGGACAAAAACTCATCACAAAAAGCTTTACTTCTGGTTTTTCGCTTTTAGGAATTTCTTTTTGTTGGGTTTGTTGAGTTGTTTGGGGTTTTTCGTCTATCTTAATCCCTTCAGGAAACAAAAATTTTCCATCTTTACTTATATAAGCATCCCATTCTCTATCTTGAATTTTAAAATGGACTTTATAAACACCAGCTTCTTCAGAGACATTTACCAAAGAAGCGCTTGCTCCCTGAACTAAATTCTGGTTGATATAAGTAATTGCTTTATCACCTGCCTGCTGAGGAGACAATCCTGGTTTACGCCAAAAACGAAAATAAACAATCCCAGCAATTACTAACAATCCAATAATTAAAAAATTCAAGGAATTTTTTTTCATGAGACCTCTATCGCTTGGACCGGGCAACTTTCCGCTGCCTCTTTAATTGTTTCTTCGTTATCTCCAGGAGGATCTATTGGGTCTGCCTTCCCTCCCTCATCAAGTTTAAAACTTTTGGGGGCAATAGCAATACATGTCCCACAACCAATACATTTATTTTTATCAACTTTTATTTTCATAAAAGTAGTTTACTTCTTCTTTTATTATTTTGTCAACTACCAAGTTTAAAGTGTTCTTTTTCTTTAAAATCCTTATATTCTCTAATCTTAAATCTCCAAAAATTCAAAGGAACAGGAATTTTACCGCAACCATTGGGAGCATCAATGACATGTAGGGGATAAGCTAAGCAGAGAGCCTTTTGGGGAGTAATTCCTGCCAGATGTTTTTCTGCTAGTTTTTAAGAAGTATTTTTGCTTAAATATCTGTAGACTGAAAAAGCAGCGATTGCCCCCTCGGCACAGGCAATAACAATCTGCTGAAGTTTTCCATGGAAATTAGTAATATCGCCGGCAGCAAAAACTCCGGGAATATTTGTCTCCATATCCGGATTAACTTTAACAAATCCTTTCTCATCCAGTTCTACTCCCAAAGATTTTGCTAATTCTGTCCCCGGTGTTCCTCCAATTTCAATAAAAACCCCATCAACTGCCAAATATTTATTTCCCTGATAAGGATTATCCAACTCCACCCCACCAACAAGTTCTGGTGTTTTTAATTTTAAATTTTGAATTTTGAATTTGTTTTGAAATTTGGATTTTGAATTTTGGATTTTAAATTCGGATTCTCCCAAAATTTTTACAATATTAGTATTGTAAATAATCTCTATCTTCGGATTTTTCTCCACCCTTTCTACCCAAATCGGCTCTGCCCGCAGGGGTTTTCGCCGATAAATTAAATAAATTTTTTTGGCAAATCTTGCCAAATGGTCAGCGCTCATCACCGCTGCGTTTGCTCCACCAATTACCGCTACCACCTTGTCGCGGAAAAAAGCGGCATCACACGTCGCGCAATAACTTACCCCTTTCCCCAAATATTCTTTTTCTCCCGGCACTCCCAATTCTCTCCTCTTTGTCCCTGTTGCCAAAATTATCGCCCTTGCTTGATATTCTTTCCCACCCTCTGTAATAATTTTGAATTTTGTCCGCCGGCTGGCGGATTGGATTTTGTCCGCCGGCTGGCAGATTGAATTTTGAATTTTAATAACGGAGTCGTTGATTATCTCCGCTCCCAGCGCCTTTACTTGTTGGGCCATTTTTTGCGCCAATTCTAAACCAGAAATCTGCTCAAATCCGGGGTAATTTTCCACTGCCGAAGCCAAAGCCATCGCCCCACCCAATTGGTTACCAATCACCAAATTTTTAATCCGATAGCGGCTGGCATAAATTGAGGCGGTTAAACCTCCAGGACCAGAACCAATAACGATTAAATCAAAAACCATTTTAATCTTTACCGGAAATTAGCGGTCAAATTTTTTCCGGACTTTAGCTAATTCAGAACTAATAGCAATTTTCTGGGGGCATTTTTTTTCACAAGCCCGACAAGCAATACAATTAGTTGCTCTTTTTTTTGCTGATAAGTTATGATAAACAAGTTTGCTTAAAAACAAATATTCTTTGCCAAAAATAACTGCCTGATTATAGAGGGCAAAGTTTTGAGGAATATCTACCCCCTGAGGACAGGGTAAACAATACCCACACCCGGTGCAGGGGATTGATTCATATTGTTTATATGCTTGTTGAATTTTTTTAATCCACTGTTTTTCTTTTGTTGAAAGCCTACTATTGCCATACTTGTCTGCTAAGCTAATATTTTCCTCAACTTGACTAAAATCATTCATACCACTTAAAACAACACTAACTTCCGGTTGGTCCCATAACCAACGTAAGGCTAAATTAACCGGTTTTTGTTTTATCTGTTTATAAATTGCTTCTACTTTGGGAGGGGGTTTAATTAAAAGACCGCCAAGCAAGGGTTCCATTATTACTACTGCCAATCCTTTTTTAGCCGCATAATGTAATCCTTCCTCACCAGCTTGAACCTTTTCATTCATAAAGTTATATTGAATCTGGCAAAAACTCCAAAGGTCAGTAGCGTCAATGATTTTTTTAAAAACTGCCAGTTCGTCATGAAAAGAAAAACCAAGATATTTAATTTTTCCCTCAGTTATCTTTTTTTTCGCCCATTCCAGAATTCCCAAACGCTTTAATTTTTCCCAGCGTTCAGCTGAAAGAGCGTGCAAAAGATAAAAATCAATGAAATCGACTTCCAATCTTTTAAGCTGCCCATCAAAAATCAAATCAAAATCAGAAGCATTTTTCACTTTTTCTGCTGGAATTTTAGTGGCAATTTTTACTTTTCGGCGATAACCATTCCGAAGTGCCTGACCAACAATTTTTTCATTTTTTCCCCAACCATAAGCGTAAGCAGTATCTAAATAATTAACTCCCTGATCTATTGCCCACCGCAACATTTCAACTGCTTTTTCTTTATTCTTTTCCGGAAGGCGCATGCAGCCAAAACCCAAAGCCGAAACTTGCCAATCTAATTTACCAAAACGGCGATATTTCATAAAAATTATTTTAACACACTACATTTATCTTCCCTTCCTATCTTTCCTTCCTCTTCGCTGTCTCTTTTTTTCTCTATTAATTCGCCTCTGTTGTTCTCCTTCCCTAAGAGCAAAAATCAACTTTGAAGGGTCAATTTCTCCCCCCCTACGCCCTTTACGATGTGGATACAAATCTCCTAGATCCAATTCTTTACACATCTTTTTCTTCACCTCCCCTTAATGGTAAAAATCTCTCTTTAAAGAAATTATAACATCTTGAGAAAAAATATTCCCTCTTGACATCTTCAAAGCCTTTTAATAATTTTATTTAATATTTAATGGCTAAAAACAAACAAAAATCTCTAGAAAAAAATAATAAAACGCTTCCTAAAACAGCGGCAATTATCTTTAGCGATGTAAAACGAGAATATTTTCCTACCGAAGCCCAATATCTCACTGAAAAAGATGCCTACCATGATGCTTTAGTCATTAGTAAATATCTTCAAAAAATGGGAATTAAAATTTTTCTTTTTCCCGCCAACAAAACTCTTCCGGAAAGGATTAAAAAAACCAAACCTCAAGTTGCTTTCAATTTAGTTGGCTCCATTCGAGGCAATGAGTATTTAGCTTCTACTATTCCGGCACTACTTGAACTTTTAGAAATTCCTTACACTGGCGCTGGAATTTTAGGTGAAGCTCTTTCTTACAATAAATTCCTTACTAAAAAGCTTTTACAACAAAACGGCGTTCCTGTTCCTTATTATCAACTTTTCAACACTCCTTCTGATCCTTTAGATCCCACTTTAAGATTTCCCCTTATTTCAAAACTAAACGAAATTCACGGCGGAGTAGAAATTACCCCCCAGGCTATCTCCGAAACAGAAAAGCACCTCCGTGAAAGATTAAAATTTTTAATTAAAACCTATAATCAACCAGTTTTAGTTGAAGAGTTTATTGTTGGTCGGGAAATCACCAGTATTCTTCTGGAAGGTTTAAATATTAAAGTCTATTTTGGGGAAAAAATTTTTAAAAAGAAAGAAAAATATCTTTTTACCACTTTTGAGGACCAATGGTCAGATAAAGAAACTTTTGTCTATCAAAAATATCACGATCCCCTTTTAAAAGAATATGTCAAACGCGCTTTTGAAGTTACCCGAATGGCAGATTACGGAAAATTTGATATTCGCTTGGATTCTTCAGGAAGATACTATTTTGTTGATGCCAATTCTAATCCTGCTTTTGGGCCAAAAGAATTAGATTGTGCTATTGCCAATATTTTAGACCTTTACGGAATTTCTTTTGTAGAAATTCTCAAAAGATTACTTATAAACACCCTTCGTGATGCTGAGGGAAAAACTCGACTTTCCCCTATTCAAAATAAAACCACTTAACCAAATCAGTTTGAGGACGGTACCCCTCCACCCTGGGGCGGCATCCAACCTCCACTAGCCGATGGTTTTCGATAGGCCTCAAAGGAAGCAGCCACATTTGGGTTTAACCCTCGCAAAACCTCTAAAACCTTCATTCTTATTGTTGTTGAACTTATCACTCCTCCCACCGCCGCTGTTGGTAACCACATTTCCACTTGCCGTACTACTTCTTCCGCCTGCTCGGGAGTGGCTCCGGATTTGATCACGCCATTTATGACCTTATTGCGGTCAAAATCCTCCAAACGGCCATCTTTTTTTTGGACTTTAACCGGCATTCTTCTCACCTCCTTTCTCAAATTAGATCAATTTATCTTCCCTTCATTTGCCGAAAACAATCAGAGCAATAAACCGGCTTATCACCTTTTGGTTGAAAAGGAACTTGAGTTGGTTTACCACACTTAGCGCAAACCACATCATACATTTTCCTTCCCTGTTGACCACCAAATCGCTGTTGTTTTCTTGCTGCTCGACAAGAAGGACAACGCGCCGGGGGATTATCAAAACCTTTTTGCTGGTAGAATTCCTGTTCAGAAGCAGTCCAAACAAAATCGTTCCCGCAGTCGCGGCATTTTATTGTTTTGTCTTGAAAAGGCATCCTTAGATTCACCTCCTTTCTCGGGAATCTAAGGAGCCTGGAAAAAGAGTCACGAAACTGTGCCTTTCGCGGCCAAACCTAAGATTCCGCAACTATATTTTACCCCGCCAGCCAGCCGCCGTCAACATACAAAACCGTTCCGGTAATATAATCCGCCTCATCCGAAGCCAAAAAAGCGGCCGCTGCCCCAATATCTTGTGGTTTGCCAAACCGGCCCTTAGGAATTCTTGCCAGCAAACCAGCGCTTGTTTTCTCATCTGTCGTTAGTCCCTTAGTCATATCTGTCTCAATTACTCCCGGGGCAATGGCGTTTACATTAATTCCTTTTGGCGCCAAGTCTAAAGCTAAATTCTCGGTCAATGCCACCACTCCTCCTTTTGAAGCGGTATAATGAGCAATCTGACGAAAACCAATTCCCACTCCACCGGAAGCAATCGAGGCGATATTAATAATTTTTCCGCCCGGATCCATCAGTTTTACCGCCTCTTTAGCACACAAAAACTGTCCTTTTAAATTGACATCTAAAATCTGGTCCCAATCTTCTTCGGTAACCTCCTCAAAATTAGCAAACTTAACAATTCCGGCATTATTGACTAAAATATCAAGTTTACCCCAGCGGCTTTTAATTTCGGCAAACATTTTTGCTACTTCTACTGCTTGACTAACATCGGCTTGAAGGGCAAAAGCTTCCCCACCCATCGCTTTTATCTCGGAAACAACTGCCTGCACTTCTACCTCATTGCTCCGGTAATTTACCGCCACATCCGCTCCTTGTTTTGCCAAAGCCAAACAAATTCCCCTCCCAATTCCCCGCGAACCACCAGTTACTAAAGCTTTTTTACCAGTTAAATCAAACATTTTCTCACCTCCTCTCTTTAAACTATAATAGTTATAACTGTTATAAAAATTATAACAGTAGGTTTAATCCCAAAAATACCAAAAACATTGCCAACACAAACATTTTTTGCCCCTCAAGGCTAACGTTAGCTTTTATTGGCCAAAAAAGCCAACGGCGAAGTTCTTCTTCCCTCCCCCGCAAAAGCAAATGAAATTCATCTTTTAATAAGTGTAAATTTGCTCCCATTACCAACCCTTTCCCAAACAACCCCCCTGTTGAAGTCAACACCCAAAAACTAAAAACCAAAAACCCAACCTGAAACAAGGCATTATGGAAAGTTAGTCTCACCCTTTGCAAAGAAGTCTCGGCTAAATACTCCAAAAGCGGCCTTATTTTTCTTTGCTGCCAAAGTTCTTTGGCTTTTTCCTCAGGATAAATCACTAAAGCATAAAAAACTTGGTCCAAATCCAAAATCATCGTTCCTACTAAAGCCCCTAACCACAACCAAATCAATTCTAAATTCCACCGCCAACGCAACAGACTCATCACCACCAACCAAACTAAAGTTACCAAATAATGACTCGTCAATTCTTTTTTTATCATCATCAAATTGGACCAATTAGTCCAATTGGACTAATCTTTCTAAAGTCTTGGCATTTTCCACCGCATATCCCAAAGCGTCATTATTAAAATATCCATAAACATCCAAACCCTGACCAAGCCAATCTTTAATTTTTTCCGCCCAGGTTTTTAATTCTTTTTCAGTATAACACGAAGAATACAAACTTTTTCTCCCATGAAAGCGTAAATAAACAAAAGGGGCGGTAATTTCTTCAAAAATTGGCCAACCAGGATAATCCTGAAAAACTACCACCGCTCCATATTTTCGTAAAATTCCCCAGGCTTTTTCCCTCCCCCAGCTTGGATGGCGAAACTCAAAAGCATAGCGCCAGCCTTTTGGCAAAAACACTAAAAAATCTTTAATCCTTCCCCCATCAAATTTCAAACTCGGCGGCAACTGCCACAAAATTATATCTTTGGTTTTAAGATTTTTAGATTTAAGATTTAAAATTTGAGATTTTAATCCATCCGCTGCCTCAAAAAACTTCCTAACTTCTTCTTGGCAATTTTTTAATTTTTTAATATGAGTAATCATCCGCCAACCCTTAACAGCAAAAACAAACTTATCTCCGGCTTTTTTTCGCCAACTCTCAAAAGCTTCTTTTTTTGGCAGGCGATAAAAAGAAACATTCAGTTCAACAGTATTAAAATGCTTCACATAATATTCAAACCAATCTTTTTGGGGCAAATTCTTAGGATAAAAAATCCCCCGCCAATGAAGATAGGAAAATCCCGATGTCCCAATAAAAACCTCTCCCATTTTCAAATTGAGCCAATTGGACCAATTAAGCCAATCCTTTTTTTAATTGTTTTAATTTCCACATAAATAATTTCGCTGGATTTTTAACATTGCTGGCATTTTTAACAAAATTTCTTGCTTCCTCCAAAATTGCCCGAGGCAGTTCTTTTGCCAGTTTAATATACAAAGCCTTATGCTCTAAATCATTTAGTTCCTCGGCTAATTTATAACCATAATACTGAAACTCCCGGGAGATATATTTATCTTTCAAAGGATCAAAATTTTTTAAAATATCACCAATTGATTGCAAGCCTTGATTATCCTGTTTTTTCATCTTTGGCAATCAACAAAGGAAAAAGGCTTAAGCCACTTCCTAAAATAAAAGAAAAAGATAAGGGCAAATTTAAAAAAGTAAGCAATAAAAGCGTCAAACAAGCAAAAATCGAACCACTAGTAATCGCCGTTTCCCGAAAAAGTAAAGCTCGCCCAGTCGAGCCCCCATCTACCGCTTTTTGAAAACTTAAAACTTCAAGGGGAATTCCCAACATACTTCCGGCAATCCGCTCTAAAACATCAAAGACTAAAAATCCACCAACCTCCTTAATAAAAAACCTTCCGCTCCAAACCAGAAAACTCACTACTGCTCCAAAAGCTATCAATTTTTTCTTTCCTTTCTGGTCTACCCATTTACCAACCAACCAATGAACTACTGCTACCAAAATTAAAGATAAAGAAAAAAATCCTCCTAAAGCAATTTCTTTTTTAACCAGGAAAAATAAATACAAAATAAGCGCGGTGGAATAAATTGCTTCAATTCCTCCCCGGCTAAAATAGGTTAAAGCCATTTTTTTGTGAGTTAGCAAAAGTCGAAAAACCTCTTTAAAAGTTACATCTTTATGGGTTTTTTCTTCAGGAGCCGGTTTTAAAATAGCGACTCCCAAGAAGGTAAAAAATATTGCCCCCAAAAACAAACCTAAATAACCAAACTGATTGATTAAAATCCCTCCTAAAAAAGGTCCAGCCAAAACCATTAAAGTTTCTGTTGCTCCTGCTCCTCCAGAAGCTTGTCCCCACATTCCCTTTCCTCCAAATTTTGCCAAAAGCCCATGCCTGCCAAACCAGAAAAACCCAATTGCCAAACCCCAACAAACCGCTGCCAACCAAATAAAAAAAATCATTTCTGAGGAAATAGCAAAAAGCACTCCGGTAACAATTGTTAAGAAATGCCCCAAAATCATCTGCTTTTTCAAGCCCCATTTTAAAGCTAAATTTTCTGCCAACCCCACACCAATTATCTTAAAAATGTACAAAATCAAAAAGAAGCAAAAAATGGCCACAAGTGAATTTGTTTGCCGGTAAATATAAACTGCCGAGAAAAAAGAAAAAAAACTCACCGCCAGGGAGCGAAAACCCTGAGAAAGAAAAAGTGGAAAAAGTTTTTTAGGCATTAAACTCATTCATCGCCCTTTCTAAACCTTTTTCTAAAGCAATTTGGACTGCCTTTACTGTTTTTTTAACTATTTTTTTCACTTCGCTTCGCTGGTTAATATCAAACTCTCGCAAAACATACTTTTCTACCGCATTATCTTTTCCCCGACCAGGATGACCAATACCCAAACGAAATCTAACAAAATCATCGGTTCCTAATTCTTTAATAATTGACTCTACTCCTCGATGGCCAGCGCTTCCTCCCCCCAATCTTATTTTTATTTTTCCCAATGGCAAATCTACATCATCGTGAACCACCCATAGGTTTTTAGTGTCTAGCGCCCAGAGTTTAGTAAGCTTCGCAACAGCAATGCCGGAGGCATTCATAAAAGTTAGCGGCTTGGCAATTATCAATTCCCCAAAATCATAAACCTCAGCAAAAGGATAGATTTTAGATTTAAGATGTAGTTTTGAGTTTTGAGATTTAAATTTTAAGATTAATTTATCCACCACCATAAAACCCAAATTGTGGCGGGTATTTTGATATTTTTCTCCCGGATTTCCTAAACCAACAATCAATTTCATAAGTTCCTTAAGGTACTTAAGTCTCTTAAGTACCTTAGGACTTCTTCATCCGAAATTTGTTCAAACTCCCGGTAAAACTGTCCGACAGCAAAAAACAACTCTGGTGCTTGTAAATAAATCACCTCATCAGCCAAAGCAGTAATTTTTTCCAAACTATCGCGAGCAATCACCGGCACAGCAACAATGATTTTTTTCGGCTCTTGTTGGCGGACAATTTCTACTGCTGCCGCCATTGTTGCTCCGGTTGCTACTCCATCATCAGTAAGAATTACAATTTTATCTTTTAAATTAAGTGGCGGTTTATCACCTCGAAAAATCCTTTCTCTTTTTCTAATTTCATTTTTTATATTTGCTATTTGATATTTTATATAACTCTCGTCCGCCCCCACTTTTGCTGCTAGCTCCTCATTAATCACTGGTTCACCCATCATCTCTAAAGCCCCAATCGCTAATTCCGGATTTCCTGGTGCGGAAATTTTTTTAGTAATAATTACATCAAGAGGGCAACCTAAAGCTTTAGCTAATTCCCTACCAACAACTACTCCTCCTCTGGGTATAGCTAAAACAAGAAGGCTTTCAATTCCTTTATAATTTTGCAGTTTAGTTGCAAGTTGTTTTCCTGCCTCAACGCGATTTTGAAAGACCATAAATTTAAATTCCTAATGACTAATTTCTAATCAATTCCCAATAACGAAATGCCTAATGTCTAAATTTAGGTCAATTTATTTTATCTTCTCCAGCTGTTTTTTGGCAAAATCACCAATTACTGGTAATTTAAATTCTTCCCCTTGATAAGCTTTAAAAATCAAAACCAGCCATAAAACAAAACTAACTATCATTACCAGCGGAGAGAGGACCCAACCAATGAAAGGAACCATTGCCAAAATTGTTAAAATACCAAAAGTAACTACCGACTGCATCGCATGAAAACGAACAAAAGGATCTTTTTCCAAAAGCAAAATCACAATTCCTGTTAACCAACCCAAAACATAGCCTAGGGCTGCAGTAGTGTTTCTGGGTAATCCTATTTTTGTTTTTTCTTCCATTTTTTCTCACCCCCTTCCTCTTACATCTCCACTTTAACAAACTAAAAATCCCCCTGTCAAATATTTAATTCGCAATTCGTAATTCGTAATATTTTTAAAACAAACTCATCTGCCCTTGCTCTTCTGTTTTAGCTACATCTTTGCTTTCTGGCCAAATTTTTACCGTCCCAAAAACACCATCATATCCCGGCTCAACAACAATATCTCCGCGGCGGACTTTTTCAATCCCCTCAGCTACCTTTCTTCCGCTAATTTTGGCAATTTCTTCCACCGGCGCTTCTAGCAATACCCCAAACTCTGAACCAAAAATATCTGTTAATTTATTATACTCGTTTAATACATTTTGGCTTGAAATACCAGTTTTTAAAGATTCAGCCAAAATCTCCATTAACGGCACCAACATCACGTATGGGACTCTTTTCTTCTCTTCGCTGGAAATAATCACTACCCCATTCTTGACTCTTGACTTTTGACTTTTGACTTCGCGTCCAGCTAATTGCTGAACGCGCTGCATTACTCCCACCGTTAACCTTTTCCCACAAACAGGACAAATTTCCCCCCGCTGTCGCGTTTCCTCCGGCGACTGTCTCACTCCACAATTTCGATGCCCAGTATAATGATACTTCCCCTCCTCCGGATAAAACTCAATGGTATAGGCAATTTTTAATGGAGAACTTAAATCCTGCCTTATTGCCCCAGCAATGTCTGAATAATTTATTTTGAATTTTGAATTTTGGATTTTGGATTTAAATACCGTTGCTTCCCTCCCCAATTTTTGCGGACTATGAGCATCAGAAAAACTAACAATCGCTCGGTTATCTAACTCTTTTATTCGCCAATTCATCGCTGGATCGCTGGAAAGTCCGGTCTCCACAGCATAAATATAATCAGCATATTTTCCAAAACACTCTTCAATTGAATCAAATCCAGAATTGGCACCATAAAGACTAAACCAGGGAGTCCAAACATGGCAAGGAATTATCAGGCAATTTTCACTAACCGAAAAAACAAGTTCGCAAAGCTGAGGACAACTCAATCCAGTCATTGGTCGACCATCGGCAAGAAGATTAACACCAGCATGGCGCAATTTTTCGTTAATTTTTTCCACCACCGCAAAACTCGGCGCCAAAACTAAATTATGAATCCGGCGAACTCTCCCTCCCTGACTGTAAATACTTGAAACCTCCGTCGCCAAAACAAAATATACCCCATTTTTAAGTTTTGAATTTTGAATTTGGAATTTATTTTGGATTTTGAAATTTGAATTTTGGATTTTGTAGATTCCCTCCCCAACTTCTTCTAAATTTTCTTTTAATTCTCTTAACCATAAAGGATGCGTCCAATCTGCTGTCCCTACCAAATTTATCCCTTTTTTTGCCGCCCAAAAAGCAATTTGGGGAACAATCATCTGAGAAGAAACCGCCCGGGAATATTTAGAATGAAGATGCAAGTCAGCAATAATTTCCATATAGGGAAATTTTAGCACAAATTCTAAGCCAGCCTTTTTATTAATTTTTCCAATTCTATGGAGGCAACACCAATTACTGAATCTCCGGCTCCATAATAAACCAAAAGTTGGCCATCTTTAACAATCGAACCGCAAGAAAAAACCGTTCCTGGCCTTGAACCCTGGACTTCATAGTCTGTTTCTGGTTCTAAAATTGGTTTATCCAGCTGTATCAAAACCCTGTCTGGCCGGCGTAAATCAAGCAAAACTGCTCCCAAACGATATTTTTTATCCTCTGCCGAAAGTCCGTGATAAAGCAAAAGCCAACCTTTTCTTGTTTTATGAGGCGGACCGGTAATTCCAATTTTGTGGCTATCCCATTTTCCTGGCCGAGGCCAAAGAATTATTTTTCCTCCCAACCAATTATCTTTAAATTCCAAATCTTCAACAAAATCTATCCAGATACAATGACCAACCCGATGGAAAAACACCCAATAGCCACCAACTTTTTCTTCCAGCAAACAAGCATTTTTATCACTACGCTCCGGATGAGAAATACAAATTGGTTTTTGCCAGCGCCAGCGGTGGGCTAAAAAATCAGTTAAATTAATTGAGGTTAGAGCTACTTTCCAAGGATTTTTACCATCAAAAGCGGTATAACACATATAAATTTTGTTCCCTATCAAAGTTAGCCGCGGATCTTCACAACCAGAAGGTAAGCCTGGCTGCGCTTTTTTCTCAAAATCTTCTCGGGGAAAATAAACAGGTTGGTTTAACCTTTGGTTAAAATTAAATCCATCGCTACTTGAAGCATAACCAAAAACCGAGGTTTGGTCTTTGCCCATTGCCCGATACAAAAGATGAACCTTTCCGCCAACAAAAATTGCTCCCGGATTAAAAGTGGCTACTGATTCCCAAGAATTTTCCGGACGGGGCTTAATAATTGGATTTCCCGAATATCTTTCCAATTTCAAGCTGGGGAAAAAATAACTTTTCTTCGTCATTACTCCCAACAATTCTTTCAGCTCCATTGTTGCCAAACAACAAGTGGTATCTGCTGCTCCATAATAAAGATAAATTTTTTCATTTTTAATAAAAGCACCGGAGGGAAAAACAACATTTCCTACCCGACCATAAATCTCATACTCCTCGGTAGGAACCAAAATAGGCTCAGGTGTCCGGCCAATTATTTTCAAAGGATTAGCTAAATCAAGTAAAACTGCCTCCACCCCAAATTGAGACGGTGGCGATAAATAATTGCGAATATAAGAATAAAGCAAAAGCCAGCCATTTTTGGTCCTTAAAGGCGGAGCGCCTACTTCTACTTGGTCTTTTTCGCTTCTTTGTAGGGGTAAAACATATTTAGAAAGGTTCAAAAGCCAACGATGCCAAAACTCTTTTTCCCAAATTTGGGAAAAATTATCAAAAAAAGCCAAAGCAATTTTTGCCGGTGGTAAATCTGTATTAACCGTCAAAATTCCCACAATTTTTCCTTTAATTTTTTGAGGAAACAGGGCCATTGCCTTGGAGTTAAAATCAGTTACCTGGTGCTTTTCAATCCTTAGAAAGTCGGTAGTTATTGCCACTCCAATTTTAATGTCCGCTGGTGCCGGCGGCCAGCTACTTAAGGCAGTATAAAAAATAAAATATTTATTTCCCAATTTAGTAATCCGCGGGTCTTCGCAGCCAAATTGTTCCCAAGGATACTCTGGAGCAAACAAAGGTCGGCGATTATAAAAATCAACTCCGTTTTTACTTTCAGCCAAGCCAATGGTTGAAAGAGGCACTTCTTTATCAAAATAAAGGTGGGGAAAAGAAGTTGCTCGATAAACCAAACGGAAAATCTTTCCATCAAAAACAATACTCCCATTAAAGGTTGCCGCCGCTTCCCACCCTTGGTCTTCTTGGGGAGTCAAAATTGGGTTTTTTTTCCAACGAATTACTTTAAACATAGGGTAAATTTACTGCTTTTTGACAAGGAATTAATCTTGGTTCTCCACCACTTTTTAATTTTCCTAAAAATTCTTCCAGCGGTGCGGTGGCTAAACACAAAACCGTATCCGCTCCTCCATAATAAACCAAAAGCCTACCATTTACTCCTGTGGCCCCACAACTATAAACAATCCCTGGTTTTAATCCCTGATTTTCGTAAACCTCTGTTGGCTCCAAAACCGGCTTTCTTGCCCGAAAAAGAATTTTTTCTGGATTTGCTTTATCCAAAATCATTGCCCCCATCTTGTATTGCCAAAAATCATTATCTAATCCGTGATAAAGAACTAGCCAACCTAAAGAAGTTTTAATTGGCGGCGGGCCAGCTCCTTTTACTACTTTTTCCCATAAAGCATCAGGGCTCTTTCCATGATAATAACTTTTAATAAAAGTTTGGCCATCAAAATCAAGGCTATCCCGATAGTCAATCCCAATCTTAGGCGAAATACTGTGCAAAATAGCATATTTCCCTTTTATTTTTTCCGGAAAAATCACCCAATTTTTATGCATTTCCCCTGGGGGAGAAATTAAAACCGGCTTTTGCCAACGCCAGCGTTTTTTCAAAAAATCGTCAGTTTTAATTGAAGTTAATCCAATCCGAGGCCAATTTACACCATCAAAAGCTGTATAAGTCACATAAAGCTTATCTCCAAGTTTAGTAATTCGCGGGTCTTCACTCCCTCCTTGTCCACCACCACCAGAAGAATAAAAAACTAAAGGGGCTTTTCTTTGAGTTTTGCCAAAAAACCAAAAATGATTAAAAACCGGCTTAAAACTTCTTTCCTCTACTCCAAAACCGTCTTTACTTGAGGCGTAGCCAAAAACAGAGACATCTTCTCTTCCCACCGCCCGATAAAGAAAATGGATTTTTCTTCCCAGCTTAACCACCGCACTGTTGAAAACCGCTTTTGCCTCCCAACCTTTTTGCTCCCGGGGAAACAAAATGGGATTAGCAGGGAATTTTTCCAAAAATAACGAAGGAAAAACTTGAGAATAATCAAGGGTGTCAACCAAAACTTGATTTTTTCCTTTCTGCCAATAGGCAAAAATTTTTCCTTTCCAAAAAATTACTCCCAAGGGAGAAAAGTCTTTCTTTTTTACCAAAATAGGAGTTTCGGTCCTTTTAACAACCTGCCAAGGACTTGAAGAAGATAAACCAACTACCTCCAAGCGAATTTGCCGGGAAGATAAAAGATAGTAAGCTACCCAAATTATTTTTTCTTCAACTAAAACTCCTCCCAAGCGCAACTTTTTTCCTTTTGGCGGAGAAAAAATTGGCTGGCGATAAACTCGCCAACGAACCAAATCAGAAGACCAAGCCACTCGCAAACTTTGCTCGCCAAACAAAAGCAAATATTTGTTCTTAAAATAATACTGGGGAATAAGAATGCCAGGATGAGAAGTTTTAGCTATTTCCCCCACTTTTTGCCAGTGAGAAAAACCGCTCCATAAAGCCCCACAAAGCAGCCGGGTATTTTTCTTTTTAAGATTGTAAGTTAAAAAATAGCTATCTTCAATTTTGCTTAGGCGAAAATTGGCACAATTTTTAATTTCCTCTTGTTCACCTTTTTCTTTGATAATTTCCCCCCAATTTTTAAATTCTCCAAAATCTACTCCATTTTTGCTCGCGGCAGTACGAAAGAAGTTCTCTTTTTCAAAAGCAGCAAAAAGAAGAACCCTTCCCCTTATCCTTCCAACACCCAAACCGCGAAAATTTTTCATGGGCAGACTTTCCCCTTAAAATATTTTATACAATTTTTAAAACCTCAAAAACTCCGAAAGAACAAAGGCTAAATAAAAGCCAATCAAAAATCCTCCCTCCCAACGCTCAAGTCGGTGTTTTGTTCTGGTAAAAAAGTAAAAAGCACCAAAAACAACCACAAATCCCATTGTTGCCAGCAAATACTGGGCAAAAGCCTGAATTTTTATTGGCGAAATCAAAACAACCAAACCCAAAATCAAATTTGCATTGGCAACGATAGAACCAACTAGATTTCCAAAAACCATCTGAGGCTGATGCTGACGGATTGCCTTAACCCCAAAAGCAAACTCCGGCAAACAAGTGCCTAAAGAAATCAAAATCAAACCGACAAGTAAAATTGGAATATTTAAGACAATGGCAATTGCTTTTGCTAAACAGACAATCATCTCAGCGCTAAAAAGAAGTAAAGCTAAACCTAAAAAAATCCAACCCAACTCCCGGCGCGTTCCTCGATGGTTTAAGCGACGAATTAACCGCTGAATAAATCCCTCGTCTTCTTTAAGCACCGTCCCCTTTTTCTGTTCTCTAAAAACTGCTGTTTGATAAAATCCATACAAAACCAGTAAAATTATCCCGTCGACTCGCGAAAGTTGTTTATCAAAAAGCAAAAGCATTGGCGTTGCCCCAGCCAAAAAAGCCCAAAAAACATCCTGACGTAAAAATTCTCCCTGAACATAAACTGTTCCCCCAATCAAAGCTGCTCCCCCAAGAACTAAAGATAAGTTGGCAATATTAGCACCCACAACATTTCCCAAAGAAAGTTCTGGTGTTCCCCGCATAGCTGCGGTTATTCCTACAAAAAGTTCGGGTAAAGAAGTTCCCAAACCAACAATTAAACTAGAAATCGCAAAAGCACCAATTTTAGTCCGAGAAACAAGCGATTTTAAATTAACCATTAAAATATCCGTTGCTTTTATCAGCAAAAAACAAAAGATAAAAATCAAAAGCAAATACAAAACTACCATCGTTTTTATTTTATAACATTTTAATTTTGAATTTTTAATTTATTTTGGATTTTGGATTTTGAAATTTGGATTTTTTATAAACATCCACTTCCCTCCTTCTATTGCCAAAAGACTAATTATTCCTAAAATCAAAAGAAATAGCCACTCTTCCCATCCCAAAGGATGAGTACCCAAAAGTTTTTGTAAAGCCGGTAAGTAAACTCCGGCTATTAAAAGTAAAAACCCAAGCAAAATTGCTCCATTTAAAACTTTATTGGCAAAGGGATTATATTGAAAAATTGAGCGCCGTAAGTGTCGGCAGGTAAAAGCAACAAACATCGTGTCTATCCCTAAAGCAACAAACATTATTGTCTGAATATAGTGAAGATGCAACCAACCTCTTGTCAGCCAATAAAATAAAGCAAGTAAAAAAATATTTAAAGAAATGCCAATAATAAAAATTAAAAATTTAAGCTCGCTATCTAAAATTGAAGCATTTTTGAGCCGCGGGGGATTACTCATTAACTCTTTATCTTTAGGCTCAAAAGCCAAAGCAACTGCCGGCAAACTGTCTTCAATCAAATTCACCCACAAAATTTGGGCCGCGGTCACCGGCAAAGGTAAACCAAGAAGAATTGAACCGCCAATCAAAATTACCTCGGTAAAGCTATCAGAAAGCAAAAACAAGCAAACTTTTTTAACATTTTCAAAAATATTTCGTCCCTCTTCAACCGCATGAACAATGGTAGCAAAATTTGAGTCCAGTAAAACCATATCCGCTGTTTCCCGGGCTACGTCCGAAGCCTCGTTTACCACTATCCCAATATCTGCCTGTTTTAAAGCCGGAGCATCATTGACTCCATCTCCCATCATTGCTACCACCTCGCCGTTTTCTTTTAAAGCCTTAACGATTTTTAGTTTTTGTTGAGGAGTCGTCCGAGCAAATAAAACAATCTCATTAACATGCTGTTTTAATTCTTCCTCGCTTATTTTCTCCAATTCCTCGCCTGTCAAAGCATGTTCTGGTCCATCAAGACCTAACTTTTCCAATAAAGCCATAGCAGTTGGCAAATAATCTCCAGTAATCACCTTTACTTTTATTCCTGCCCTCTGACATTCCGCCAGTACTTCTTTCACTCCTCTTCTTGGGGGATCCTCATAAACCAAAATCCCCAACCACTCCAGACCCTTCAGGTCTGAATTTTCAATTTTCAATTTCCAATTTTCAATTATTTTAAAAGCAAAACCCACCAGGCGATAACCTTTATTTCCATATTCTTCAAGCTTTTTCAACCATTTTATTTTGGATTTTGTCCGCCAGCTGGCGGATTGAAATTTGGATTTTTCTAATACTACCTCCGGTGCACCAGAAACAAAAAGCAGAGCTTGCCCTGCATCGAACTTGTTCTGATGCAGGGTGGCAATAATTTTTGTCTGCGGAGAAAAAGGAATTTCATCAGCTCGCGGATAGTCACTTTTTAAATTTTCAATTTTAAATTTTAAATTTTCTTCTGCCCATTCCATCATTGCTATCTCCAGTGGATCTCTCATATCGTTGCATAAAATTGCTGCTTTTATTAGCCATTCTTTGGCGTCTGGCTGGTTTTCATTAACCACCGCCTCTACCACCCTCATTTTTCCTTCAGTTAAAGTTCCAGTTTTATCAGCGCAAATTACACTCACGCTTCCTAAAGTTTCTGCTGCCAGTAGCCGACGAACAATCGCTTTTTGGCGCAAAATCCGCTGCATTCCCAAAGCCAAAATTACCGTCAAAGTCACCACCAAGCCCTCAGGAATTGCTGCCACTGCTACCGCCACGCTGGTGGTAAACATTTGTAAGGCTGGATAGCCGCGAAGCTCTCCTAAAATAAAAATGCCCAGGGTAATTACTCCTACTACTATCGCCAAAATTTTTGCCAGCCTTCCTAGTTCAATTTGCAGCGGTGTTTTTTCTTCTTCCACTTCCTCTACCGCTTTACCAATTTTCCCCATTTCTGTTTCCATTCCCGTTTTGACAACTATCATTTTCCCAATTCCTGTCACTACCGTTGTTCCCGCAAACACCAAGTTTTCTTTTTTTGAATTTTGAATTTGGAATTTGGAATTTGTTTGGAATTTTGAATTTTGAATTTGGAATTTTTTAATTGGTACGCTTTCTCCAGTCAATATCGCCTCGTTAACCGTTAAATCTGTGGCTTCAACCAAAACTCCATCCGCCGGCACTCTATCGCCAATAGCCAAAACCACCAAATCCCCAGGAACCAAAAAGCGAGTATCAACCTCTTGCTGTTTACCATCGCGAATTACTTTTGCTTTTGGAGCAAGTAAACTTTTTAAAGCAACTAAAGTCTTTTGCGCCTTAAACTCTTGATAAAAACCTAAAATGGTATTAATCACCACCGCCGCAAAAATAACAATGGCATCGGTGAAATCTTTTAAAAACAAAGTTACTG
>Ga0209102_1000609_pt1 | contig 22963 bp, 20 predicted proteins | sample ConPoolayeHmetaG_FD_185483 | JGI IMG/M metagenome (GOLD analysis project Ga0209102, IMG submission 185483) | Hot spring microbial mat communities from California, USA to study Microbial Dark Matter (Phase II) - Cone Pool mat layer H metaG... ...
TTAAAAGACTCGTCGGCTGTTGGCGGTTGCCGCAAGTGGTATGAAATAGTTAACGAACCAAGCGGCGCGCCAGCCAACGGCTGATGATTTTTTACCGATAGGAGGAAAGATGAAGGTATTGTTTATAAATCAGAAGGAGGTAAAAAAAATTCTATCAATAAAGGATACCCTCAGGGCTACCGAGACCGCCTTTAAGGAAAAGGGCCTGGGAAATGTCCAGATGCCGGCCAAGATGTATCTCTTCTATGAAAAATACTCGGGTGACCTCCGGGTAATGCCCTCTTACATCACCTCACTTGAAATTTCCGGGGTAAAAGTAGTTAATGTTCATACCAATAATCCCAAGAGGTATAAGTTGCCAACGGTGATGGCGACGATTCTTTTAATTAACCCAAAAAACGGTTTCCCCTATGCGGTGCTGGATGGAACTTGGATAACGACGATGCGCACCGGTGCCGCTTCCGGTGTTGCCACCAAGTATCTGGCACGGAAGAATTCCGAGGTCTTATCTTTGGTGGGCTGTGGTGTCCAAGCCGAAACTCAACTTTTAGCCGTGCTCGCTTACATTCCCATAAAGAAAGTTAAAGTCTTTGATGTATCCACCTCCCAGGCGGAAAGGTTCCAGCGGGCGATGAAAAAGCGGGTCAGGGTGCCGATAGAATTAGCGCCTTCCTTAGAAACGGCGGTTCAGGATTGCGACATCCTTTGCACGCAAACGCCGGTGCGCGAACCAATCATAAAAAGAGAATGGATAAAACCCGGCTGCCATATCAATGCGATTGGTGCCGATGCCCCAGGAAAAGAAGAGTTAGACCCAAAAATTCTCTTAGACGGTAAGGTCTATATTGATGACTGGGAACAAGCGACCCATTCCGGAGAGGTGAATGTCCCTCTGACCAAAGGGATAATAAAAAGAGAAAATATCCAGGGTGAATTGGGTGATTTGCTATGTGGGAAAATAGAGGGGCGAACGAGTGATGAAGAGATAACGATATTTGATTCTACGGGCTTAGGCATCCAGGATGTGGTAACCGCTCACCGGGTATATAAATTAGCCAAACGGAAAGGGATGGGGAGAGACTGGTCTTTCTTTTAGCGCTATTGAGATGCGAATTCTGATGGTCTCGGATGTTTACTTCCCCCATGTTGGGGGAATTCCCATTCATATCTATCATCTCACCCGTGAGTTAAAAAGATTGGGACACGAAGTAAAAATCCTCACGACCAATTTCTCAACGCGCATCTTAGATGGTGTGAAATATTCGCCGAATGAAGAGGATGTTTATCGGGTTGGCCGGTCGTTTACGATAAGGTCAAATAAATCCTGGGCCTCGCTCCCGCTTGGCCTTCGGCTTGGGGCCAAGGTAAAAAAGATTTTAAGTACCGGATTTGATATTATTCATATTCATGGCTCACTGGCTCCAACCCTACCAATGTTAGCCCTCCGTCACTCCCGGGTAAAGAATGTGATTACCCTCCACTCCTATTATACAAAGAGCAAAGGTTATACTCTCTTCCGCTCTTTTCTTCTCCCCTATTTTAGGAAACTGGATGGTGTAATTGCAGTATCCCGAGCCGCGGTTGAGGCGAGTCAACGTTATTTCCCGGGAAATTATCATATCATCCCTAATGCCATTGACCCAAACCGTTTCTCACCGGATATCCAACCCCTGCCCCAATATCTTTCGCGTTGGCCCCGGTTATTATTCGTCGGTCGCTTTGAACCAAAAAAGGGGCTGAAATATCTAATGCAGGCCCTGCCTTTAATCAAAAGGGAATTCCCGAATGTTCTACTCTTGACGGTTGGTGGTGGGGTGCTTGGCTATTCGTATAAGGAATACATTGATAAGACCGTGGCCGAGAATGTCCATTTTTGTGGCACCGTCTCACCCGAGGAGATTCCTTACTATTATGCAACCTGCGATGTCTTTTGTGCGCCATCGGTTGATTGTGAAAGTTTTGGGATAATCCTCTTGGAGGCGATGGCCACCGCCAAACCGGTGGTTGCCTCGGATATTCCCGGTTATCAAGAAGTGGTGAGCCATGGTCGGGATGGCTTTTTGGTGCCACCCCGCTCGCCTCAGGCAATCGCCGAGGCACTGTCTAAAATCTTAAAAGATGAGAACCTCAAAAAAAGGATGGGCGCCGAAGGAAGAAAAAAGGCCTTAGGATACTCCTGGGAAAAGATTGGAAGGGCAGTAGAGAGATTCTATCACTCCCTATTAAAAGGCGATACCGCAATAACCAACCGGATGGACCAGGCGGGACGCAAGTTCACATGGATTAAATCCATTCCTTAGCCTATTTCAACCACCGATGCTTTGACCCGATAGCACTCGCCAGTTGCCCACTCCAACAAAATGATGCCCGGGGAGAAAAGTAAAACCGCTCTTGGGGTCTATCCGTCGCTTTCCCCGAGGAGTGAGTTTTTCAATCTCTTTAAGATAAAAAGATTCCTCATCTTCACCTTTTCCCAGGCGTTTTCTCTTTTTGGTGATAAACTGGATTATATGGCGCTTCTGGCGATGATTGCCTTCTTATCGCAGAAGTATGGCTGGAAGAGTGCCCAGGCAATCTCCTATCTCTCCGTTGTCATCGCCCTGCCAACGATTATCTTTGGTCCTTTTGCCGGAGTTTTGGTTGACCGCTGGGACAAAAGAAAGATTTTAATCTTTTGCGATATCGCCCGGGCACTTTTAGTCCTTTCCATCCCGCTTTTGATCTTAGAGATTGGCAATCTATTTTTGGTCTACCTCTGTTCTTTTTTAGTCTTTCTCTTTGGTCTTTTCTTTAATACCGCCCGACTATCAATCATCCCCACCTTAGTGGCCCCAAAGCGGCTCTTAGCGGCCAACTCCTTTCTCAATCTCATCGGGCGGGTCGCCACCCTTTTGGGAATTATCCTCGGTGGGTTGATTGTTGACCTTGAGTTCTGGCGGCGCATCGGTATTCGCTATACTTGGAGTGCTGGTTTTTATATTGATTCGCTCAGTTACTGGATTTCAGTTCTTGCCCTAATTTATGTCTTTCGCTCTTCAAAAAAAAGAGAAAGAGAGAAAAGAGAACCCCTTCTGGTCCGGGGAAGAAATTTACTATCATTAGCCTTTATCAATATAAAGAAACTGTTTCTCAATCTCAAATCCGCCTATTTACTAATCCTTTCTTCGCCGCCGGTCTCTCTTACCTTTGCCTCTTTATTGGCGTTTGTCTTAATTGGCGCCTCCGTTTTTGTTCTCTATATCCCAATTGTCCAAAGTCCGGAGCAGATGTTAGGGCTTAATTTAGGTACGAGAGGAGTTGGTTTTTTGGGTGGGGTTGGTTCAATTGGGCTCATTTTAAGCTCTCTTTCCTACGGCATCTTCGGACACCGGATTAAGAAGGAGATTATCGTCTTCTTTTCCCTATTTACCTTAGGTGTGATAACCATCTTTTCTTCATTTATTCGGGAAAGCCTTGTGGTCTTTTTTCTTGCCTTTTTAGGTGGTTTTTTTCTCTCACCGGTCTTTATCGCCTGGGATACGATTCTACAAGAGGAAGTGCCAGCTGAAGCCCGAGGGAGGATATTTTCCACCCGAGAATGGTTACTTCATTTCTTTTTTGGGCTCTTTGCCTTTCTCTTAGGACAGTTAACTATTTTTTTTCCAAAGCGGCATCTGCTTTTGGCGGTTGGCGTTCTCGTCACCGGCTTTTCTATTCCATTCCTTATTGGACTAATAACTCGTTTCCGTCGTCCGTGAGTCTATGAGACCGTTTGAAAAATTTGCGGAATATTACGATGAGTTTATGTTGAATCTGGTCCCCTATGAAGAATGGGTTAACTATACCATAGAAATTTTTAAGCGCGAGGGCATAAAGCCCAATTGGATATTAGACCTGGCTTGCGGAACGGGCATTCCAACCGAGTTGCTCCTTAAAAAGAAATATAAGGTGGTCGGTTTGGACCGTTCCCCTGAGATGCTTGCGGTTCTTAAAAAAAAGATTTTGCCCCCGGACACCAGTTGGCAAATTTTTGAAGGGGATATGAAAAATTTTTCCCTCCCCTATAAAGTAGATGCCGCTATTTCCTTTTATGACAGTATCAATTACCTATTAGAGGAAACGGCGATAAAGAGTTGCTTTAAGTCAGTCTTTTCCGTTTTGCGGCCGAAGGGAATTTTTGCCTTTGACCTGAATACGATTTTCAGTTTGAAGGAAATCTGGGATAATCATTCCTTCTGGCGAGAAAGCAAAAGACTGCTCACCCACTGGCGAAATAGGTATGATACCCAGAAACGGATTTCAACATTGTTCCTTACTGCTTGGGTAAAAGATATTAGACCCTTATCGCCACTGCGTCCACCCGACTTTGAAGAGATTCATCAGGAGCGGGGCTATGAGTTAGAGGAGATAGAAGATTGGCTCCGGCAAGCCGGTTTTTTTAAGATTAAATTTTATCGCCACCTAACCTTTGAACCACCCGGTCCGGAGACGACCCGTGTTATGGTTATCGGAAGAGTGCCTTCCTAACTCCTGAACCGCAAAACTTCTGAACTTCGAGGCTGGGTGCTACCCGCTCGGTTCAATATGAACGGAGACGAATGTTCCTTTACCAAATACTTTTTTAATCTTCTCTTCCACCCGCGTTGCAATATCATGAGCCTCTAAGATACTTAACGATTTGTCAACCTCAATATGGATATCAATTGCCATATTATTCCCAATTTTTCTTGTCTTCATATCGTGGGGATTTTTAACCCCTGGGATATTTCTAATAATGGTTAGGATTTCGCTTTTCATCTCTTCACTCAACGATGCCTCTAATAACTCATTGATACTTACCCGCGTGCTATTAATTGCTACCTGAATAATAAAGAGACCTAAGACAATTGCGGCAATCGGGTCTAATATCCGCCACTTTGGTCCTAACAGAATAGCACCGCCAATTCCGACCGCGGCACCGATAGAAGAGAAGGCATCAGAACGGTGATGCCAGGCATTAGCAACGATTGCCTCACTTTTAATCTCCTTTCCCAATTTTACTGTCCAACGATATAACCATTCCTTAGTAAATATTGAGAGGAGCGCGGCAAAAAAGGCAATCCCTCCTGGTTGAGGCAGGGTGGTTCCAAAAGTGTTGCTAATAACTTTATTAACTCCATCCCAGATAATTTTAAGACCCCAGGCGAATAACAGAACACCGATAATTATTAAAATTAAAGTCTCAACCTTGCCGTGCCCGTAATTATGATTTTTGTCGGCTGGTTTATCAACGAATTGAAAGCCCAACAAAATGACGATATCGGTTGCCAAATCAGAGAGGGAATGGCCGGCATCAGCAACCAGCGCACTACTCCTACCGATTATCCCGGCAAATAACTTAAAGGCAAATAAGGCAATGTTTAGAAGAACACTAATCCATGTTACATAAAGCGCCTTTTTTGTCCTAAGGCTAATCTCACGCGTCATATCTTAGATTTCTAACTCTAAGAGTCTTTTTATCCGCTTCGGGATTGGTGGATGAGTGGCAAAGAGTTCTGAGATTTCAAACTTATCTTTGCCAAAGGGATTGGCGATGAAGAGATGGGCGGTGGCGTCGGTGGCGGTTCGCATCTCACCCTTAAAGTTGCCAATCTTTTCTAAGGCCCGGGCAAGTCCGCGGGGATAGCGGGTTAAATAGGCGGCCGAGGCATCAGCCAGATATTCCCGTTCCCGGGAGATTGCCAGTCTTATGAGCAGGACTAAAATTGGTGCCAGTAGTGCGAACAAAATGCCCACCAAGAGTAAAACCCCTTCGGAACCGCCCCGGCGCCGGTCGCGGCGGCCACCGAGAAAGAAAAAAGAACGAAACAAAATATCACGGAAGAGAACGATTAACCCGCCAATTATTGAAACAACCGTCATTAAGAGCATATCATAATTTCGGATATGAGAGATTTCGTGGGCAATAACCCCCTGGAGTTCCTCCCGATTCATCAAGGCTATTAGCCCGGTGGTAACACAGACCGAGGCATCTTTAGGGCTTCTACCGGTGGCAAAGGCATTCGGGAAAGAATCTTCCATTACATAGACCCTTGGTTTGGGGATACCACCGGCAATCGCCATCTCCTCAACAACATTATGGAGTTGGTAATATATTTCTGGTGGTGCTGGTTTGGCGCCACTTATCGCTAAAACGATTTTTGATGAATTATAATAAAGGATAAGGTTATAGAACAAAATGAAGATGGCAAAGAAGAGATAACCGGCCGTCCCCCAGTGAAAGATATTGACAATAAGATAACCGGCAAAACCTAAGAGGATACTGATGAGGAAAATAAAGAAGTAGGTTAATCGCTTATTTTTGGCGATTAAATCATAAAAGGTTACCGCGGACATCAGAATTTAACTCTTGGTGCCTCTTTCTCAGATTCCGGGGTGGTGTAAAATTCTTCTGGCTTGAAGCCAAAGATGGTGGCGATGATACCAGAAGGGAATTGCTGGCAGGTGATATTATAAGAGAGGACGGTATCGTTATAGAACTGCCGGGCAAAGGCAATCTTATTTTCGGTTGCGGACAGTTCTTCTTGGAGACGGAGGAAATTCTCATTTGCCTTTAATTGCGGATAGGACTCGGCAACGGCAAAGAGCGTCTTCAAGACACCGGACAGACCTTCATTGGCTTCGGCGGCTTCCCGGGGGCTTTTTGCGCCCATTGCCCGCGCCCGTGCCTCGGTAACCTTTTCAAAGACCTCCCTTTCGTGGGCAGCATAACCCTTCACCGTCTCCACTAAATTGGGGATTAGGTCATATCTTCGTTTCAACTGGACATCAATCTGCGACCAGGCGTTCTTCACCCGATTGCGCTTTATAATTAAAGAGTTATAGGTGAAGAGAATATATAAAGCAATCAAAACTAAAATTATTATTAAAATAGCCATAAGGTATTATAAGGATTAAATTGAATATGTCAAGATAAACTGTTGTCCTTCATCCGACAACCTCTTCTGATTTTAGGAAGTCAAGCCAAGATTTGGGAAAGAACTGGTAGTTTATTGGACAAGGAAAAGAGGGGCAGTCAAAACATAACTCATAGCCTTTCTCTTTCGCACAACCCGGCATCGGGCATACCGGATTGGGGGCGCAACCGGAGCAGTGCCTTTTAACAAACTTCGGACACCGCTCACAATAAATCCCACAGGCCCCAATTTTCATCCTTTAAGATTAAGGGAAAGGTTTAAAATGTCAACTCTTTAAGGCAAAACCGTCGGTCAAAGTAAAAAAATCGGCTTAAAGTGTTTCCCTAAATCTTGGGATGAATCTTGTTAATCACATAGCCACCCGTAGACCTGATTTGACTTTTTTTATAATTCCTGTATAATATTAAGTTATGTTTAATAAAAAACGGAGGTTATAATGAATATCTATGTTGGTAATTTGTCTCGGGAAGTTACCGAAGAAGACCTGCGGAAGGCATTTGAAGCCTGCGGACAGGTTATATCAATTGCGATTATTAAAGATAAGTTCAGTGGTGAATCGCGGGGATTTGGATTTGTTGAGATGCCTGATAAAAAAGAGGCCCAAGCCGCAATCACCAGCCTGAACGGTAAAGAGTTAAAGGGTCGGACACTACGGGTGAATGAAGCGCGTCCCCGCTCCGAAGGTGGAAATCGCGAAAGGAGGAGGGGCGGCCGACGCCCTTGGTGAAAAGAAACCTTCCAATCTAAGGGGAGACCAAGAAAGAAAATACCAAAGATATAAAGTCTTAAAGACCGCAAGGTCGGAAGCCAAAGGGTCTTTTAATTCTTCCCGTAAAAAATTTTTCTTATTTACGGTCTCTTGTTGGTAAATATCTACTCAGTTGTGGGAAGGAAGGATGAAATTCTATTTTGGTTCTCTTTCTGGGACCTCAATAATTCCGGGGTTTTCCTTTTCTTTAAGGATGAGTTCAAAATATTTCTCGCACCAGGCCGGAGACCCACGGGTGATGATACAACCCTTCTGGTCAACGGTATCAGCCCAGAGCAGACAATCTTCTACCCCACCCCTTTTAATTTGGAGCCGAACAATATTCCGCGAGTTAAGAGAAAATCTACTTCTCCCCTGTTCTTCTCTTATCAATAACCACATAATCTATCCCTAACCCAATAACCCTTATTCCTATAATATATTATAACTTCCCGGTGGAGTTTTGTCAAGTTTAGCGAAATTACTCTTTAATTGTTATCTTTTCTTTTAAGGAGGCCCTCAGGATTACCTTTGGTTTTTCTTCTAAGAACTGTTCGGCAATCTTTTCAAATTCCGGGGTGATGTCGGATAAGTATATTTTAAGGCTTCCCCTCCCGGTCTCTTTTTGCCAATCTTTTCTTTGGAGGATATCTTTAACCATAGCCGCGGTCTCATAAGAGGCATCAATTACCTTTATCCCCTTATTGAGAATCCGACAAATGACTGATTTTAATATCGGATAATGGGTACAGCCGAGGAGAAGGGTATCAATTCCTTCCTTCGGGAAGATTTTAAGGTACTCCCGGGCAACTGCCCGAGTGATAGGATGGTCAATAAACCCCTCCTCCACTAAGGGAACAAAGAGGGGGGTTGGTTTAGCAACAATCTCTATTGCCCGGTTAAGACCGTGTTCATAGTTTATTCTCTTTAATGCCCTTTCGTAGGCATCGGATGCGATAGTTGCCCGGGTGCCAATGACACCAATCTTTCCATTCTTTGTTGCCTTGATTGCTGCCCTGGCCCCGGCTTCTAAGACGCCAATCACCGGAATCGGGTAGGCCCTCTTAATCTCCGCTAATGCCCAGGAGGATGCGGAGTGACAGGCACAGACAATAATCTTTACATCCCGCTCGTAAAGAAAATTAGCGTCCTCCAAGGCATATCTTTTTATCAGTTCTGCTGACTTCGTTCCATAAGGGAGCCGGGCGGTATCGCCAAAATATAGAATATCTTCTCGGGGTAAAAGTTGACGGATTTCTTTGACCACAGTTAAACCGCCAATCCCCGAATCAAAGACACCAATCGGTCTATTTTTCGGACATTTTTTTTTCATAAGTCAAAAGGAAACGCTTTATTCCCCTAAAGATTGCCTCGCTAATCCTCTCCCGGGTCTTTTCGTTTCTGAGGAGTTTTTCTTCCCGTTTATTGGATAAAAATCCACACTCCACCAAAACCGCGGGCATTAAAGCACCGCGCAGGACATAGAAACCGGCTTGTCTTACTCCCCGGTTTTGCAGACCTAAGTAGGCATCAGCCATATCTTGAATACAACAGGCTAATTCCTCAGACTCCTTTAAGAATTCCTGCTGGGCTAAATCAGAAAGGATAAGACCTAATTCACTACTGAGAAAAGGGTTTTCTTCGGACAAAAGCGAGCGGTTCTCTTTTAATGCCTGGGCCCTTTCCAAATCGGTTCTTGCCTCGGATAAAAAGTAGGTCTCAAAACCAATCGCTCGGGGATTGTCCCGGGAGGCATTGCAGTGGATACTGATAAAGAGGTCGGCGTTATTCCGATTAGCAAAATTTGTCCTCTCCGTTAAGGGGACAAAACGGTCGTCTTCTCGGGTTAACAATACCCGGTAGCCCGATTTTTCTAACTTTCTCTTCAGCCGTTTCGCAATATCAAGATTTAAGTTCTTTTCCAGGGTGGACAACTTTCCAATCGCTCCGGGGTCTTTGCCACCGTGCCCGGGGTCTAAGACAATTAGTGGGGCGTTCTTTTCCGGTTGGGGATAGAATTTAAGCCAAAAGCCATTTTTAACTCTCTTGACCTCGGTGACTGATGGTCTTTTGAAATAAAAGACGAAACGGGTCTCCTTTTCTCTATCCAATTTTATCTCCCGAACAATTCCTTTGGGCGGAAGGGCTTCCAGATTTGTCTTCGCCCCGACAACTATCTCCTGGGCAAAATGAGATAGAGGCTGGCTTTTGATATAAACCGAGGTGTCTACTTCCAGGAAGAGAAAGGTGGTCTCTCTTTTTGCCGAGAGGTTTATTGAAAGAATTGATTTTTCCTCTTCCTGCACCACAGAAAAGATTTGGGAAAGGGCGAGTGCGGGAAATAGTAGGAAATCGCCACTCTTAATCACCGGTGATGAAAGGCAATAAGTCTTCTCATCGGCTACCACCACATCGGAATTCAAAGTGCAGACAATCTCCCGCTCCCCACTATCCGAGGGAATGAGGCAAACGATTTTATCATCGGCTACCCATAGATTCCCCTTTAATGCCCTAACGAGCCGGGGCAGGGATACATACTCTACACCCCCGAGGTCAATCTTTGTTATGAGACTATCCCGCACCCGGATAGTCTGTGGGAAGATTAGTAGGTGAAAGAATAAAAAAAGAAATCCAAGAAAAAATACCTCGCCTCTAATTTTTTCTGGCTTCTTCCTAACCATATTTTCTTTCAATTCTTTCGGCCTTTTCCATCGCCCGTCGGCGCAGTTCCTCGCGGCGGTCAATCTCTTTCTTTCCCTTAGCCAGAGCGATTTCTATTTTTGCCCACCCCCGTTCATTAAAATATATCTTTAAGGGAATTAAAGTATACCCCCTTCTTTGGACCGAACCTTTGAGTTTTGAAATCTCGTTCTTGTGGAGGAGGAGTTTTCGCCTCCGCTTCGGTGAGGGTAGGAATAAACTCCCCTTAGTATAGGGGGCAATATTCACATTGTAGAGAAAGACCTCATTTCCTTCAATACCGCAATAGCCCTCATCCAAAGAGACTCTCCCCTCCCGCAAAGATTTCACCTCGGAGCCAAGAAGGCAAATCCCGGCTTCAAAGATCTCTTCTAGGAAATAGTTTTTCTTCGCCTTTCGGTTGGTCGCAACAACTTTCATCACCGAATGGTTATCCCACTTGTCAGGGAAAATGCATCATAAAGGGATTTCTCATAAGAGAGGTGTAAAAATATAAAGCCAAGACGTAAGGCACAGCCAAGATGCACCCGAAATTTATTCTCACCATTAAAAGAAACTTTTATCTCCTCCGTTACTTCTTTTTCATTGACTGGCGGAGGGGCTGGGACTTTATATTTGAACTGATAGTTAAAATTTACCTTGGTCTTTTCGTATCCCAGACCAACCGTCGGCTCAAAAATAAGGAGACGTTTGCTGGCAATCGCCTGAAAACTGAGATTAGAACTCTTGACAATCTCGCCGATACTAAAAACCTGATAGGCACCACCGAGGGCCAACTTCACCGGTAATTTCTTAAAGGGACCGAACTGATTGAGGTTCTCTTTTAACCCAACACCATAAATCAAGACCGATACCCCTTTGAAGGGAAGAGGAATATAGCGCAGGGTCAATTCACTTCCCAAAATAAGGCCGATATTTAATTGGGGCATAATATAGGGAAGACCCGGGAGATTTAACCCGCCGGGTAATACTTTGGGGATGGCGACGACGTTAGGCGGAACCGCAACGGTTGTCGGGGTGGATGGACCGAAAATGGTTGGGGTGCTTTCTACATAGACCTTAAAATAGTTTAATTCGCCCGTATTGGGGTTTAAGGAACAGGCTAATACACTGTCGGAGAAAAACTTCGCCTTTTGTGGTATTGGTGAATAACTAAGTTTCAGTGATAAGTCAAATCCCAGTATCTTATGAGAATAGGCGCTGTGAAAGAGGCTGGTATTGGTCAAAATACCAAAGGTATTAATCAAGGGTTGGGTGTAGGATTTTAAGATTTCTTCGCTCGCTTGTTTTATCTTGTCAACCGGATTTTCTTGGGCAAAGCCAAAGCAAATAATTAGAAAAAAAAGTTCTAACCTTTTCATAAAATTATCCTACACCATTTCTTTATTAATGTCAAGGTTGACAGAAGGGAATTTTTATGGAATAATTGCAAATAATGCGAATTAAACAAAAAGAGAACCAAGGAGGAAAAATGGCTAAAATAGTGAAAGTTTTATTTTTCCTAAGTTTAGCCCTTACTTTTACCCTATATTCTAATACCCACTATCACCTAATAAGGATAAGCCCTTGCCCCAAAGAAAGAATCCCGGAGTTGGAAAGAATCGGTATCATAATCAACGGTCCGGATGAGACCGGTCTCTTGGTGGATTGCCCGATTGGCAAAGAGGCTGAGATTTTTAGGCTCGGTATGGATTATGAGATTTTAATCAAGGATGTGACATCTTATTATGCGAAAAACTTTGAGGATACCCGCTATCATACCTATCAGGAATTTTTAGACACCCTAACGATAATCGCCACCAATAATCCCAATATCTGTAAGTTGGAGACGCTTGGTTTTTCGGTTAGAGGAAGACCAATCGTTGCCTTAAAGATTACCGATAACCCACTGGAAGAGGAAAATGAACCAGAACTTTTATTTGAAGGAGCGACTCACGGCGACGAGAAAATCGGTGCTGAGGTATGCTTCAATTTCATCATCCGGCTGGTAAGGGATTACGGCATCGACCCATTGATAACCCACTTGGTTGATACCCGAGAGTTTTGGGTCTCGCCTGTGGCTAATCCCGATGGGCACATTGCCAACACTCGGGGAAATGGCAATGGTGTTGATGTAAATCGAGATTATGGCTATGTCTGGGATGCGGCCGGAGGCAGTCCCGGCCCCTTCTCGCAACCGGAGAGCAGGGCATTTCGTGACCTCGCCGCAAGGAATTCCTTCTATCACTGGGGTTCCTATCATGCCGGCACTTTGTTCATATCCGCACCTTGGAGTTATTCACCATTTCCACCGCGCGATTCTTTAAATCTTAAAACATTGGGACTTGGTTATAGAAGTTATACCAATTACCCTTATGCCCAAGGTTATCACGGTATGTATGAGATTCATGGTTCCTCCAAGGACTGCGCCTACGGTTCTTTCGGGGCAATGTCCTGGACAGTAGAGGTCTGTAGGCAAAAGACCCCATCAGCCGATTCCATTGTTCCAATTTCCAATCGTGAGATTCCCGCGATGCTCTACATAGCGAGGATGGCAAAGCAGGGGATTGAGGGAGTTGTCTACGATTCAATAACCGGACAGCCGCTTCGGGCAATGGTTATTGCCCTACCTACTGACTGGCCAATCTATACCGATTCCATCCTCGGCGATTTTCACCGCTTCCTCCTTCCCGGCACCTATTCACTACGGGTACAGGCGAATGGCTACCAGACAAAGACTATTACCGATATTATTGTTCCATCAGACACTTCGGTTGAAGTAAATATCCCATTATCCCCGGATACGGTATCTCCCTTTTTTGGATTTATGGTCCCAACCTGCCGGCTGAAAGATGGTAATGTCATATCCTCTTTCACCAACTTAGCCCTGGAGAGGCGCGATGGCCGGAGATTATCAATCGGCGTTAACGGTTGGGTGGTGATTGACTTAGGAAGAGTAATTTTTGACCAACCGGGTGATGACTTCACAGTTTATGAAGAAGATGCGGATTTAGAGGGTTATCGGGTAGAGGTGGCAATGGACTGGAACGGATCTTTCACCTCCCTTGGTTACGACACCGGAACCGCTGGTTTTGATTTATCAAGGGGTGGGGTTTCTTCCTGTCGCTACATAAAGATTGTTGACGATGGCGATGGCACAAATAATCCAACCGCCGGCTTTGATTTGGATGCAATTGAAGCCCTCCCGACTATTACAGGAATTAAAGAGAAAAACCTATTCCCGTCCACCACTTTCCGCCCATCACCCGCTTTTCGGTGTTATCCCAACCCCTTCAAGACAAAGACCACCATCCAAATCCCTCCTACTTTGCCATCTATTAGGTTAGACATCTATGATGTCCAGGGAAGGTTAATAAGGTTGTTTTCCAAATCCTTCGCCAACCAATCAGAAGTAGAAGGTATCGTCTGGGATGGAAAGGCAAGCCTTGGCCGGCAATTACCCCCGGGGGTCTATATCATAAAGATGTTGGGGATAGGTGCCCGAGGAAAGGAGAACTCTCTTAGGGTGATAAAACTTGAATAATGGTAACTACCCTCTTGGATTTAATTAAACTGAGCAAAGAGGATGAAGAGAAAGACCGCCCGAAGCGACGAACCGTACCCAAAAAGTCGGGAGGGAAATGCCGATCTAAGACTAAAAAAGAAAAGACAATTCTTTTTTCTCCTTCTAATCGTTGGTCTCAGTAGTCTAATCTATCTCCCGACATTAAGGCATAATTTTGTCTGGGATGACTATGTCTTAATTGTCGACAACCCAGATATAAAAACCTCATCACCGGTGAAGTTATTTGGGCAGAGTTTCACCCACTCCTGGGCAAGTAGAGGGATAATTCCCCATTCCTACTACCGTCCTTTGGTGATGCTCAGTTTCTGGGCGGACAATAAAATCTGGGGCAAAAACCCATCGGGCTATCATTTGACCAATATCCTCCTAAATACCTTATCCGGACTACTGGCGGTTTCTCTATTTTGGAGGTTATTCTCATCTTTCTGGCCGGCTCTTTTGGGTGGCTTATTCTTTACCCTCCATTCAGCGCATGTGGAATCGGTCGCCTTTATCGCCGGACGCACCGATATTCTGATGAGCCTCTTTATCTTTCTTAGTTTTCTTGCCCTTTTGCGTTACCAAAAAAGCCCGACCTGGGGTTTATTAGTAATTATTCTCCTCACCTTTGCCTGTGCCCTTCTCTCCAAGGAGTCAGCCATCCTCTTTCCGCTCTTGGCTTTGGTATCCTTCATCCCTTTATTGCGACACCACAAAAGAAGCGGCAGAGTTTGGTTGGTCTTTGGTCTTCTGATTGTGATAACCGGGCTATATCTTATCGCCCGTTTTTTAGTCCTGAAAGGGGTTTCGGTCTCTTTCGGAGAGGTCACCTTAAAAGAGAGGACTTTCCTAATTGTCAATGCCCTTGGTCGGTATTCTCTTCTCTCAATCTTCCCCTTTTGCCATCGGCTCACCTATTCTGATATCTCAGAGTTCACGGCCTTTGGTTGGCCAACATTACTCGGTTTTACTAGCCTTATCCTCAACTCTTTTCTGGCACTTCTGTTTCCCAAGACGATGGTTGGAATTGGTAGCCTTTGGTTTCTTTTATTCATCCTCCCAGCTTGTAATCTCTTTCCCCCGGGTCCTTCTTATCTCTCGGAACGTCTGCTTTACCTACCTCTCTTTGGTATAATTTTAACTGGGCTTGCCCTGGGCAAAGGAGTGGCAAAAAGGCTTGCTTTGCGGTTAATCTTAATTGGGCTCTCTCTTTTATATATTGTTGCCTTGGGTTGGGATTCTCAAAAGAGAATACCAATCTGGCAAAATAACCTGACACTGCAAAAGGTGATGGTGAAAGAAGAGAAGAGAAATGCCGATGCCCATTCCCTTTTGGCCGGAATGCTTTTAGATACTGGCGACACCACCGCTGCGATTTGTGCCTTCAAGCAGGCACTGGTAATTGACCCAAATCTATTTGAGGCGCGGGTTAGTTTAGGCAAGGTCTTAAAAGCCCGAGGGGATTTAGAAGGTGCACTCCAGGAGTTCCGTAAGGCGGTGTCATTAAAACCAAATGACTATGATTTGCATAACTACTTGGGCAATATCCTACTGGAAAAAGGCGATGTTTTAGGTGCTATTTCTGAATACCGCCAGGCGCTAAGACTGAAACCGGATGTGGCAATAATTCACAATAACTTAGGGGTTGCCCTCCACCAACTGAACGACTTGAAGGGGGCAGAAAAAGAATATCGTCAGGCACTGGCATTACAGCCCGACCTAGCCCTTGCCCACAATAACTTAGGTGAAATCCTACTTGCCCGGGGTAGACTGGATAGTGCTCTCTATTTCTTCGGTCGGGCAATAGAGATTGACCCTAATTATGCCCTGGCCCATTACCATCTCGGGAGAGTCTTAATCCGTCTTGGCCGACTCACCGAGGCGGAAAAAGCGTTCCTTAAAACCTTAGAACTTTTGCCTGATTTTCGCCCGGCACAAAATAGTCTAAAAGAGATAGAAGAAAAAATTAAATTGAAGAGACGATGAAAGCCCAGACATACCCAACCCAATTACCTAATCGCCTCTGGTGTGCATTCCTGATTATTGGTTTGAGTAGTTTAATTTATCTCCCAACCATCCGTTATAATTTTGTCTGGGATGATTTGACCCTAATTGTTAAAAATCCGTCCTTAGATACTAAAAACCCTCTGCCCCTTTTTGGCAAAAGTTTCCCGGTATTAGAGTCCAGCGGCGAATGGCAACGGAACCCCTATTACCGACCATTGATTACCCTAAGTTTCTGGATTGATTACCAGTTCTGGGGCAAAAATCCATCCGGTTATCACTTGACCAATATCCTGCTCAACACCCTGGCTGGAGTTCTGGTTGCCTATCTTCTAACTAAGTTATTCTCATCTTTCTGGCTCGTTCTTATCGGTGGTCTATTATTTACCCTTCATCCGATGCATATTGAATCGGTCGCCTTTATTGCCGGACGCACCGATATCCTGATGACTCTCTTTATCTTTCTTAGTTTTCTTGCCCTTTTGCGCTACAACAACCGACCGACCGTAACCTTACTTTTAATTATTCTTCTTACCTTTGCCTTTGCCCTTCTCTCCAAGGAGTCAGCCATCCTCTTTCCGTTATTAGTCCTCTTTTGTCCAGAAAAATCCCAAAAGAGAAAAGAAACCCCTAATAATCGGCTTCTCTTCATTTCCTTAGTGGCAATCTCTCTCTTATATCTTTTTGTCCGCTGGTTGGTACTCAAGGGATATTTTCCAAGGTGGGAAAGGGTAAGTTCTATTCAGAGAATCCTTTTGGTTTTGAATGCCTTGGGCCGGGCCGTCTTTCTCTCACTTGTGCCCTTTACCCATCGTTTAGTTTATTCCGGTCCAAGAGAATTTGCCAAGATTGGTTGGCTGACTTTTGTTGGAATTGCCTCTTTCGGGCTTTTGCTCGGGCTTTCATTATCCCGTTCTCTAAAATTACCGCTCCGGACCGGTAGTGCCTTCTTTCTCTTCTTCACCCTGCCCAGTTGCAATTGGTTCCCACCGGGTGTCTCATATTTTGCCGAAAGGCTACTCTATTTGCCAACCTTCGGTTTAGTCTTGGCTTGGGTCTATCTCCTAAGATTAAATATGAAGAATAGAAGGCGCTTTATTCTTATCATCTCATTCTCCATTTTTTATCTCCTCCTTTGGGCTTGGGATATAATCCAGCGGATGCCGGTCTGGCGAAATAACTTGACGCTCTATCAGACAATGGTCAAAGAAGCGCCGTCTTCCCCGGATGCCTATGACAACTTAGGCATCACCCTTAAAGAGTCGGGTGACATAGAAGGGGCAATTGCTGCCCATCGCCGTGCCTTAATCTTAAATCCCAACCATGCCCCGGCCCATAATAATTTAGGGAGTGCCTTACTGGAAGCCGGTAAATTGAACGAAGCAATCACCGAATACCAAAAGGCGCTTGCCCTGGCACCGGATTTTGCCCTTGCCCACAATAACTTAGGTGTCGCATTACAATTGGCCGGTAACATCCCGGAAGCCGAGGCTCGTTTTCGGCAGGCAATCGCACTTAAGCCCGACCTGTCCCTTGCCCACAATAACTTAGGCGAAATCCTACTTGCCCGGGGTAGACTGGATAGCGCGATTACCAAATTCCGCCAGGCAATAAAAAATCAACCTGATAATGTGCTTGCTCATTACAATCTCGGTGTTGCCTTAAAGCGTCTTGGCCGACTTACTGAGGCAGAATTTGAATTCCTTAAAACCTTAGAGTTAATGCCTGATTTCCGCCCGGCACAAAATAGCCTAAAAGAGATAGAAGAAGAAAAGTTAAAATTAAAATGAAGAGAAAGGGTCAAATACCCCTTCGGAAAATAAACCAACCGCAAAGCGACCGACTACCCTGGTGGTCAGCAGTGATTATCCTTTCTTTCGTGGTATTTATCTTTTTATTCTATCTTTTTACCGAGTTAAACCGAACAGGCAGGCTCGGCTTTCCCCTTGACGACCCCTGGATTCATCTCACATTTGCCAGAAACCTGGCCAAAGGCTTTGGCTTTGCCTACAATCAAGGTGAACCGGTGCAGGGTTCAACCGCTCCGCTCTGGACCCTGCTCCTTGCCTTCTTTTACTTTTTGTTTGGAGACAGTTCAAGGTTTGTTTTGATTGTCAAACTGCTCGGTATGGTAAGTCTTTATCTCAGTGCCTTAATCGGTTTCCGGATTGTCACCTATATAACAAAAAACCAATTGGCTGGGCTAATAACCGGGTTATCTTTTGCCCTCTTGAGCCATTTTGGCTGGGCAATGGTCTCAGGGATGGAAGTGAACCTATCGGTTGCCTTATGCCTATCAGGTCTCTATTATCATCTTAAAAGCCCTAAGGGTTGGAAGGGAGTTTTGCCCTGGTTCTTTTTTGGACTGGCGGTCTATACCCGACCGGAATGTTTACTCCTTGCTCTATTCCTTATTTTGGATATTATTATCTCGCGCCGGGTTTTTCGCTACTGGCTTGGTTTGGGAATCTATCTCCTCACCCTCCTCCCTTACTTTGCCTTAAACCTTACTCTGGTCAATTCCCTCTTTCCCCAAACCTATGTGGCTAAGGTTGGTGAGACGAGTCTCTTCTCCGCCCTCGCCCAAGGCAATCTTTCCCGAATCAAGTTCTTGCTCTTTCAATCACCTTTCATCTATTTCGGTGGCTTTATTGCCCATCTCTATCGGGCAAACCCAATTCTTCTCATCCTTTCTCTTTTCGGTATCATCGAGCTTTGCTACCAAGCCCTCCAATGGAGGAAAAGTCTTCTGATTTGCTTTATCGCTCTATTTTATCCCCCACTTTTGGGTATGGTTGCCCCTTTTGTCGGTCCGGCATTTCAGAACGGGCGCTATCTCGGTCCTCCAACCGCGGCCATGGTTCTTATTGCGGTTCTGGGCGGCGGCTTTATTTTAAGGAAGGTGAAAAAAAAGATGCGTCCCGCGGTTCTTTTTCTCTTAGTTATCCCGGCACTCTTTAATTTCATCTCTACTGGCTTACAGGGTGCCCGAAATACAGCCGATGCGGTCTTTTCAATTAATCGTCAGCAGGTGGCAATTGGTGAGTGGCTATCAAAAAATACCCCAAAGGAGGCGGTCATTGCCACCAATGATGTTGGGGCGATTGGTTACTTTGCCAATCGCCGAATCCTTGACCTTTTAGGGTTAATAACACCCGAGGTCACATACCTCCGTAAACTTTCCAGGAGCGGCGCAAAAGTTTTTAGCCTCCTCGACTATCTCCGAAATAAGAAACCCGACTATCTGGTAATATTCCCGAACTGGTTCCCTGACCTTTTGGGGGCAAAATTTCTCACCCCGGTCTATGTCGCTGATATTTTGGATAATACCGCAAGTGAATACGACTTTGTGCCCCGGGCTCGCACCTTAGCCGGTATCTTAATAACGAATCTCATCGTTGAGCCAATCCGCTCAACGATGGTTGTCTTTAAGTGTAATTGGGAGGTGCCACAGGGTGCGCCGTAATTTTATTGGGAAATCCCTTCTCCTTCTATTAACTGCCCTCTTCTCTTCGGTCTTCGCCACCCGAATGTGGGAAGATTGGGAGCAGAGGCGCCACCTTTTGACCTTTAAGCCAACGAACCTGCCGCCACCACCCGAGATTACAATTGAGAGACGGTTCAATTACTTGGAGAGGATTAAGAAGACCCTTGACTTCATTGCCGCCCTTCAGGTTGCTGATTCCTCTTCTCCTAATTTCGGCGGGATTATGGAAGGCGAACATTTGAGAAATATCGTTGAGACCGACAATACCCAAGAGGCAATCTGGTGCTTTACCCGCTGGTTTGAACTTACCGAAAGGGATGATTACCGAATAAATATCCGAAGGGCCTGGGGCTATGTCCTGCGCTTCCCGGCTTATCGGGAAGGACCACCGGGTAGTGAATACTATTCGGTCTGGAACTGTGGGCTCGCCCTCTTCTGTGAGCAAAAATACCGAGAGGTCTATTATGACTCATCATACCAGCCTTATATTGATACCTGCCTCCAATATCTCTATTCTCACCCCCTTCCTTTTACCAGTAATCTAAATGTCTTCGTCACCTCTTTTGCCGCCGGAATGCTCTATTACTATGGAAAGGTGAGAAATAATCAAACCGCAATTGATACCGCCTTAGCCTATGGCCAGAGGGTAAAGAATTGGATTGAGCAGGACCCGCGTCGCCTCTTATCGGCAATTTGGGCGATGTCCGGAGGGACCGCCTTATGGGGTGTGGCAAACTCTTTTTGCCGAGAGGATACGGTTGCCGGAAAGAGATGGCTCTTGACCTACGGCGATTCCCTACCATTTTTTATCCCTTCTGGCCAATGGAATAACTCCTGGAATATCTGGATTGCTCATGCCTTCAAATCAATCTATGAGGTCACCCATATCCCGAGATTTTTAAGTTATCACCACTATTTAATGGACACCCTCCTCTTTGAAGATAAAGACGATGACGGTGGTATCCCGGCGACCTTTGGTGAGAGCCCCAATATGGACCAGACCTGGATTTCTTCTTACCTTGATTTTATGGCGATGGACTTTTATGCCGCACCGGTTTTCAACTACGATGTCGGAGTTATAAGATTTTTAAGTCCGGAGAAGAAAAAGGTCTATTTGGAAGGGGAGACAATTCCAATAAAGGTCATCGCCACCAATTATGGAAAAAGAGATGTCGCAAACACGCAATGTAGATTGCGGGGAGTTCTAAATCAGGATACAACGATTAACCTTGATTTCTTAAAACTGGACACCCTGAATTTTTCTCCACTTCTATGTGATTCCGGAGGTATGTATTCCCTTTCCTCCTTTACCGACTATTTTAGGGAAGAACGGCGGGAAAACGATACCGCAGGGATTAAGTTTAAGGTTTATTCCTACCGAAATCTATCCGGCAGACTCCTTGATTCCCTCTCTTCCCAACCGGTCCAGGCAAAACTCTTTGCCTATCTCAACAATCTTTCCAGCCCATTTGATTCCGCATCTACCGACTCATCCGGTCAATTTAACCTTACCCTCTTTGACACTTCCTTTGTAATAAAAGCCTATCCTAATATCCCCTATCCCAATAAAGAGTGGTTGGTGCGGATTTTTGGAGACACCACCATTTCCTTTTGGCTTCTTCCCGCCTCACTCCTTTTAGTCAACGATGACCCGCAGAGTCTTTATGAGACCTATTACACCTCTACCCTGGATACACTCGGCATCACCTATTGCCTTTGGCGGAGAAATGTCTCCGGTCTCTTCCCGATTTCTCTCTTAAACCAATTCCTTTTAAGGACCTTAATCTGGTATACCGGCGATGCCGCTTCTTCCACCATTGATTCTACTGACCAGGATAGCCTCCGCTATATTTTACAGAACGGTGCCAATCTCTTGCTTACCGGTCAAAATATCGCCCAGGACTTACAGGGGAGTAGATTTTTGCGGGAGGTCTTAAAGGTGCGGTTAGGAAGGGATAGTGTATCTGGATATTTTGTCGCCGGCAATAAAGAAGATTCTCTGGGCCGGAATTTTACCATCTCCGCCACCGCAGGAACCGGCGGTGCCAATAACCAGAGGTCAAGAGACGAACTAATCCCACAGGGTATCGCCCGACCTTTCCTATTTTACGATACCCTACAAAGAGAACCAGCCGGGATATATTTCCGAGAAGGCCCCTCATCAGTCATATTCCTCGGCTTTGGTTTTGAGGCAATAAATCGTCCGTCCGCCCGACCGAGTTATATGACAAGGACCCAATTTTTAAGAGAACTCCTCAACTTCTTTCACCCGAGCGCAATCACCGAAATACCAAAAGAAAAGAGAAAAATTAAGATACCAACTATCCTCACCAATAGGAAATACCTTCAACTTTATTCCACTAATCCCCTTATAGAAATTTATAATATCACCGGCAAAAAGATGTCGGGCTTCATTCCCTCTGGGGTATACATAATAAAGACGAGAGAAAATCCTTCATCCGAGAAAGAAACTCCCCTCAAGGTTATCGTCATCCGATAAGTTATCTACCAGTAAATAGATGGATAAAAAAGGGTAAAACATAGATATGATTAAAAAGATGTGGTGTTCGGGGACATCGTTCCTAGGAAGAAAGTCCTCACTAAATATCTCTAAATCATCCAGAACGCAAGAAGCAAAACAAAAAAAGCAATTATCCTTTATATGGGTTTTAGCAAAGACCTCCTCCCGCGGAGTTAACCCTGTTTCAATATTTATTACTTCTCTCTAAATTGAAATAAAGAGTAAAGGTATACGCTTTGCTCAAAAAGTCCTCCCGGTCTCTAAAACTCTCTACCTCATAAAATTCCGCATCACACCTCCCAGAAAAATTCTCCACGCACCCATTCCACTCCGGTCTTTTCATTGGAATTGTCCGGTGCCGACTACCAAAACTTGCCACCACCAAAGAAAAGCCCGAGTCTTTCTTTTTGTAAATAGAACCAATGAATTCTTGCCCACTGTCGGTAGTTATCTCCACCTCCTCTAATGGAATCCCATGTGTCTTGCGCCAGGTTAAGAGGAGAAAGATAAATCTCATAGAGTTTATCTACTTTTAACTCCTCGGCATAGGCAATAAATGTCGTCCCAGTAACGACATCACGGGCAGTGTATTGATACCTTGGAATTATTCCCAGGTTAATCAGGGGATAAATCTCTATTATATCTCGCAAATGCTTCGTATCCACTTGCCAATAGCGTAAAGGTTTCGCCTTCCGTCGGTATAGTGCTTCGCACCTGCCAGGCAGAACAGCTAATTCCCTCTTTTTCTGCCATTTTTTCTTTCTTGGTTTAATTAAACCCTCACTTTTTAAAATCCGATAAATAGTAGATACGGAAAGTCTTTTTCCGTATCTTTTCGTTAATTCGATCTGTATTTTCTTTGGTCCGATACGTGCGTTCAGTTTATCGTTTGGTTTTCGGAGAGAGATGACCTGTTTTTGGGGTTGTGCCGAGTTCTCTTGCGGTTTTTGAGATGTTAAATTTATTCTCTTGGAGTATGCCAATAACTCTCTTTCTTACCCGGACCGGGTCTTTTTCATAACGG
>Ga0209102_1000610_pt1 | contig 22927 bp, 22 predicted proteins | sample ConPoolayeHmetaG_FD_185483 | JGI IMG/M metagenome (GOLD analysis project Ga0209102, IMG submission 185483) | Hot spring microbial mat communities from California, USA to study Microbial Dark Matter (Phase II) - Cone Pool mat layer H metaG... ...
AGTTTGGAGTACAAAACTACAGAGAGTCCAACACCAGATTCCTGTTGATGAATAACAACTGGAGAGGTCTTGTTATAGACGGATGTAGAGAGCACATAGACTGCATTATGAAGGACGAGATATACTGGAGGTACGATTTAACGGCTGTGTGCGCTTTTGTAGATAGAGAGAACATTAATAAGATTTTCGTGGAGAACGGTTTCGAAGGCAAGATAGGGATACTGAGCATTGACATTGATGGGAACGACTACTGGATATGGGACGCGATCAATGTGGTGGAGCCCGTGGTGGTGATCATAGAGTACAACAGCTTTTTCGGGGATCGATACGCCATAACGATTCCGTACGACCCCAAATTTGATCGCACCCGGGCGCATTATTCCAACCTGTATTGGGGGGCTTCATTGAAGGCGCTCTGCTTGCTTGGCGAGAAGAAAGGATATGAGTTTATTGGTTCTAATAGCAATGGAAACAATGCCTATTTTGTCAAGAAAGGTAGAACCGGCCAACTGAGAAGCTTGACTCCGGAACAAGGTTATGTAACGGCGAAATACAGGGAGTCGAGAGACCGAAAAGGGCGGTTAACCTATCTATCTGGCAGTGAACGCCTCAAGGCCATTGCAGACATGCCTGTTTACGACATTGAGAGAGACACAACAGTCAGGATTAGGGACTTATTTTGTAGCGAGGGAGCCGGCGATGAGCGTTGAAGTAGTTGAATACAATGGGATTAAATACGCCGAAATCATCTGGGGCGACACTCGGGTAGAGAAGACGACCTTCTTTTCGCCTCCCGAGTCCTCCTTTCAATTTGGATTGCTATCTCACAAGGCAGGATTTGTCGAGCCACCTCACTACCACAAGCCCGTTACCCGCACCATCAACGACTTGCAGCAGATGTTTGTCGTGCAGCGGGGGGTTGTGGCGGTTCAGTTGTACAGCGACGATGGCAACCTTTTGCGCGAAATCATTATGCGGCCTGGCGACGCCATCGCTTTGATCCACGGCGTGCATGCCATCCGTGTCATCGAAGACATGCAGTGCATTAGCGTTAAGCAAGGCCCGTTCTTGGGGACTGAGCATGATAAAATCTTTGTAGAGGTCAAGCGATGATCCCGGTTTTTGAGCCTGTGATCGGCGAGGAGGAAATTGAGGCGGTGGTTGCCGCCCTGCGGCGGGGTGAGATTTCGGGCACGTTCGGGCGAGCTCTGGTAGAATTCGAGCAGGAATTTGCCGCGTACTGTGGCTGTAAGCATGGCGTGGCAGTAACCAGCGGCACCACGGCGTTGCACCTTGCAGTAGCAGCGGCCGGCATCAGACCAGGTGACGAGGTACTTGTCAGTGCTAGCACAAATATCGCCACAGCATTGGCTGTCGTTCACAATGGCGCAATCCCTGTCCCTGTGGATTCGGAAGACATCACCTGGAACCTCGATCTGGAGCTCATCGAGTCGCTCATCACCCCTAAGACACGAGCCATCATCCCTGTGCATCTATACGGCCATCCTGTGGACATGGACCGCCTGATGGATATTGCCAGGCGGCATAACCTGATAGTGATTGAAGACGCCGCTGAAGCCCATGGGGCAACCTGCCGCGGCAAGAAGGTGGGCGGTTTTGGCGACATGGGGTGCTTCAGCTTTTATGCCAACAAGATCGTTACGACCGGGGAGGGAGGGATGGTGGTGACTAACAATGAAGCGTTGGCTGACCGGTTGCGGTTACTGCGTAATCTGGCATTCACCAAGCCCCGTTTCAGGCATGATGTCGCCGGCTATAACTTTCGAATGACCGGCTATCAGGCTGCTATGGGACTAGCTCAACTGCGGAAGATTGACCACATTATCTCCCAGAAACGCCGCGTGGCACAGACCTATACCCGCTACCTGCAGGATATTCCAGGGCTCCAGCTACCGGTAGAACTGGACTGGGCCTTGAATGTTTACTGGATGTACGCTGTTGTCGTCAAACCCGACTTCGGCCTCACTCGCGACCAGCTTGCGGAGGCCCTGTGGAGGGACGGGATTGAGACACGGACGTTCTTTTGCCCGATGAACCAACAGCCATGCCTGCAATCGCTCCCGGGTTTTCGTAAGGTTTCATGCCCGGTGGCTGACCGGCTCTGGGAAACCGGACTATATCTGCCGTCCTCCTGGAATTTGACGGATGAAACCATTAATCGGATCGCAAGTAGCGTTCGAAAGGCCGTCAAAGTGAGGACGCGCAGGTGAAGGTTTGGGATGAGTTCCTACGTGGGTCGTCACGCTGAGGTGTATGACATCTTCTACGCCGATAAGCCTTATGACCGAGAGGCGTTATTTGTGCATCAGTGTCTGCAGCAGTATGGGGTTGGAACAACGCGCCGCTTACTTGAACTGGCTTGCGGCACAGGAACACATGCTCTGGCACTTGAGAAGTTTGGCTACGAGATAGTGGCCACAGATTACTCCGAGGACATGTTGGCTTGCGCACGGCGTAAGGCAGCTCAAGCCTCGTCGAGTATAGACTTCCGATGGCAAGATATGCGCGCGCTGGAGCTTCCGGAGCGCCCATTTGATGCAGCTCTTTGTCTATTTGACTCGATCGGGTATGTCGAAACGAACGAGGCTTTGATTCAAGTGCTTCGGAGTGTGCATCGTCACCTGCGTCCAGATGGTCTGTTCATATTTGAGTTCTGGCATGCTGCGGCTATGTTGCGTAGCTATGACCCTGTGCGCGTTCGTCGGTGGTCCACTCGCGAAGGAGAAGTGGTGCGCATTTCAGAGACTGAACTTGAACCTGCCAAGCAGTTGGCCAGGGTTACTTACACCATTTACGAGCTGCATCACGACGGAACATATGCCAGCTTGAGGGAAACAATAACAAACCGTTACTTTTTGGTGCAAGAAATGGCCGGCTGGCTATCTTTTTGCCGCTTCACGCCAGTTAAGTGGTTTGCAGGCTTCGCCCCTGATGAGAACATCACCGAGCAAACTTGGCATGTTGTCGCTGTGGCCCGAAGATGCGGCGAGTCCTCGCGCGTTGGCTAAGATGAAAGTTGGGGTATTGCTAGGCACCAGGCTACGCACCGTTGGTGGCGGATTCACCTTTGAAGATGACGTGTTTCGATCTCTGCTCAGGGTTGAAAGCAAACACACCTTTGTCATCTTCGGTTACCTAACCGAGACGCAGGCTAGAGAAGCGCGCGCCAACCATCTGCAGGTTTTCCCTTTCCCGAGAAGTTTTCCGGGCCGAGCCATGTTTTATTTGGATAGGAGTGTGGCCAGCGCAGTAAGGGACTTGCCAATAGTGGGAAACCGGCTTGGGGTTAAGAGTCGGCTTCAACGAGCTATACGAGATTTCGGAATTGAAGTTATGTGGTTTGTCGGCCCGAGTTACTTAGAGGTTGACGTTCCCTATATATTTACGGTCTGGGATCTGCAGCACAGGCTTCAGCCTTGGTTTCCGGAGGTCAGCGCAAACGGAGAATGGCGGCGCCGCGAGAAAATGTACGCGATTGCCATTCCGCGTGCGTCGGCAGTAATAGTTGGCACAGAGGCTGGCAAGGCCGAGGTTGTCCATTTCTACCGGGTGCCTGCCGAGCGAGTGAAGATAATCCCTCACCCGACTCCCGCATTTGCCTTGAACGCTTCCCAAGGCAGTAGCAAGGAGGTACTGCCCAAGTATCAGATTCCTGAAGGTTACCTGTTCTACCCAGCACAATTCTGGCCGCACAAAAACCACGTTGGGTTGTTATTGGCTGTTGACCTTTTGCGAAAGAAACACAATCTCGTGTTGCCGGTGGTCTTTGTTGGCTCTGACCAAGGGAACCTGCAGCATGTTCGCCGCATTGTTCATGAGCTTGGCCTGTCTGAGCAAGTGCATTTCCTCGGATTTGTCCCACAACAAGACCTGGTGGGGCTATATCGCAATGCTTTTGCCTTAACCTATCTGACGTTCTTTGGTCCTGAGAACCTGCCTCCGCTCGAAGCATTTGCGCTAGGCTGTCCTGTAATCGCGTCGGGTGTCGCGGGTGCACAAGAGCAACTGGGCGACGCCGCTTTGCTGGTTGACCCCAAAAATGAGACACAAGTAGCCATGGCAATCAAGTCTCTTTACGAGGACTCGGAGCTGCGCAAGACGCTTGTGCAAAGGGGGTTGGAACGGGCGGCAAGACGGACTGGAGGGGATTTCGTTAGGAGTGTCCTTTCCATCCTCGAGGAACTTGAACCTGTTCGGCGGTGCTGGGGGAGGTGGTAGGTGACGTCGCGCAGGGCGGGTGGAGGGATACCTAGGGTGGTATGAGGAATTGATGCGAGGAAACGACAATTGAGTGAGCAGTGAGAAGCGATGAATTGGAAAGAAGGGAGTGACCGACAATGAAACGAGCGCTAATTACTGGAATCACCGGGCAAGACGGCTCATACCTGGCCGAGTTTTTGCTGAGTAAAGGATATGAAGTCCATGGCATTATCAGAAGGGCATCCACCTTCAATACAGGCAGAATAGACCACATTTATGTTGACCCTCATGACCCTAACGCCAGATTGGTTCTGCATTATGGGGACCTTTCCGATTCCGAGCAAATTTCAAATATAATCTTCAACATCAAGCCTGACGAGGTGTATCACCTGGGGGCACAGAGCCATGTTCGGGTGAGCTTTGACATTCCGGAATATTCGGGCAATGTCACTGCCTTGGGCACGACCAGGATGTTAGAGGCGATAAGGAGGAGTGGGAATAGGTCCAAGTTTTATCAAGCCTCCAGCAGTGAGATGTTTGGAGCATCCCCGCCACCGCAGAATGAGGAGACGCCTTTTAGGCCGAGGAGCCCTTATGCCTGCGCGAAGGTGTACGCCTTCTGGATGGCGAAAAACTATCGAGATGGCTATGGGATATTCGCCTGTAATGGCATCCTTTTTAACCACGAATCCCCCAGGAGAGGCGAGACCTTTGTGACCAGAAAAATTACCAGAGCTATCGCCAGGATTCTGGCCGGCAAAGAGAAGTATATCTACTTGGGGAACTTGGACGCCAAGAGAGATTGGGGATACGCACCCGAATACGTAGAGTGTATGTGGCGCATGCTCCAGAATGAGCGTCCTGACGATTTCGTGGTGGGAGTAGGGGAATCTCATTCGGTCAGGGAGTTCCTGGAAGAGGCTTTTTCCTATGTAGGTCTGGACTTCGAGAAACATATCAGGATTGACCCGAAGTATTTCAGGCCTACCGAACCTGAGGAATTGCTTCCCGACGCGGCTAAAGCCAGGGCAAAACTGAATTGGAATCCCAGAGTGAAGTTTAAGGAGCTGGTCAGAATCATGGTGGATGCAGATTTGAGAGCGGCAGGCTTACAGCCCATAGGTGAGGGGGATAAAATCATCAAAGAGAAGTTTCCTGACAGATGGTGGGGCGTGGATTAGGGGACAGGTGATAGGTGATGGCTGATAGGTGATAGGCGATGGGGAAGTTTAGTTCTGAAGACCTAGAGGTCTGGCAGAAGGCGGTTGACTTCGCAAAAAATGGCCATTGAAATAGCCGAAGGGATTGAAGATAATCGAAAGCATTTTCGGCTGATAGAGCAACTAGAGGCGTCAGCCACTTCCATGGCTTCGAATATCGCCGAAGGTAAGGGAAGATATTCGAAGAGGGAGTTTGTGCAATTTCCCTATATTGCCCGAGGTTCCTTATACGAAACCATGACCCTGTTAGTCACACTTCACAAGAACAACTGGATCAGCGACAGTCAGCTTGGTGAGGCAAAGGCTTCGGGTGAAGAAATCGGGAAAATGCTTTCGAGCATGATTACTTCCATCAAGAATTCAGAGGACTATGAGCTATGAGCTGTGACCTGAGGAACAAACGGATTCTGGTGACAGGCGGGGCGGGGTTCTTAGGCTCTTTCTTGATACCGAAATTGAGGGAAAGAGGCGTCGCCGAGCAGAATATACGAGTACCCAGAAGCAAAGATATGGATTTAAGACGCTGGGAAAATTGCGTTGAAGCGGTTAAAGACGTGGACATTGTCATTCACCTGGCGGCCAGGGTGGGAGGCATTGGGTTCAATCAAGCCTATCCCGCTTCGCTTTTTTACGATAATGCCATCATGGGTATTCAAATGATGGAGGCAGCCAGACTCGAAGGCGTGGAGAAATTTGTCGCTCTGGGAACTGTCTGTGCTTACCCAAAATTCACGCCAGTGCCATTTAAGGAAGAGGATTTGTGGAACGGATATCCGGAAGAGACGAATGCTCCCTATGGCTTGGCCAAAAAGATGCTGTTGGTGCAGTCACAGGCGTATAGACAGCAGTATGGCTTTAATGCCATTTTCCTCTTGCCGGTCAACCTCTATGGCCCGGGCGATAATTTCGACCTGCGATCTTCCCACGTCATTCCGGCACTAATAAGAAAGTTCACGGAGGCAGTACGAGATAAGCGAAAAGAGGTTGAGGTCTGGGGAACTGGCGAGGTCTCGAGGGAATTCTTGTACGTGGAAGATGCGGCGGAAGCCATTGTTTTGGCTACAGAAAGATACAATAAGCCTGAACCCGTGAACATCGGAGCAGGCTTCGAGATAAGAATCAAGGACTTGGTCAAATTGATAGCTGACCTTACGGGATTCAAGGGGCAGATAAAATGGGATACGACCAAGCCTGATGGACAACCCAGAAGACGCCTAGATGTCTCGAAGGCAAAAAGGGAGTTCGGTTTTGCGGCCAAGGTGGACTTGAAGGAAGGGCTTAGGAAAACGATTCAGTGGTACAGAGCAGTTAAAGAGGCGCAATACTAGATCGCCCCGCAGTGCCCCTTGCAACTGCATCTTGTAGCCCAAGGGCATCTATTCAGAAAGATCCGTTTGGCGCGCATAACCGGTGGTTATCAGGTATGGTGACTTGCCCGGGAGAACGCCTGTCCAATCAGCCATAGACTAGCCGAAGACCAGCCTAGGGTCGAACGACAGTTGCCTGATGATTGCCTTCGGTAGGGAATCAAATTTAGCGGGGAAGGCTAGTTGATGTCTTTTGGAGTTCGCTCTTAGCGCCATTATCGTTCTCAGGCCATAGACTTTCAATAGCAGAAGAAGGATGTCGTCCAGAAGGAAGCTTAGATAGTAAGAAGGGTCATAACTTTGTCCGTAAAGCTCTTTGACTTTCCTGGACTCGGCCTTTAGTTCTTCACCCCGGCTGACAGACTTAGCTTCCCCGTGCCATCTCGCCGCCGCTAGAGCCCTGTTTACATGCCTGAATTTGAATCCCTGAGCTGCCAACCTTAGGTAGTATTCGTAGTCCATGGGCAAATCTATGTCTGTGCGCAGTTTACACTGTTGAACAACCCGTTTTCTGAGGAAGCACGATGGTTGGACGATGAAATCCAGACGAACTAAGCGACGAAAACTGAACCGCGGGATGTAGTGAATAGCTTTTAGAACTAAGTTATTCTCGTCTATGATGACGCCGTCTCCGTAGATCACGTCGACATCGTTGAACTCCGCGAATTTGCCTGATACATAGGATATCACGCCCCTGTCAATATAGACATCGTCGGAATTAAGCCACCCAACAATTTCTCCGCTTGCTCTCTCAAACCCCTTATTTACTGCATCCGATTGACCTTTATCAGGTTCAGAAATCCACTTCAGATTATACTCCTTTTCATACTTCTTGAGTATCTCAAGCGTATTGTCGCTTGAACCTCCGTCTATGACCACGTGCTCTATATTCGGATAGTCCTGGTTCTTGACACTCAGAAGCGTCGCCTCGATAAATTGGCCCTGGTTGTACGACGGCGTTACTATGGAAACCAGAGGCTTGTTGGTTTCCAACGGGGCAGTAGTGCTGCCCTTTAGCCGGGGTTCCTTGTTAACTTTTCCTATCATGGCTAGTGGCTGGCAGCCCCGACCGACTGGGCGGCAAACATCGGTGGCATTTCTTGATTTCCAGTCACTGAGCACCACTTTTGTGATTCTCCAGTTTCTTGTTTTGCCTGCTGGCTAGTTGCCGGTATGAATCCAGTAGCCGTTGTTCCATAATTCGCCAGCTATAGCGACTTTCATATGCCTTGCGGCCATTCTGCCCCAGTGTTTCACGCAGTTGCGCATCGTTTTTGAGCTTGAGGACTGCTTCGCGGATTGCAGCTACATCCCCATAAGGCACAACGAGACCGCAATTCTCCTGTTTCACGATGTTAGCCATTGCGCCGCCATCGCTTACGATTATTGGTTTCCCACACATCATAGCTTCGAATAACTTGTTGGGGCTTTCATACTTGGTCTTGGGAATCTTAGGGTCACTGAAGCGAAAAACGATGTCTGCTTCTGCTGTCTTTCTAACAACATCTTCGTATGAAGGCAGCCAGCCAAGGTATTGGACCTGTCCAGAGCCGAGAGCAGAGTTGTCCACAAGTGTTTCGTCGTGGACAGGCCCTGCCAGCACTAGGCGCACCCCATCCAGGTCCTGTAAAGCCTTCGCCATGTATTGTAACCCTCTCGACCTACTAATGACGCCCCCATAGAATATGGTTATCCCCGTTGACATATCTTTCGGCTTTGTTGCTTCACTTATAGTAAAATAATCGGGGGGAGAATTGTAGATATAAGCAAGCTTGTTTATTCGCGCTCCTCTAACTTCTTCATACCGGGACTCATCTACCAAGAACAGAATGTCAGTAAATCCAATGCCAAGTTTTTCGACCCAGCCTACCAAATCCCTCACGGCAGTCCTCACTAACTGAAAGCGTCCATCGGGCAGATTATTGGCGTAGAAGTCATAGATCGTATAACAAAGCCTGACTCTCTTAACTAACTTGACAAGCACCGCCGGTATTAGAGTATCTAGATCACAAGCGTGGATGACATCGCACCGCTCTTTCAGCAGGAAGAAGAACTCATATGTCCACCAGAGTGGAAGGTAGAATAACACAGAAAAGGTGTCATAGGGCGCTCTCAGGGTGAATCTGCGAACGGTGTATAGGTGGCCGTGTTCGTTGTGTAAGGTGTGCTGGCGATCCCAGACCAGCAATTTCACATCATGTCCGTTCTCAGACAAGGTCTTGGCTACCTTGTTCACCGCGGGGTCTATTGCCCGCGCACGCACCAGAGTTACTTTCATTGACTACACTGCAAGAGCTGGCTAGTACGGACCGAATCTCCTCTGTTTGCCAAGCTGGCTGGCTATTTCTTTCTCCTTCGATGTTCTGAGCGCACCGACTACTTTGTAGATGAGGGGAGTGAATTGCGACTGAAATATAAGCTTTGCCAGCATATCATTGTTAAATGGCAAGGCTGAAAGCCTATCAAGTAGAGTTCGCTGTATCCGGAATTGCCTTCGGTATTGTTGCCAGCCGTGGCTGATCTCCACATCCTCAAGTTTTGTGGAACCAAGCCCCGCTTTTTCAGCCACCGCTATATGCTTTATGCTAAGTGGCGAAAATCCCATAAGCCTGGCTCCTAGGGCGTCTGCGGCCACCGCATTGTCAGCCACCAAAACGAGGTCACTTCTCACTGGTTGGCCGTACATCGGGCCGTGTTTATCCAAGGCATAGGTGCCGTCCACCACTATTATTCGGGGTTTCAGAAGCCTAGCGATTAGTGCCAGCTTGTGCGAGAGATCTTGATGGTGCATCCCCCGCATTGTATCTGGAACGCAACCCCAAGAGTTCTTGAGGCTCAAACTAATAGTGGTCATAACATGAACCTTCAGAACCGGCACGGAAACAAAGCAGTCTATTTCTTCTAGAAGCAGCCTCGGTAGCTGGACTTTGACGGCTTTGCCCAAGACTCTGGACTCGATGGTCTCAGAAGGGAGAGTTGACAGGTTGACTAACTCCACCCCGACCTCTTTGCATATGTGGTACATGTTATGGCCCGCAAAAGCATCCTCCGCTTTGAACGAATGGTTGCCGCCATCTGATTCACCTACCACTATCCTGCCAGCTCTCGTTTTGAGCAAACCCAGGAGGCATTTCAAGAGCTCAGGGCTGGTGGTAACTCCTTCGCTATACTCTGGAAAGGTGAAGTTGGGCTTGATGAAAACCCTGGAATTTCTGTCAATATGTTTCTGCCACCGGATGAACTCCAGCCCGTTCTGCAATGCTGATTTGAGGTCGTCTCTTATCTCACTTATATAAATCCTATACTTACCGTTAGCCTCAGGTTTCATTTGTGCTGTCTAGAAGCGAGCACAGGCTTCTATCCTGTCTCTGTTTTCGACGATCCACTCGTAGACCTTCTTGATTCCTTTCTTTATCGGCGTCTTAGGCTCGTAGCCGATAATCTTTCTGGCCTTCTCGATAGAAGCTCGGCGGCGGGTGATTTTATCCCAGTCCCTCCGAGGCACAAATTGCACTCCATTGTGGTTACCAGTAATTTCATTTACGATGTTAGCTACGTCTATGACCTTGGTTTCGGTTTCCGAGGCAAGGTTAAAGGCATGGCCAATTGCTTCAGGGATTGCACCCAGCCGCAGCGTGCCATCAACTATGTCGTCAACGAAGGTGAAATCTCTGGTCTCTTCACCTGTTCCGGTTATGGGAAGTGGTTTCTTGTGCAATGCCCACCACGTAAAGTTGGGGATTACATTACGATAGGCGCCGGGTATCTCGCCGGGACCATAGACATTGAAGTAGCGAGCAATGGCCATCGGCAGGCCATAGTAATTGTGGAAGAAGTTGCAATAGAGCTCTCCCAGAAGCTTGGTAATCTGGTAAGGCGTATCGAGGTGAAGGGAAACGAAGTCCTCTTTTAGGGGCAATGGTGCCTGGCTGCCGTAAACGGAGCAGCCAGAGGAGGCGAAAACGAATCTACCGACTTTGCTTAGGTAAGAATACTCGAGAACTTTCAGCGTGCCAAGCCCATTGACTAGGAGGTCGGTCTCGGGATTGTCCACCGAGTTCTGGTTGGCAAAATGAGCAGCCAGATGAAAGACGAAGTCCAAACGCCGGGAGAATGCCCTCTTCAGAACTTCCTCGTCTAGTACGCTTCCCTCGATGAACAGCACCCCGGGGTCGTCAGGGATATTCCATCGCTCGGCGGCGGACAGGTCGTCCAGGACAATAACCTTAGCTGCTTCGGCCTTGATCAAGGCCTTAGTGAGGTTGGAGCCGATGCAACCGGCACCACCAGTGATAAGGATGTTCTTATCTTTGTATTCGCCTAGATAGTTTGACATGATTTCCTCCAATTCTATGTTCTGCGTTCTCCGTTTCATTGCGAAGTCTTCGACATGCGACTCATTGACTTAGAACGTAGAATCTGTTCACTAAGAGCTCTCCACGGTTTCCTTTAGTATCTTCTCGAATTCGTCGGTAATGCTCTGCCAGCTATATTTTTCAACAAACCTCCTTGCTTTTCCTCCTAGCTCTTCTATTTTACCACTTTGAATAAGTTCGAGGGCTTTGGTAGCAGCCTCCTCAGGCCTGTCCACGTACACCACACCATTATCCTCACCAAACTCCCTCATTACCCCGGGAAGCCTAGTGGCAATCACAGGCTTCTTCATGGCCATATATTCGTACATCTTGATAGGTACAATGTCCTGCATTATCTTTTCGTCGGGGTAAGCCGGCAGCAAGCATATATTAGAAGCAGCAATGAAGGACGGGATTTCCTGATAGGGCTTCTTGCCGGTAAGGATAAGACTGTCCTTTAAGTTATGCTCTTCACGTATTTGTTGGAGCGCTTCATAGGCATCCCCTTCGCCGACAATGAGCAACTTGAGACTGGGATTGTCAATTTGAACAAGCTGTAAAGCGACCTCTTTCAAGCCTGAAAACCGATATAGCCAACCCATAAAGAATAGAACAATATCCTCATCGTTAAGTCCGTAGCGTCGCCTGACAGTCTCGCCCCTGGTAGCTGGGTCAAAGCGCTCAATATCGATGCCAGCCCCTAATACCCGAGTTCGCTCGGGTGAAGCCCCCAGCTCCTCAACATAATCTTTAAGTCGGCCGTTAATCACTAGCACCTTGTCTGCTTGCCGCAACGTTCGGCTTTCTAACCACTTGGCAACAGGGCGAAAGGGCTTGAAGGGGACAAGCCTGTGCAGCACATCGATCCAGTAGTAGATGAATGGTATGTCGTTCTCCTTGGCGGCTCTCACGGCCAGGTAGGTGTTCAAGATGCCGAACCCAACAATGACATCCGGGCAAAAATCTTGTATTTGATTACGAATTTCTTCTTTATAGGAGAATAAGATTGAGACGTAGTCCAGCCAAGGAATCTTGACGATGCCGGGACGAACTAGAGTAATCTTTGCGCCATCGTAGAAACGAGATAGGTTGTTAAGCTCCTGCCGCTTTGAGCGTAACTCCTTCTTACCTTGTGTTCTCCAAAGAAACTCATAGTCGATGACACGAATCTGGTGACCTTTCAGGGAGAGCCTCTCCGCAAGATGGTGCTGTTGGTGGGGGCCTCGCAGCAGCCAGTCGGTATCCTGAACCAAAAGGATCTTCACGGCACCCACTCATTACTTCCTGCCATAAACCTGTTTCATCCATTCAATGGTCTTGGGGATGCCTTCCTCTAGGGGTATCTTGGGATTATGCTTCAAGTCTCTTCTTGCTTTGGAGAAGTCCATGTGCTTGACTTTGGTGGTAAACGGCTCCGCCTCCTTGTACGCGACTTTGGAATCATCCTTGCCCAGGTTCTTCAATATGAGGTCGGAAACATACTTGATGTCGTGTTCCCATTCCTCTCTGCCACCGACATTGTAAACCTCGCCCGGTTTGAAGTTATCAACTATGTTAGCAAAGGTGCGGCAGGTGTCTTCAACGTAATCGAAGATGCGGCGGTGCCCAAGATAGACGGTGTAGGGCTCGTCTTTCAGAGCCTTATAGATGAAGGTGGGAACGACCCCTCGGTAGGGGCTATAGTATTCGTGGGGGCCATAGGCATTGACGGGACGAACCCTGACGGTTTCGGTGCCAAACATGGCCGCTGAATTGAGCACCTGTAGCTCCCCCACCCACTTAGTCATGGCATAATCATTCATTTGCTTTATGGCGACCTTGTCCATCACATCCTCCCTCATCACTCCCTCATAATCGCCATAGACTTCAGCACTGGAGAAGAATATCATGCGGAATCTCTTCCTCTCCTGGAGCCGGATGATATTCTTGGTACCAACCACGTTAGTGAGCCACAGATTCTCGTAGTAGTCCTCGCCGTTCCAGCGTCCGTACTCCGCCGCCAAATGATAGACATAGTCGAAGTCGTGTTGTTCAAACACCCGCTCAAGCTGTCGGAATTTAGCGACGTCACAGCGGATATAATTTGGCCCCTCCGAGTGCCCTAGATCACACACCCAGACTTCATGTCCTCTTTTCCTCAGTTCAGGGACAAGGTTTGAGCCGATAAAGCCCAGACCGCCGGTAACCAGTATCTTAGCCATCAACTAGCCTCCAATATTATTTTTGCGATTCTTTGCGCTGCCTTGCCATCGCCGAAAGGATTGCTCCACTTGTTCTGCCTATTGAGCATGAGAGCAGTCGCTTGAACTATCTTATCGGGTAGCGCTCCCGCCAGGATATTCGACCCGACCTCCAGAGTTTCAGGTCTTTCAGTATTGTCCCTTAAAGTAACACAGGGCACACCGAGGATGCAAGCCTCTTCCTGTACGCCGCCCGAATCAGTGAGGATGAGCCTGGCATTGCTCTCAAGTTGTAAGAAATCAAGGAAACTTGTGGGTTCGATAAGCGTAAGGTTCTTGTGGCTAAGGCCAAACTCGGTCATCCTCTTCCTGGAATGGGGATGGATCGGGTAGATTACTGGCAGATTGAACTCAACAGCTACTCTATCCAGACCCTCCAAGATCGAGGCAAATCTTGTCGGGTTGTCAACATTCTCCTGGCGATGAAGGGTCACGAGGAAATATCCCTTCGGCGTGAGGTGCAGCGTCTCCAGAGCCTTGGCGTTTTGTCTGGCTATGCGCATGTTCTGATAGACAGCATCGACAATAGTGTTACCGGTGACAAATATCTTGTTTTCCGGGACCCCTTCGCCCAGCAGAATTGTCTTTGCCTTATTCGTGGGGGCAAACAGGTAATCAGAGCAGTGGTCGGTCAAGATTCGATTGATTTCCTCAGGCATATTTCTGTCGTAGCTTCTTAGCCCTGCCTCAACATGCCCCACTCTTATGTGGAGCTTCGTCGCTGCTAAAGCACTAGCGAGCACAGAGTTGGTATCGCCCTCCACGAGGATGATATCAGGGTGTTCAGCCCGAAGGACGTTTTCTACGCGTATGAGTATTCTGGCCGTCTGCTCGGCATGAGAACCTGAGCCGACTTCTAGATTGTATTTCGGTTGCGGCAACTCTAGCTGCTCAAAGAAAACTCTGTCCAGGTTATACGAATAATGCTGACCGGTATGGAGGATAAAGTAGTCCTGTCGTCTCTTGTCAAGCTCTCTTATCACTGGGGACATCTTGATTATTTCCGGGCGAGTGCCGAGAGCTATGGCTATCTTCATCTCACGACTTCCCGTTGCCACTATTGAGACACTCAAGAATGTCGAGCTGGCCTTTGGACACGAGGCTCTTTAGCGCAGACCTACAAATCCCGATGTTTCCCATCAGTTGTTCCTGAAAGGCAGCCAATAGTCTAGAGGCAGGAGTGACATTAGTCAAATTGCCTGCGACTTATTGACAACCCCTTTTCCTAGCCGTTAATATGGACTCATTCCTATGAGGGCGAAAAGCAACCTTCCCAAGCCATTCCTAGCTCATCGCATCGCCCTGCGGACGGAGCTGGAGAGGATAATCGCAACCTGTCCCCGAGGCCTGCGCAGCATGCTCGAGTACCATATGGGTTGGCAGGATGAGCAGGGGCGTTCCTGCGATAGGGAATCGGGTAAGTTCGTTCGTTCCAGTCTTTGTCTTCTCAGTTGCGAGGCGGTGGGAGGCGAGCCGTCGCAGGCAATGCCTGCCGCAGCGGCAGTCGAACTCATCCACAATTTCTCATTGATTCACGACGACATACAGGATGCCAGCGATGAGCGACATCACCGACCAACCGTTTGGAAAGTATGGGGCCAACCTCAGGCCATAAACGCCGGCGATGCCATGTTTAGTCTGGCATACTTAGCACTACTCAGACTGGAAGAAAAAGGAATAGATAGCCAGAAGATCAGTAATTGCGCTAGAATGCTGACCCTGGCCTGCCTAGAGCTCTGTGAAGGACAATACTTGGACATAGAATACGAAGGCCGCCTCGACATAACGGTGAGCGACTATCTCGACATGGCAGCTAAGAAGACCGCAGCTCTGCTTGCGGCGGCGGCTTACTTAGGAGGATATTTGGGAAGCGGCGATAGTAACCTTGCAGAGCTTTTCCACTCCTTCGGCAAGGAATTGGGTGTCGCCTTTCAGATTTGCGATGATATATTGGGAATCTGGGGAACGCAGCAAAGCACCGGCAAGCCTGCCAGCGATATAGCGAAAAGGAAGAAAACATTACCTGTCGTGTATGCATTGCAAAGCTCCGATGCCGAGGCTAAAAGGAAACTTCAAAGGCTTTATTCCCAGGATTGTTTGCGGGGTGAAGACGCCGAACAGGTCGTCGGGATTCTGGACCAGGTACGCGCCAGGGAATATGCTCAGAACCTAGCAGAGGACTGCTATCGCAGAGCTCTGGTACAACTGCAAAGAACCGGCATTGACGAACAGGAGCAGGCACCACTCAAGGAGGCAGCTCGTTTCTTGTTCGAGCGCAAGTTCTAGGAGGGACAATGCACAAGAAGACTATCGAGGACATAGACGTTAAGGGCAAAAGGGTTCTATTGAGGGTTGACTTCAATGTGCCGCTAGATATCAAGACCGGAGCTATCAGCGACGATAGCCGTATCAGAGCCTCTCTGCCTACTATCAAGTATCTCGTTGACCATAAGGCTAGGGTAATTATCTGCTCTCACCTAGGGCGCCCGGACGGCAAAATAGTTGAGAGTCTCCGCATGGCGCCGGTAGCACAAAGGCTCTCGCAGCTTACAGGCCTGCCTGTCAAGACAGCCTCTGATTGTGTAGGCCGGCAAGTAGAGAGCCAAGTGAAGGAACTACAGGAAGGCAACATCCTAGTTTTGGAAAATCTCCGTTTCCATCCCGAAGAAGAAGCGAATGATGATGGGTTCGCGCGCAAGCTGGCGAGGCTGGCTGATGTCTATGTCAACGATGCCTTCGGCACTGCCCACCGAGCTCACGCCTCCACTGTGGGAGTAGCGAAGTACCTGCCAGCGGTAGCCGGGTTTTTGATGAACAAAGAGCTAACGGTCATGCACAAGCTATTGCACAACCCCGACCGGCCGTCCGCCTGCATTATAGGCGGCGCCAAGGTCGGCGACAAGATAGAGCTGTTGCAGAACATGATGAAGAAGGTGGATAAGTTGCTGGTCGGCGGTGGTATGGCTGCCACCTTCTTCAAGGCACAAGGATACGAGGTGGGGCGTTCCCTGGTAGAGGAAGACAAGTTGGGCCTAGCCAGAAAATTGTTGCAAGAGGCGAAAGATTGGAGAGTGCCATTCTTGCTTCCGGTTGATGCAGTTGTGGCGACAGAGATCCGAGCGGGCGCGCCCACCAGTACGGTGCCCACAACCGAAATACCGCCGGGTGCCCACATAGTGGACATCGGCGCCCAGTCCATCGAACTCTTTTGCAATGAGCTCAAGAAGTGTCACACGATCATGTGGAATGGCCCGATGGGGATCTACGAAATACCAGAATTTGCTCGAGGGACTAGAGCTATAGCTAGTCTCTTGGCTACACTCAATGCCACCACTATCATTGGTGGTGGGTCTTCTGCCGAAGTAGTTGAAGCAATGGGATTAACTAGCAAGATGACCCATGTCTCAACTGGAGGCGGAGCGAGCCTGAGATTCTTGGAAGGCGCTCCTTTGCCTGGTGTGGAAGTTTTGCTGGATAAGAAATAGCTGGAGCTGGTCAAATGCGAATACCTTTGATAGCCGGCAACTGGAAAATGAATACGACTGTAGCCGAGGCCGAAAGGCTTGTGCTCGAGATGCTTGAGAGGCTCGATAACATACAAGGGATAGAGAAGGTCATTTGCCCGCCCTTTTTATCGTTAGTGGCCATAAACATGATGCTCCAAAGTTCGTCCGTCAAACTCGGTGCTCAGAATATGCATTTCGAAGCCAAAGGTGCATACACCGGTGAAATATCCCCTCTGATGCTCAAGGAGCTATGCGAGTTTGTTATCCTCGGGCACTCGGAGCGGAGATGGTATTTCGGAGAAACTGACGAAATAGTTAACAAGAAAGTGAACGCAGCTCTGACAAACAAGCTGAAGCCAATCTTGTGTGTTGGTGAGAGGCTAGAGGAGAATGAATCTGGCCGAACAAAAGAGGTAGTAGAGAGACAGGTGACGGCGGCTCTGCGTGGTATAGAGCCTACCCGCGATCTGGTCATCGCCTATGAGCCAGTCTGGGCCATTGGCACAGGCAAAGCGGCAAGCGGCAAGGAAGCAGCAGCCACTATCAGGTTCATTCGTGAGATCCTGGCCAAACTATGGAACAAGCGTGTAGCCGACGAGATACGCATCCTTTATGGCGGAAGCGTTACCGCCGCTAACATCAGGGAATTTGTTTCTTATCCCGAAATCGATGGCGCATTGGTCGGCGGAGCCAGCCTAAAAGCCGAGGAATTTGTGAGCATCGTTGAACAGACCGCTGACATCAAGAGGAGAACGAAGTAATCAGTCGCCTGTGATCGCCATTGTCGGCCCAACTGCAGTGGGGAAAAGCGCGCTTGCCTTGCACCTCGCTCAGTATTTTCCTGTCGAGATAATAAGTGCCGATAGCCGGCAGGTCTATCGGTATATGGATATCGGCACCAGCAAGCCTACCTTGGCTGAAAGGGCGACGGTAGCTCACCACGTTATTGACGTAGTTGATCCCGACGAAGACTTCAGCCTGGCGATGTATCACCAACTTTCGGCCGAAGCACTGGAAACCATCAGGCGGAGAAACAGACTGCCATTACTGGTCGGTGGCAGCGGACTTTACGTATGGTCATTGATAGAGGGATGGAGAATACCACACGTGCCCCCCGACCGGAAACTGAGGCGCGAGTTGGAAGCCAGAGCACAACGGGAAGATAGCCAGAGTCTTTACCGCGAACTGCAAGATGTTGACCCTGTGGCAGCGGAGAAAATCGGGCCCCGTAATGTCCGACGCATCATAAGGGCACTGGAGATCTATCATGCCACAGGGAAACCACCTTCGGAGTTGCAGCGGAAAGAGCCGCCAGGTTTCCAAGTCCTGGTGATCGGTCTCACGCTGGAAAGAACCGAGCTATATAGGAGAATTGATGCCAGAGTTGATAAAATGATACAAAGCGGCTTGGTTCAGGAGGTGGATCAACTGCTAAAAATGGGTTATAGCCTTTCCTTGCCTTCGATGTCAGGCATAGGTTACAGACAGATAGGACAGTTCCTTGAGGGCAAGATGACTTTGGATGAGGCTGTTGACAGGATAAAGTACGAAACGCATCGGTTAGCTCGTCACCAGTATGCTTGGTTTCGCCTGGACGATAACAGGATTTGCTGGTTCGACGCTAGCGAGGGGAGTGCAAAACACGCTACTCGCATCTTAAAGGAAGTGAAGAGCCATATAGAGGGCTTCTTATCATGAGATTCTCCAAGTTACAAGCCACGGGCAACGACTTCATAGTCATTGATGCCAGAACAATGGAGGATAAGAACTGGACGGAACTGGCACGTGCAATGTGCGATCGCCATTTCGGGGTAGGCGCCGACGGCTTGATACTGGTATGCAATTCAGATATTGCCGACCTCAAGATGCGCCTTTTCAACTTTGACGGTTCCGAGGCAGAGGTCTCGGGCAACGGCTTGAGATGTTTTGCCAAGTTTGCTATCGAGAGGTGTCTGTCACAAGGCAGGTCGCCAAGCTGGCACCCAGTCAACCATCTTCTGAGTGTGGAAACTCTGTCGGGGATAAGAACAGTCAAAACTCATACGTCTGGCAACAAAGTCGTTAGTGCTGAGGTGAATATGGGACCGCCCAGATTCCTGCCAGAGCAAATTCCTGTCAAAGTCAAGGCTGACACTGTTCCCATATCAAGTTACCGGTTGGTAGTAGAGGGGCAAGAACTAAATCTCTTCCTTCTCTCCATGGGCAATCCTCACGCCGTATGCTTCGTCTTCGAGCCGGTGGCTGACTTCCCTTTACCCAACATAGGACCAAAGGTAGAGAATCATGGCATCTTTCCTCAGCGCACCAACTTTGAGGTAGCCAGAGTTCTAAACAAGCGCAAGGTAGAAGCCCGAGTCTGGGAACGGGGCGCGGGAGAAACTCTGGCCTGCGGTAGCGGCGCCTGCGCCATAGCAGTAGCCGGTCAGCTACTCAAGCGAGTGGGCAGGGAAGTTGACATAATACTTCCTGGCGGCACCTTGACGGTATGCTGGGATGGGGCAGGAGACGTGCTTCTTACTGGGTCGGTACAGGAAGTTTTCACGGGCGAATGGCTGGGGAGAATTAGCTGATGAAACTAGCCAGAAGACTTGACAAATTGCCGCCGTACCTGTTTGTGCAGGTAAATCAAAAGATTGCGGAGCTTCGCCGCAGAGGCAAGGACATTATCGACTTTGGCATTGGTGACCCAGACTTGCCAACACCAGCTCACATTGTAGAACGTATGTGTCGAGCCGCCCGCGATCCCGCCAACCATCGTTATCCCGAGACGAACGGGCTTGAGGAGCTGCGACGAGCAATCGCTGAGTGGTATGAGCGGCGCTTCGGCGTCACTCTTGATCCAACTAAAGAAGTGCTGCCGCTTATTGGCTCCAAGGAAGGCATAGGCCACATGGCTTTGTGCTTTGTTGAGCCGGGTGATGTGGCTTTGGTTCCTGACCCGGGCTACCCACCATTTTCTCTGGGCACGATACTGGCTGGCGGCGAACCATACTTCGTGCCTTTGAAGGAAGAAAATGATTTTCTTCCCGATTTTGAGACTATTCCTGAGAGAGTAGCCAGAAAGGCAAAGCTGATGTGGCTTAACTACCCCAATAATCCCACCGGCGCCACGGCTGACCTGGAGCTCTTCGAAAGGGCGGTTCATTTTGCGCGGCGATATGATTTGGCCATCTGTCACGACGCCCCGTACACAGAGATTGCCTTTGACGGCTACAAGCCGCCGAGCTTTATGCAGATATCTGGCGCAAAGGACGTAGGAGTTGAGTTCCATTCCCTGTCTAAGACCTATCACATGACGGGATGGCGCGTAGGAATGGTGGTAGGTAACGCAGAAATGGTGAATGCTCTGTTCAGAGTTAAATCCAACCTGGATTCGGGCATTCCCCAGGCAATCCAGTATGCTGCGGTGGAAGCTCTGCGCGGCTCTCAAGACCATATCGCCGAGCATAATGCCATTTTCCAACGGCGCCGCGACAAGCTTGTGAAAGCCCTCAGTGAAGTGGGATTGAGAGCGAGAATACCGAGAGCAACTTTCTACGTCTGGGCCAGGATTCCCGAAGGGTATACATCTATGGCCTTTACCAACAGGCTGTTGGATGAAGTCGGCATAGCAGTCACGCCGGGCACCGGCTATGGAAAAGAAGGGGAGGGCTACATCAGGTTTTCTCTGACTATTCCCGACGACCGTCTGGAACAGGGAATCGCTCGCCTCCTTGGCTGGCACGTCTGAAATTGTGATGAAGGGCGCAGGAAGGCAGAGCACAAGCGCATTAGGGAGGCACAGCAGATAAAGCAGAGACTGTTCGCCACCAAGCCCGAAGCGGAACGAGTTGTGCTGGTAGGGGTGGCAACCAAGGCCTACGATCGGGATTGGTCGCTCCCAGATTCGTTAGAAGAGCTGGCCTACCTGACTAGAACGGCAGGCGCCACGGTTGTAGGGACGGTGACTCAGAAACTGGACTCGCCTTCGCCAACCCACTATATCGGCAAGGGCAAGATTGAGGAATTAATCAGGCTCCGCGAACAAACACACTATGATACTGTGATCTTTGATGACGAATTGTCTCCCAGACAGCAAAGAAATCTTGAAGAGGCTCTAGGAGTCAAGGTCATCGACCGCACGGCTCTCATCCTGCACATATTCGCCCAGAAGGCTCGCACACACGAGGGAAAGCTCCAAGTCGAACTGGCTCAACATCAGTATCTTCTGCCCCGATTGGTCGGGCAGTGGAGCCATCTGGAGAGACTAGGGGGTGGCATCGGTACTAGGGGACCTGGCGAGTCGCAGTTGGAAACCGATCGGCGCCTCATCTATAAGCGCATCAATCTCCTCCAGCGCAAAATCGAAACTGTCCGAAAACACCGCGCGCTTTACAGGACACGTCGCAAGGAAATAGGCATTCCTATTGTAGCTCTCGTGGGCTACACGAACGCTGGCAAGAGTACCTTATTTAACACTCTCAGCAAAGCCAATGTGGAGGTGGATGACAGGCTCTTTTCTACCCTTGACCCCGTAACCCGCAGGGTAGTCGTGGACGCCGGAAGACAGTTCTTGATCACCGATACAGTCGGTTTCATCCAGAAACTTCCGCCTTCCATTGTTGCAGCCTTCCATGCGACTCTGGAGGAGTTGGATGAAGCGGATCTGCTCCTGCATGTAGTTGACATAACACACAAGAATGCTGCCAACCAGTGTCTTACAGTGGAAAAGATACTTGCTGAGCTGAACCTCCAAGCCAAGCCAAAGATCACAGTGTTCAACAAGCTGGACCTGGCTCTAGGCAGCGAGGCGGAGATGAAGGCTTTGACGATTCTTCCGCATAGCGGGGCAGAGATCGCATTGCCCAGCCAAAACATCGCCCTGATTTCCGCGGCCAAAGGCTGGGGGATAGAGGACCTTCTAAGCAAGATAGCCCATCACCTCTGGGAAAGACGGCCGACGCCAGCAGGTGTATCTAGGCTCTAGGGCCGAATATCAAGCTGCCGACCCTGATTATGTTCGCTCCTTCCTGCACAGCGACCCGATACGTGTCGGTCATTCCCATAGACAAATACCTCATCTCTACGTTAGGCAGCTTCAAGTCTTTGATTCTTTCGAATACCTCCCTTGTTTGGGCAAAGTAACGTCTGCAATCTTCGGCGCTGCCAACCGCAGGGCCCATCGTCATGAGCCCCATCACCTTAAGATTGGCGAGCCCCGATATCTCTGTGACCAACTGTTCTACATCTTCCGGAAGTACGCCTGACTTCCGCGGTTCTCGCCCGCTATTCACCTCAATCAACACTGGCATTGTCTTTCCAATTTGTGCACACTTTCTATCGATTTCCTTGGCTATCTCCAGGGAATCAACAGTCTCTATCATGTCGAAAATCTCCAGCACTTTTCTCCTGACGTTGTGCTTCTGGAGAGTTCCGATAAAATGCCATTTCGCCCTTCCACCCACCAAGGCGTAGGCCTCCTTGGCTTCTTTGATATAATTCTCGCCAACGATTCTGATTCCCGCCTCAACCGCTTCAAGGACAGCCTCGGGGCTTCTCGTCTTTGCCGCAGCCACTATCTCCACCCCCGCTGGTAGCTCAGCTAGCAATCTGGCGACGTTCTGTTTAATTACCGAGCCAGACATGCCATGATTGTAGGGTATGAGAGTTTCAAGGACAAGCCTGGGCTGCTTCGGAAGAACCTAGACGCTCTTGCGAGCAGACGCTTCCCTTGTGGAGGCTGTCACAATGCAGCACCGTGCAAGAGCCGAGGGCAGTAAGTCGCAGCGGCACCCTTGCTTCTCTAAAGAAGGAAGCCTGTCTGCAGGGGAGAGTCACCCGGGCCTGAGCCTTTGGAGGCCAGGCGGTGATATGATGGCGAGATGAACAGCCACAGGCCGCGCCGAGGGGTTCAGTTGGCACTGCGCCATGCTTTCACTGCACGCAGCGTAGTAGCTGAAAACGACACAGGTCTTGACAAATGAGCGCTGTGTTGTGCAGAATGGGATTGAGTATAATATTTCTTACACTCACTCCAGC